>Ga0160436_1000301_pt1 | contig 21949 bp, 19 predicted proteins | sample HID1973M_E0MG_FD_108264 | JGI IMG/M metagenome (GOLD analysis project Ga0160436, IMG submission 108264) | Enriched mosquito-associated microbial communities from UW Madison campus, WI, USA - HID1973M_E0 MG | ecosystem: Host-associated > Arthropoda: Insects > Digestive system > Unclassified ...
GTCCACGGGTCCGCGAGGTAGGAGCGCGCGGGAACGTCGGGGCTCACCGACGGGAACGTCACGACGACGCGGTGCCCGCTGCGCGCCCACGGTCCCAGCTCGGCGTGCTCGCTGGCGTCGCCCGCGATGCGGCGGGCGCCCGTCCCGTCCGGCCGCACCACCCACACCTGGGTCCGCACGCCGCCGTCCGTCGCGACCGCGCAGGCGAGCCACGCGCCGTCGGCCGCCCACGTCACCTGGACCACGGGGTCGTCGGACAGGGCGATCCGGACCGCGGGCGGTGCCTCGCCGTCGAGCACGACGTCCTGCACCCACACCTCGGGCTTGCCCGACCGGTCGCTGAGGAACGCCACACGGCGCGCGTCGGGCGTCATGGTGGGACCCCAGCTGCCCCACGCCGCGGTGAGTCGCTGGGCCAGTGACCGTCGGTCGGAGAGCACCGTCATCCCTTCATCCTCGCGTCTTCCTCCGTGAGCGCGCCCGTTGTGTGTCGAGCGCACCCTTCGTAGCGGGCGCGCTCGGTGCGGATCGGGCGCGCTCGGTGGTGGGCGTGCGGCGGTCAGCCGACGTGCTCCTGGAGCCAGAGCTCCAGGAGGGCCAGCTGCCACAGGGCGTTCGAGCCGAGCGTCGTGCGGGTCGTGTTCGGGTCCGCGAGGAAGCGGTCGACCGTGTCCGGGCGGAACAGGGCGCGGCGCTTGGCCGCCGGATCGGTCAGGGCCTCGCGCACGCGGTCCAGGTAGGGGCCCTCGAGCTGGCGGATGGCGGGCACGGGGAAGTAGCCCTTGGTGCGGTCGATGACGGCGTCGGGGACCACACCGCGCGCCGCGCGCTTGAGCACTCCCTTGCCGCCGTCGGCGAGCTTGAGGTCGGGCGGGATGCGGCCGGCGAGCTCGACGAGCTCGTGGTCCAGGAACGGCACGCGCGCCTCCAGTCCCCACGCCATCGTCATGTTGTCGACCCGCTTGACCGGGTCGTCGACGAGCATGACCGTCGTGTCGTTGCGCAGCGCCGCGTCGACCGACGTGTCCGCGCCCGGCGCCCCGAACGAGTCGCGGATGAACGCCGTGGGGGCGTCGTGCTCGTGGATCCACTCGGGGTTCAGGACGTCGCCCATCGCGTCCCAGCGGCGGTCGAAGAAGACGCGCGCGTACTGCTCCTCGGCGTCCGCACGCGGCACCGACGCCAGCGGCGGGTACCAGTCGTAGCCGCCCAGGACCTCGTCGGCGCCCTGCCCCGACTGGACCACCTTCACCGACTGCGACACGTCCTGGCTGAGCAGGTAGAACGCGACGCAGTCGTGGCTGACCATGGGTTCGCTCATGGCGCGCACCGCGCCGTCGATGCCGGGCAGCAAGCGCGAGGAGTCGATGCGGATGCGGTGGTGGTCGGTGCCGAACTCGCGCGCCACCAGGTCGGAGTACTCGAACTCGTCGCCGCTCTCGCCCCCGGCCGAGTCGAACCCGATCGAGAACGTCGCCAAACCCGTCTGCCCCGCCTCTGCCAGCAGTGCGACGACCAGCGAGGAGTCGATGCCGCCCGACAGCAGCACGCCGACGGGCACGTCGGCCACCATCCGCCGCTTCACCGCAGTCCTCAGCGCGTCGAGCAGTGCCTCCTGCCACTCCGCGCCCGAGCGGCCGGCGAGATCCGGGTCGCGCTCGAACGGTGCGTGCCAGTAGACGCGCTCGCGCGTGCCGCCGTCGGCCTCCACCACGCGGACGGTCGCGGGCGGCAGCTTGCGGATGCCCGTCAGGATGGTCCGCGGGGCGGGGACCACCGAGTGGAACGTCATGTACTGGCTCAGGGCCACGCGGTCGATCGACGTGTCGACGCCGCCACCCGCGAGCAGCGCCTGCGTCGTCGAGGCGAAGCGCAGCAGGCCGGGGCGCTCGTCGAGGTAGAGCGGCTTGATGCCGAGCCGGTCGCGGGCCAGCACCAGGCGGCCCGTGCGGTGCTCGAAGATCGCGATCGCGAACATGCCGTGGAAGTGGGTGACGAAGTCCTCGCCCCACTGCGCGTACGACTTCTCGATCACCTCGGTGTCCGAGTGGGAGAAGAACCGGTGGCCGGCCGACGTCAGCTCGGCGCGCAGCGCCTCGTAGTTGTAGATGCAGCCGTTGAAGACGACGGACAGCGCCTCTGGGGAGTCGACCATCGGCTGCGAGCCCGCCGCGGACAGGTCGATGATCGACAGCCGGCGGTGCCCGAGCGCCACCGGCCCGCGTGCCCACAACCCCGATCCGTCCGGACCGCGGTGCACCATGCACGCCGTCATCCGGTCCACGGCGGACGCATCGGCCGGAGAGCCGTCGAACCGGAACTCACCTGCGAGACCGCACACGGCGGCTCCTCTCGTCGTCCTGCTGGGCGTCGTCGGGGGAGGTGTGCGGCTCGTCGTCCTCGCCCCGGATGATCCACGTGTCCTTGGCGCCGCCACCGCGCGAGGAGTTGACCACCAGGCTCCCCTCGGGGGCGACGCGCGTCAGGGCCACGTCGGCGAGGTGGTGCTCGCGACGCTTGCGCCCCGTCGCCATGACGAACGCCCGCAGGTCCACGTGCCGCGGTTGCAGCCGTCCGTCCTGCAGCGACGGGACGCTGGACAGGGCGACGACCTCCTGCGCGACCCACGCGTCCGGGTGCGCGGCGATCTCGAGACGCCGGGCCGCGACCTCCGCGGCGCTCGCGGCCGGACCGATGAGGACGCCGACCCCGCCCGCCCCGTCGACGGGCTTGGTGACCAGCTCACCCACACGCTCCAGGACCGCTCGGCGCTCGGTCGGGTCGCTCGTGCGGTAGGTCGGCACGCTCTCCAGCAGCGGCCGCTCGTCGAGGTAGTAGGCGATGAGCTCGGGGACCGAGCGGTACATCGCCTTGTCGTCGGCCACGCCGTTGCCCGGCGCGTTGGCGAGCACGACGTCCCCTGCGACCGCCACCTCGAAGACCTCGGCGCCGATCGCGCGGCCCGCGCCGTCGTGGACGTCGACGAGCTCGTCGTCGAGCCGCAGGTACAGCGACCCGATCGGCTGACCGCTGGAGCGGTGGACGACGCGCCCGTCGCGCACGTCCAGGTCGTCGGCCGTGACGAGCAGCAGACCCGCGCCGTCCGCGAGGCGGCGGTGCTCGAACCACGCCGACGCGCCCGGGCCGCTGGTGAACAGGGCGCCGCGGGTGCCGGGCTTGGCGCGGGCCAGCAGCGTGGAGCGCAGCCGTTCCAGCGTGCGCGCGGGGTCCGTCAGACCGTCGGGGCGCGGCAGGTCGGGCATCACCGTGTCCATGAGCTCGCGGACGGCGATCGCGTAGGCCATGCCCGACGGGTTGCGGACGTTGTCCTCGAGCACGCGCCACCCGCCGTACTCGTTGCGGACCAGGTCGAAGCCGAGGATCGGCGCGCGCAGCGTCGCGGCCGGCAGGCGGCTCGCCTCGTCGCGCCAGCCGGGCGCGCCCAGCACGGCCGACTCGGGCAGCACGCCGTCGGCGATGATCCGCCGCGGCCCGTAGACGTCGGCCAGGAACGCCTCGATCGCGCGAGAGCGCTGGACGAGCCCGGTGGCCAGCTCGTCCCACTCGTGCGCCAGGATCAGCCGAGGGACCAGGTCCACCGCGAACGGCTGCTTGCGGCCGTCGACGCCGAAGTCCAGCTCGTTCTCCTGCGTCCAGCGGTCGCGCGCGACGACGCGCTCGGCGATCCCGTCGAGCCCGGTGACGCGCACGTGCTCGACCAGGTCGCGGTAGGCCGGGCGCGCGACGCCGGTCGAGCGCACGGCCTCGTCGCCGGCGCGGATCGCGTACCGGGGCACGACGCGTTCGTCGGGCTCGTCGCCCGGGGTGCGGCCGCGGGTGTCGCCCTGGGTCTCGGCGACGACGAGGCGCATGACGTCGTCGAGGTCGCCGCGCTCGACGAAGGCGGCACGCTGACGGTCGGCGGAGTTGCCGCGGGCCAGCGCCGTCTCGGCCAGCTCGCACACCTCCTCGAGGTCGCCCAGCTCGTCGAGCACCGGGCCCAGCGTCTCGACCAGGCCGCGGACCGCCTCGACCGCGGGCGTCGGCCGGGGGTGGGCCGACCCGACGAGCAGCGGACCCGACAGGCCGCCCCGCGCGGCCTGCCAGATCGCCGCACGGTGCAGCGGCGGGGGCAGGACCTGGCGCGGCAGGCCCGCGGTGATCTCGATCTCCGCGGCCCGCACGAGCGCTCGGAACAGGCCGGCGATGAGCACGGCGTCGTCGACCACGGGGGTGGCGTCGCACACGCGCAGCTCGAGCGTGGGCGCGTGTGCGGATGGCCGCACATCGAAGTAGGCCATCTTCGCGTCGGCGATCACGCCCGATCCGATCAGGTCGGCCAGCAGCTCGTCGTACTCCGCCGCCGACGCCAGCGGGCCGGTGGCGCCGGCGCTGGGCCAGCGCTGCCAGATGATCGTGCGGATCGATGCGTAGCCCGTGTCCTGGCCGTTCCAGTACGGGCTCGAGGCGGACAGGGCCAGCAGGATCGGCAGGTGCGGCTGGATGCGCTGCGCGATCTCGACGGCCAGGTCCCGGTCGGCGACGCCCACATGGATCTGGGTGCCGCAGATGAGCTGCTCGTCGACGAGCAGCCGGTACTGCTCCTGCATCCGCCCGTACCGGCCGGTCGCGGTGAGCTCGAAGTCGTCGAACTCGCTGCGGGGCGCCGTGCCGACGGCGGCGATCCCGAGGCCCTCGCGCTCGGCGACCTCGACGACGCCGCGACGCAGGCGGACCAGCTCGTCGCGCAGACCACCCAGCGACGTCACCACGTCCGTGTTCGTCTCGACGGTGGTGCGCTGGATCTCGGCCGAGTAGTTGACCTCAGGCAGCCGAGCGAGGATCTGCGGCGCCCGGGCGGACAGCTGCCAGCGCTCGAGGTCGATGAGGTGCAGCTCCTCCTCGGCGCCGAGCGTGAGCTGGCAGGCGCTGGCGCCCGGGGCTGCGGTCATCGGCTCATGATTGCGGTCGAACGTCCGGTTCGCACGAGTTCACGGCCGTGAACTCGCCGTGAGTACGCCTGGGGCGCAAGAGTTCTCCGGATGGACACGACGACGTAACACGGGACGTCCTCAGGCGCCCGGCCGACGTCAGAGCGACTTCGCCGAGAACGTGTCGCAGGCCGCGAGCGTGCCCTTCTCGTATCCGATCGTGAACCACTTCTGCCGCTGTGCGCTCGAGCCGTGCGTCCACGTGTCGGGGTTCACGCCGCCCCCGGACTGCTCCTGGATGTGGTCGTCGCCGACGGCTGCCGCAGCGTCGAGAGCCTCCGAGAGCTCGTCGTCGCTGATGGGCTCCAGGTACGTCACGCCCGTGTCGGGGTCCGCAGTCTTGGCGGCGTGACCGGCCCACAGGCCGGCGTAGCAGTCGGCTTGCAGCTCGACGCGCACCGAGTCGGAGGTGGAGCCCGCCCCGTCGCGCTCTGCGCGGTCCATCACGCCGGCGATCTGCTGGATGTGGTGGCCGTACTCGTGGGCGATCACGTACATCTCGGCGAGCGGGCCGCCTCGGGCGCCGAACTGGGTGCTGAGCTGGTCGAAGAATCCCAGATCAAGATAGATTGCCTGGTCGGGCGGACAATAGAATGGGCCCGTCGACGAGTTCGCGGTGCCGCAACCCGTGTCGGTCGAATCAGAGAATTCCCAGACCTTCGGATGCGTGCTCGCGCCCTCCACGTTCGCGTCCCAGTAGGTGTCGAGGGAGTCGATGGCCGCAGAGAGCCTGCACTCGCGGTCCGTGTTGGCCTGGTCCGCGCTGCACTGACCGACGGTGCCGACATTCTCCGCAGCGCTCCCGTCCCCTAGCATGCTGCTGAGGTCGACGCGCCCCCCGGACAGGAGTGCCACGGCGATCACAACGATCACCGTCCCCAGGCCGCCACCGACCACGGCCCCGCGACCGCCGACGCGAGTGCGCTTGCCCACGCGCCCTCCGCCAAACTCGCCACCCTCCTGAAACGTCACGGAGGAACCGTAGCCGCACGGGGGCCGGCGCGCCTTCGCCGGACGCTACCGACAGCAGTCGACTGAGCGGCGTCGTGGACCGCACCGGCCGACGCGACGCAGCCAAGCGCTGCGCGCCAACCGGATCGGGCCCGGCTTCGCAGTCAGTCCTCGCCCAGGCCGCGGGCCGCGAGGGCGTCGCCGGTCGCGCGCGCGTGGGCGACCATCCGCACGGCGGCCGGGGCGAGCACGGCGCGCGGGCTGCGCTCCAGGCCGCGGGCCCGGGCGGCGTCGCGGGCGTCGAGAGACGTCTGGGCCAGCACGGGCACGGCCCGCAGGAACAGACCGCACGCCAGCGCGAACGTCTCGGGGGAGAGCCCGACGTGCCGCAGCGGGCGGGCGACGCGTGCGAGCACCTCGAGCAACGCGTCCGCCCGGGTGGTCGCCGTGACGAGGGTCGCGAGCAGCACCAGAGCCACCAGGTCGAGCGCGACCTCCAGGCCCACCTGCCACCCCCGCGCCCACCACTGGTACGCACCGGCCAGCACCGCGGTGGCGACCACCGCGACGAGGCCGCGCGTGACCCGGTGCCACGGCACGCGGGAAACGGCCTGCAGCACCAGGGCGACGACGAGCGCGACGACGGCCGAGACGGGCCCGCGCACCACCGTGATCGTGAGCCCCGCGACGGCGAGCGCCACGAGCTTGGTGCCGGGAGGGCAGCGGTGCACGATGCTCGTGCCCGGGTGGTAGAGGCCCAGCGGCCCCGACCACGGCGGGCGCAGGGGGCCGCTCATGCGGGCACGTTCGCCATGAGGTCGCGGTAGTGCGCGACGCCGTCGGCGGGGTCGCCGTCGAACACGACGTCGCCGTCGTCGACGACCAGCACTCTGTCTGCCCGCGCGGCGGCGTCCAGGTCATGGGTCACGACGACCACCTGCTGCTCGAGCCCGGCCAGGAGGTCGTCGACGACACGCCGCCAGCGAAGGTCGAGGAGCGTCGTCGGTTCGTCGCACACCAGCACCTGCGGCTCGACCGCGAGCACCGACGTCAGCGCGAGGAGCTGACGCTGACCGCCCGACAGCGCGTGGGCGGGGACGTCGGCACGGTCGGCGAGCCCGACCCGCGCCAGCGCGGCGCGGGCGGCCGCGTTCCGCTCGTCGGCCGAGAGTCCCAGCCGCCGCATCGAGAGCGCGACGTCCTCGACCGGTGTCGGCATCACGATCTGGGCATCAGGGTTGGTGAACACGAACCCGACGCGCCGGCGCACGGCCCGCCCGTCGGCCGCGGTGTCGAGGCCGTCCACCCGGACGGTGCCCGACGACGGCAGCACGAGCCCATTGAGCAGCCGCGCGAGCGTGGACTTGCCCGAGCCGTTCGCGCCGACCACCGCGATGCGGTGCTCGGTCAGCCGCAGCGTGACTGGCCCGAGCAGGCGCGCGACGCGGTCCTCGCCACCGTCCGGGTCGGGGCTGTACGCGGTAACGAGGACGTCGTCGAGCTCGATCATCAGCGCCGGTTGCGGAGCATGTCCGGGTAGGCGCGGAACAGCGTGTAGGCGACGCCCGCCGCGGCCAGGTTCTTGAGGATGTCGCCGGGGAGGTAGACGACGTCGATGGTCACGGCCGCACCGAAGTCGATACCGAGCTTGACCATCAGGCCGATGATGCCGCCGACGTGGATCGTCAGGAGGCTCGCGAACAGGCCCGACGTGAACAGGATCGTGTACCGCGCGTACCCGGTCGCCTTCGCGGCGCCGTTCGCGAGGAACCCGGCCAGCGCGGCCCCGAACGGGAACGCGATCAGGTACCCGGCGGACGCGCCCGACAGGACCGACAGACCGCTGTGCCCCTGCGCGAACACGGGCACGCCGGCGAAGCCGACAGCGAGGTAGAGCAGCACGGCGAGCGCACCGCGCCGCCACCCGAGCACGAGCCCGGCCAGGATCACGCCGAACGTCTGCAGCGTGATGGGGACGCCGGAACCCGTCGGGATGCCGGGGAGGATCGCGCACACCGCGATGAAGGCGGCGAAGGACGCGACGAGCGCGATGTCGGTGGTGACGCTGCTGCGCGCGGCGGCAGGTGCGGGCAGCGGCTTGTCGGCGGTCGTGGCGTCAGGCGTGATGTCGGTCATGGGGTGTCCCTCGTGATCGGCGGAGCGAGAAATGCGGTGCGCGTGCGGGACTCGTGCGGCGATCTTCGTGGGTCGGCGCGCTCGTCGTCCAGGGGTGTCACAGCATCGGGGGTCGTCCCGGCGGCCGTCAGCCACGTTAGCCGCACGTAGACTTGAGGGCGTTTGTGCCCGCGGCCAAGTCCCGCGGCGCCTTCTCGGAGGAAACCATCAAGTGATCACCGCCCAAGCGGTCGAGCTGCGCATCGGCGCACGCGTCCTGCTCGAAGAGTCGTCGTTCCGCATCGCGGCCGGCGACCGCATCGGCCTCGTCGGACGCAACGGCGCCGGCAAGACGACGCTGACCAAGACGCTCGCCGGGGAGACCCAGCCCACCGGCGGGCAGATCATCCGGGGCGGCGAGGTCGGCTACCTGCCGCAGGACCCGGCCTCGGGCGACCTGGGCCAGCTCGCCCTGCACCGCGTGCTCTCCGCGCGCGGGCTCGACGAGATCGTCGCCTCGATGCGCGTCGCCGAGGCCAACATGGCCAGCGAGGATGACGACAAGCGCGAGGCCGCCATGGAGCGCTACAGCCGGCTCAACGCCCGCTTCGACGCGGCCGGCGGGTACGCCGCCGAGAGCGAGGCGCACATCATCACGTCCAACCTGGGCCTCGACGACCGCGTGCTGGGCCAGACCCTCGGCACGCTGTCCGGCGGCCAGCGCCGCCGCGTCGAGCTGGCGCGCATCCTGTTCTCGGGCGTCGACACCCTCCTGCTCGACGAGCCCACCAACCACCTCGACGCCGACTCGATCGCGTGGCTGCGCGACTACCTCAAGGCGTACCCGGGCGGCTTCATCGTCATCTCCCACGACGCCGACCTGCTGCGGGCCACCGTCAACAAGGTGTTCCACCTGGACGCCAACCGCGCCGCGCTCGACCAGTACGCGCTGGGCTGGGACGCCTACCTGCTGCAGCGCGAGACGGACGAGAAGCGGCGTCGACGCGAGCGCGCCAACGCCGAGAAGAAGGCCGCGACCCTGCTGGCCCAGGCCGACAAGATGCGCGCGAAGGCCACGAAGGCCGTCGCGGCGCAGAACATGGCCCGCCGTGCCGAGCGCATGCTGTCCGGGCTCGAGGCCGCGCGCGTGTCCGACAAGGTGGCCAAGCTGAGGTTCCCGGACCCCGCACCGTGCGGTCGCACGCCGCTCACGGCGTCGGGGCTGTCCAAGTCCTACGGGTCGCAGGAGGTCTTCACCGACGTCGACCTGGCGATCGACCGCGGCTCGCGCGTCGTCGTCCTGGGTCTCAACGGCGCCGGCAAGACGACGCTGCTGCGCATCCTGGGCGCGATCGACAAGGCCGACACCGGCACGGTCAACCCCGGCCACGGTCTCAAGCTCGGCTACTACGCGCAGGAGCACGAGACCCTCGACCTCGACCGCACGGTCGTCGAGAACCTGCGGTCGTCGGCCCCGGACCTCACCGACACCCAGGTCCGCTCGGTGCTCGGGTCGTTCCTGTTCTCGGGCGACGACGCCGACAAGCCCGCCCGCGTGCTGTCCGGCGGTGAGAAGACGCGCCTCGCGCTCGCGGCGCTCGTCGTGTCGTCGGCCAACGTCCTGCTGCTCGACGAGCCGACGAACAACCTGGACCCTGCCTCCCGCGAGGAGATCCTCGCGGCCCTGCGCGGGTACACCGGCGCCGTCGTCCTGGTCTCGCACGACGAGGGCGCCGTGCAGGCGCTCAACCCCGAGCGCGTCCTGCTGCTGCCCGACGGCGACGAGGACCTGTGGGGCCCGGACTACCTGGACCTCATCACGCTGGCCTGACCCTCCGTCAGCCTGCCCGTGGCCAGCCGGTGGTCGCATCGATGGTTGTAGCGCACGTGCCCGTCACGGGCGTGTTCGCTGCAACGACGCGTGCAATCACCGGCGCTCGGGTCGAGCGATCGTCACTCGCCCGACGGGTGCGAGGAGAGCTGGGCCTCGACCAGGGCGTCCTCCTCCGCCTCGGCGCGGCCGTCGCGGCGCTTGGAGGTGTAGACGCGCTCCTTGCGTGCGCCGCGCGGAGGGCGCGGAGCCCACGGGTCCGGGTCGACGGGCGCGCGCTCGTCGTCGCCCTCGAGGATCTCGCGGCGCGCCAGCAGCGTGAACCCGGCGAGCGACCCGATCGCGAACACCCACCACTGGAACGCGTAGGACAGGTGCGACCCGGGGTCGATGCTCGGCTCGGGCAGCGTGCCGGGCATGGGGGAGACGGCCGGGTCCTCGGACACGAGGCCGCCGTAGACCTGCCACGTCGGGGCGTCGATGCCGGCGACGTCGAGGACCTCGTCGACCGCGATCGCCTGGACCTGCCCGGGCGGCGCCTTGCGGCGGGAGTCCGCCTCGGACGCGCGCAGGCGGACGGTGATGGTCGCCTCGCCCGACGGCGGCGCCGGGGCGGTCACGTCGGCGTCCGCGTTCTCGCCGGTGGGGACCCACCCGCGGTCGACGACGAGGACCGTGCCGGCGTCGGTGGGTGTCGCTGCGGTGCCGGCAGACGAGTCGTCGACCATGAACGGCACCAGCACGTGGTACGCCGGGGTGCCGTCGGCCGGGCGGTTGCGCAGCTCGACGGTGGCGGCGGGCTCGTAGTGGCCGGTCACCGTGACGGGCGTCCAGAGCTGGTCCTCGGCGATCGGGTCGGCAGGGTCCAGGACGGTCGACAGCGGCACGGGCGTCGCGTCGAAGTTCGACTTCACCACGTCGATCTGCGCATCACGCCAGGTGTGCCGGTTCCACTGCCAGCGGCCCAGGAACACGCACGCGGTGGCCAGCGCGACGGCGAGCAGGATCAGCCCGACGGCGCGGCGGACGGACGGTCTCACGGCGCGGCACCCTCGAGCGTGTCGGCGGGCACCACGTCCCGCAGGAAGCCGCGCACCTCCAGAAACTGCGACAGCGACGTGCGGTGCTCGTCGCACGCGAGCCAGACCTTGCGGCGCTCACCCGTGTGCAGCTTGGGGTTGTTCCACAGCAGGCCCCATGTCGCCTCGGCGCGGCAGCCCTTCGCCGAGCAGATGAGCTCGTCGACGGGGTCGGGTGCGAACAGGCTCACCGGGCACCCCCGCCGGGGCCGCCCAGGTGATGGGTCTGGTGGTCGCCCGGGCCGATCTCGCGCGGGTCGATGAACGTGGTCTCCTCGTCGCGGCGCTCGCGGCCCGCGTTGGCGAAGATCACCGCGACGTACGGCAGGACGACGGCGCCGACGATGAAGAACAGCGACACCCACATCGGGATGTGGTGCCACGTGATGACGGCGATCGCGAAGCACAGGACGCGGATGCCCATCTGGATGAGGTAGCGCTTCTGCCGGCGGGCGACGTCCTGGGCCAACGGCTCGGGCGCGGACGTGATCCGGGTGACTTCGGGTTCGTCCTCCTGCTTGCGCGCACTCACACCTCGATCCTAAGTCCGTCGGCTGTGGTGGCGCTGAGACGGCGGGCGTTGCGCGGGTCCGACAAGCCGGCGCGATCACGCGCGGAGGCCGTGCGCAGACGCGGTCAGGCGGCGTGAAAATCCGACCAGATCGCCTGACGATATAGTAAATGATTCGCCAAAGGGCTGTGTGCCTCCGTCTTATCGCTGAAGGTCCTGCGAGCCGGACGCACGTGTGAAATGCGCCTACCAGAAACCTGATCTTCCGAAGTGTCGCTAGGCTCGCCATTTCATGCCGGGAGCCGCCGAGTTAGCAGAACAGATTCCATTGCTGTCGACTCGTTTCCATCGGTCCAGGCGTGACCTGCGCCTCGACGTGATGCCGTCGCGGTTAGGATCTACTCAATCATCATGCACTCGGTCTTTGACCGTACCGGCTGCCTCGCGCCAGCCCGGATCGGATACTCGGACACCGACCCGCGCATCCGTCTCGGATGTCACTGTCGCGGCCTGAGCGGGCACTACTCCCATGATCTGCTCCCGTGGAGGGGCCGTGCCCGATCGCGCCGTCCGCGTGGCCAAATGCAGATCTGCGACAGTTGCGGCAGAGGACCGGTGCGAGATGGCCAAGGCCCGTGCGGTCCGCCAGCTCTAGATGTTATGTCTAGGGATGTTGTCCGGCTGCTCGTCGGCGAGTCGCCCTGACAGGTGAGGGCCCCCGGCTGTGAAGTGGCTGCCTAGTTCACTGCTTCTCGCACTGGAGACCTTCGTCTCCCACGCTAATGCCGCGCCGATCCCTCGAGCGCGTCTGCGGCTCGGGCAGCTCGTCGTCGAACGTGGTTGGACGCATACCACCGCGGCGAAGATGGTCATGGTCAGCCCGCGCACGGCGAGCAAGTGGGCGGAGCAGTATTGCAGTAGGAGCGTTCGGGGATGATTGACAGCAGCTCACGCCCGGCCCGCAGCCGGACCAGGACTAGCCCCGACGTCGTGAAGAAGATCGTGGCGCTACGCTCGTGTCAGCGACTTGGTCCGGTCAAGGTCGCTGGCCGGCTCGCGCTGCCCGCCTCAACGGTCCATGCGGTGCTCGTGCGCTGCCGGATCAACGGTCTCGTACATATCGACTGAATCACCGGTGAGCCGCTACGAGCACGACTACACCGGATCGATGGACCACGTTGACGTGACCGAGTTCGGCAACATCCCCGACGGCCGCTCTACCGGTTCGTCGGGCGTCGACCTCGACATCACCTACAAGCGCACCCGCTGTTACCGTCCTCAGACCAACGGCAAGATCGAACGCTTCCACCGCACGCTGGCCGACGGCCGGGCCTAAGCCCGCTTCTACGACTCGACCGACCAAAGCATCAACGCCCTACCCGACTGGCTGCACTTCTACAACCACCACCGAGCGCCACTTCGCCATCGGATGCCGCCCGCCAGGCACCCCACTGGACGACGTGCCTGGGCATCGCATCTAGACGATCCAGAACGCAAGTCTTGGTACCGGTCCAGCGGTAACGTCCACAGTTTGGGAAGACGCTCGACGGCAGCTTGAGGTCCGTGCTAGCGTCCAGCGCGAAAGACGCGGGGAGGGTCAACCATCACTTGGGTCTGGCGCACACGTGACATCGCAGGGAGATGGAATGAAATATAGTCAGCGCGTGATGACTGCGGCGTTCGCCCTAGTGCTCGGAACGTCTGTGACGACGCTGCTCCCGACTGGAGCTGAGGCAACGACGCTGCTCCCGACGGGAGCCATGGCCGCCCCCTGCACGGCGAACGTCACGGCTCTACGGCCAGCGACAACGACACTGTCGGCGACGGTGCACACGGGTGTTCGGACGATATTCGTCCCCAATCCTTGCGGCTTCGCGCCCGGGAGGGTTGAGTACCGAAAGTGGGTCAACGGCGTCGAATACAGGACCCAATGCGTTGGTACAGGTTGGGATGCTAAGTGCAAGCGGCCGTACTGGAGTTGCACGTGGGTTAGGGTAACGTGATGCTGGCTGAGCCGATTTCAGTATACGCCCTATACGCATGAGGGAAAGCCAAGTTGGCGCAAGCGATAAAGCCCCGACTTTAGCACCGTCTGGGCGCGGTCTCGGCGGATTCGATCTCCTGAGAATTTCCGCGGCGGTCGCGGTAGTCTGGAGTCACGCAGACGTGCTGGTCGACGGATCTGAGGCTTTGCCGATCCCCACGGGCGTGGGTTATACATGGGGACGGCTAGGCGTCATAACTTTCTTCGCGATTAGTGGGTATCTCGTCACGGAAAGCTGGCTACGGACGGTCGAGGCCCGCGTCTTTATTCGCAACCGGCTACTTCGCGTTTATCCTGCGCTCGCCGTAATGGTACTCGTGAGCGTCCTTGCTATTGGTGCAAGTATTACGAGCGCTCCGATGAGCATTTACTTCCGTGACCGCGAGACGTTGACCTACCTGGCGCACAACTTAATGGTATTCCCAGTCGCGTATACACTGCCGGGCGTGTTCTCGGAAAATCCGATCCCAGTCGTCAATGGTGCCTTGTGGACGATTGGCCCAGAACTCTCCACCTATGCACTGATCTTGATCTGCGCGCTGTTTCTGCGAAGGCGCCTCTCTTGGGGTGTGGCAATTCTACTGGTCGCATCGGTGGCAATCGGGTGGCTGATTCCGACCGATACCGAGGAGCAGTACGCGCTCGCGGTTTATTCGCAACTTTTCGCGTTTTTTCTTGGCGCCTCTTTAGTAAGGTTGTGCCCAGAGATTTCGCGACCAATCGGTGTTTTTCTGGGCGTCGCGTTTCTGGCGGTCGCCATTGGGTGGAGAGTTGATGTTGCGACGGTCGCGCTTCTTCCGGCGATGGTCCTGCTGGTGACTTCTCTGGGCAAATTGGCGCCCAAATTACATCCCTTCGCCCGGGTGGGAGATCCGACGTATGGAATGTATTTGTATGGCTTCTTGATCTCGCAGTGCCTTCTCGTTCGAGTGCCTAATGTGGGGCACTTCAACCTATTTTGGATCTCGCTGTTCTCGAGCGTCGCAATCGGCTTTTTCTCGTGGCACACAGTGGAAAAGCGGTGCCTGCGTCGCGCGTCGCGACGGGGCGACTCGCATCTGCTACTCAAGCGCGAGCCTCTTCAACTTGAGAGGTAGCTTAAGTTGGCTTAATTTTGGCGATTTGCGGACGGTCTGGGCGTGCGCATTGGCGTCTACCGATTCATTCTGGAATTTCTCATCGGCAACAGGGGGTGCAGCAACGTCCACGTCCTGAAAATGCTTGTTGGAGATAGAATCAGGGAACGGTTTCCCGGTTTCGGGCGGTGGCTCTGGTTGGCGGCGTAACCGGCATGCCGTCGTAGCGGTCGGCCAGCCTGGCGGATGTGGGAAGCGGGTGGTCGTCCGATGTGGTAGCTAGGCATGGTGGCCGTCTACTACCTCGGCAAGCAGCGCTGTTTGCCGCCGGAGTTCATCTAGCGCTCGCGGAGGAGCCGACGTCGTGGTGCGTCAGTCCTCGCCCAGCTCGTGGGCTGCGACAGGATCACCCGATGCGCGCGTAAGTGCAACGATGCGCGGCGGCTGTGGGGGACGAGGTCGGTGCGTGGCTTGCTAGCCGGTGCTCGCATGCAGCGAACTGGCTCGCGGTCGTGGTGCGCGCAAGTGCGGCTAGGGGCGCGGCAAAGGACCGGTGGTGAACCCGAGGAGCTGGGGGTAAGGCGACGTGTCGCAGCGGCCGGCCCATCCGGGCGAGCAGGGCCTCGGCGTATTGAGCCGCGCCCGCGGTGCTCACGAGCGGGAGGGAGACCAGATCGTTGGCCCCTCGGCACCTGATGGGGTGTCGCGGTCGCACTACAGCTAGCCGCCGGTAGTCGGGTCGGCGACGCGAGCCCTCGCGTCGTGCGGTTCCACGGCACTCGAGCCACGAGGCGTAGAACTGGCGCGATCCGCAGGGTTACGAGCGCCGAGGCCGTATCGCTTGGCAGGACGAGGATCGCGAGCAGGCAGAGCAGGCCGAGCTTGCGGCGGGACGGCGCGCGGCGCGCCAGGTGTGGCGGTTCCACTGCCAACGCCCCAGGAACACGCAGGCAGTGGCGAGGGCGACAGCGAGCAGGTGGTCCGACGGCCCGGCGGGCGACGGGTCCCGTGGCGCGGTGTTCTCGAGGGCGTCGGCCGCCAAGATGTCACGGAGAAGCCGCGCTCCCCAAGGAACTGGGAGCGCGACGTGCGATGCTCGTCGTACGCGAGCCAGACCTTGCGGCGCTCGCCGGTGCAGCCTGGGTGTGTTCCACAGCAGGCCTCAGGCGGCTTCGGCGCGGCACTCTTCGCACAGCACAGCAGCTCGCGCACCGGGTCGGGAGCGACAGGCTCATCGGGGCCTGCCGCCCAGGTGGCACTTGTCCCTCTCCCGGGGCCGATCTCGCGGGAGGCCGACGAATGTCTCGCCTGTTTCGGTGCGCTGTCGTCCCTCATTGGCCACGACGACGGCGACGTAGGGAGTACCACGGCCCCGACGCTGGAGGTCAGTGAGATCAACATGGTGATGTGACCCCAGGTGACGGCCGCGACTGCGAAGCACAGCGCGCGGCTCCCCACCTGGATCAGGGCCTGAGTCGACGTTGTTGTACAGGTCCCACAACCCGGCGCGTGGAACCTGTGCCCGGACGGTCCCGCACCGAGCGTGCCGCCTGGGCTAGCGTCGTGTCCCGTGCCTGAGACTTCCGACAACTCCAGCAGCGCCCGCAGCGTCCTGATCACGGGCGCGAACCGTGGGATCGGCCGCGCGATCGCCGAGCGCTTCGTGGCCGCCGGCGACAAGGTCGCCACCATCTACCGCTCCGGCGACCTGCCCGACGGCGTCCTCGGCGTGAAGGGTGACATGCGCGACACCGCGTCGATCGACGCCGCTTTCGCCGAGATCGAGGCGGCCAACGGTCCCGTCGAGGTGCTCGTCGCCAACGCCGGCATCACGCGCGACCAGCTCCTCATGCGGATGACCGACGAGGAGTTCGACGACGTCCTGGACGTCAACCTCAAGGGCGCGTTCCGCTGCGCGCGCCGGGCCAGCAAGGGCATGATCCGCCTGCGCCGCGGCCGCATCGTGCTCATCTCCTCGGTCGTGGGCCTGTACGGCTCGCCCGGCCAGGTCAACTACTCGGCGTCGAAGGCTGCGCTCGTCGGCGTCGCGCGCTCCATCACGCGTGAGCTGGGCGGCCGCGGCATCACCGCCAACGTCGTCGCGCCGGGCTTCATCGACACGGACATGACGCGCGCCCTGCCCGAGGCCACGCAGCAGTCGTACATCGCCTCCATCCCGGCCGGCCGGTTCGCGCAGCCCGACGAGGTCGCCGCCGCCGTCGAGTTCCTCGCCTCGCCCGCCGCCGCCTACATCTCCGGCGCCGTGATCCCGGTCGACGGCGGCCTGGGCATGGGCCACTGACTCTCCCCGCACTCGCACCACACAGAACGGAGACCGACATGGGTCTGCTCGAAGGCAAGAAGCTGCTCGTCACCGGCGTCCTCACGGACGGCTCGATCGCGTTCCACGTCGCGCGCCTGGCCCAGCAGGAGGGCGCCCAGGTGGTGCTGACCTCGTTCGGCCGCCAGTTCCGCCTCACCCAGGCCATCGCGCGTCGCCTGCCAGCCCCCGCCGAGGTGGTCCAGCTCGACGTCACCGACGCCGAGGACCTGGCCGCGCTGGCCGACCGCGTCCGTGCGGCCGGCCTCGACCAGCTCGACGGTGTCGTGCACTCGATCGGCTTCGCGCCGCAGTCCGTCATGGGCGGCAACTTCCTGGCCGGTGAGTGGTCGGACGTCGCTACGGCGCTCGAGGTCTCGGCGTTCTCGCTGAAGTCGCTGGCCGTGGCCGCGCAGCCGCTGCTGACCCGCGGCTCGTCGATCGTCGGCCTCACGTTCGACGCGTCCTTCGCGTGGCCCGTCTACGACTGGATGGGCGTCGCCAAGGCGGCGTTCGAGTCGACGTCGCGCTACCTGGCCCGTGACCTGGGCGCCTCGGGCGTCCGCGTCAACCTCGTCTCCGCCGGCCCGATCCGCACCACGGCCGCGAAGTCGATCCCCGGCTTCGAGTCGATGGAGGGCGGCTGGCCCGACCGTGCGCCGCTCGGCTGGGACGTCACCGACCCCGAGCCCACGGCCCGTGCCGTCGCCGCGCTGCTGTCGGACTGGTTCCCCGCGACGACCGCGGAGATCATCCACGTCGACGGCGGCGTGCACGCCATGGGTCTGTGATGGGACGCTGAGCCGGTGACGACACCTGCTCCATCCGGTTCCCTTCGTCGCTTGGTGCTGCTCCGGCACGCCAAGGCCGAGCACCCCGAGCGGGTCGAGGACCACGAGCGTGCCCTCGCACTGCCCGGCCGGAAGCAGGCGTCCCGCCTGGGTGCCGCGATGACCGCCGCTGGCGTGGCACCCGACCTGGTGCTGTGCTCGTCGAGCCTGCGCACCCGGCAGACGTGGGAGCTGGGCAGCGTCGGCCTCGACGCGCAGCCCCGGGTCGAGCTGCGCGACGAGGTGTACTCGGCGGACGGCCGGTCGCTGCTGGAGCTCGTGCGTCAGGTCGACGACGAGGTCCGCACCTTGCTCGTCGTCGGGCACGAGCCCACGATGTCCTTCGCCGCGGAGCTGCTCGCCGGTCCGGGGTCCGACGAGGCCGCCTACCTGCGCGTGCAGGTAGGCGTGCCGACCGCGAGCTGGTCGGTGCTCGAGGCGGACGCGCCGTTCGCGCAGTGGCAGGCCTCGAGCGCGACGCTCGTCGCGCTGCACACGCCGTCGTCGTAGCGCGTCAGCGCTGGAACGGCGGAAGGGTCAGGACGGCGTCGAGGCGCTCGGTGACGGCGGCGTCGGCCTGCTCGACGACCACGGGCTTGGCGTTGAACGCGATGCCGAAGCCGGCGGCCGCGAGCATGTCGAGGTCGTTGGCGCCGTCGCCGATCGCGACGGTGTCGGCGAGGTCGGCGCCGACGGCGGCCGCATAGTCGCGCAGCGCCACGGCCTTCGCGGCCCGGTCGATCACGGGGCCGGTGACGCGGCCGGTGAGCAGGCCGTCGGCCACCTCGAGGGCGTTGGCGCGGACGAGCTCGATCCCCAGGGGCTGCGCCAACGGCGCGACGACCTCGATGAACCCGCCGGAGACGAGACCGACGGACCAACCGCGCGACTGGACCTCGGCAATCAACTCGGCGGCTCCGGGCGTCAGCTCGACCTGCGCGCGGACCTCGTCGAACACGCCCACCGGGAGGCCGGCCAAGGTCGCCACACGCTCGTGCAGCGACGCCGCGAAGTCGAGCTCACCGCGCATCGCGCGCTCGGTGATCGCGGCGACCAGCTCCTGCGATCCCGCACGCGCGGCCAGCAGCTCGATCACCTCGCTCGTGATGAGGGTCGAGTCGACGTCCATGACGAGCAGGCGCGGGTTCACGCGGTGCAGGGTAGCGACTCCCGGGACGCACCCGGTGATCAGTCCGTGATGACGGCGCCCTTGGGGACGACGGTGATGCCGGACTCGGTCACCGTGAAGCCGCGCGCGCGGTCGTGGTCGTGGTCCAGCCCGATGCGGCACCGCTCCGGGACCACGACGTTCTTGTCGATGATCGCGCGGTGCACCTGCGCGTAGCGCTCGACGTGCACGTTGTCCATGATCACCGAGTCGGTGACCTGAGCCCACGAGTGCAAGCGCACGCCGGGGGACAGGACCGAGCCGGAGACCGTCGCACCGGAGACGACGACGCCGGGCGAGACGATCGAGTCCGCGGCATGGCCCAGGCGACCGGCGCCGGCGTGCACGAACTTGGCCGGCGGCAGACCCGTGTAGCCGGTGAACAGCGGCCACTCGTCGTTGTAGAGGTTGAACACCGGCTCGATCGCGATGAGGTCCGTGTTGGCCTCGTAGTACGCGTCGAGCGTCCCGACGTCGCGCCAGTAGTCGCGGTCGCGGGGCGTGGAGCCGGGGACGTCGTTGCGCAGGAAGTCGTACACACCCGCCGTGCCGCGCTCGACGAAGTACGGCGCGATGTCGCCGCCCATGTCGTGCCGCGAGGTCGCGTTCTCGGCGTCCCGCGTCACGGCTGCGACCAGCGCGTCCGCGTTGGCGACGTAGTTCCCCATCGACGCGAGGATCTCGCCGGGGGAGTCCGCCAGGCCGACGGGGTCCGTCGGCTTCTCGCGGAACGCCGCGATGCGGGTGGGGTCCTTCGGGTCCACCTCGATGACGCCGAACTGGTCGGCCTCCTCGATGGGCTGGCGGATGGCGGCGACCGTGAACTCGGCGCCCGACGCGATGTGCGCGTCCACCATCTGGGAGAAGTCCATCCGGTAGACGTGGTCGGCGCCGACGACGACGACGATGTCCGGGCGCTCGTCCTCGATGATGTTGAGGCACTGGTAGATGGCGTCCGCGCTGCCCAGGTACCAGTGCTTGCCGACGCGCTGCTGCGCGGGGACGGCCGCGACGTAGTTGCCCAGCAGCGGAGACATGCGCCACGTCTTGGACACGTGCCGGTCCAGGCTGTGGGACTTGTACTGCGTGAGGACGATGACGTGCAGGTAGTGCGAGTTGATGACGTTGGACAACGCAAAGTCCACGAGGCGGTAGATGCCGCCGAACGGGACGGCCGGCTTGGCGCGGTGGGCGGTCAGCGGCATGAGCCGCTTGCCCTCTCCACCTGCGAGGACGATTGCGAGGACGCGCGGCGCTGCCATGGCGACGACCCTAGGCCCCGACCGCGTCCGTGGCGAGGCGTGAGGGCGTCGGCGCGCTAGCGTGTCGCAGGTCACCGGCCGTCGGCGCCGGGGCAGAGGGAGGATCCGGTGCGCGTCGACCTGCTGACCCGTGAGTACCCGCCGCACGTCTACGGCGGTGCCGGGGTGCACGTGGTAGGGCTGACCGAGGTGCTGCGGCGCAGCATCGACGTGCGCGTGCACTGCTTCGAGGGCCCGCGCGAAGAGGCGTCGGTCCGCGGCTACTCCACGCCGGCCGAGCTGGCCGGGGCGAACGCCGCGCTGCAGACGTTGGGCGTCGACCTGGAGATGGCCGACGCGGTCGGCCACGTGGGCTCCGACGGCGTCGCGAGCGACCTGGTGCACTCCCACACCTGGTACGCCAACTTCGGTGGCCACGTCGCGTCGCTGCTGCACGGCCTGCCGCACGTCATCACCGCCCACAGCCTGGAGCCCCTGCGGCCGTGGAAGGCCGAGCAGCTGGGCGGCGGCTACGCGGTGTCGAGCTGGGTGGAGCGCACGGCGTACGAGTCCGCGGCCGCTGTGATCGCCGTCAGCGGTGGCATGCGGGCCGACATCCTGCGGTCCTACCCGTCCGTCGACCCCGAGCGCGTCAAGGTGGTCCACAACGGCATCGACCTGGACGGCTGGCGTCGTCCGACGAGCGAGCAGGACCTGGTCCGCGACGACGCGACCGTGCGGGCGCTCGGCATCGACCCGACCCGGCCGGCCGTCGTCTTCGTCGGCCGGATCACGCGGCAGAAGGGCCTGCCCTACTTCCTGCGCGCCGCCGAGCAGCTGCCCCCGGAGGTGCAGGTCGTGCTCTGCGCCGGCGCGCCGGACACCCCGCAGATCGCGGCCGAGGTCACCGGCCTCGTCGACCGTCTGCGTGAGAAGCGCTCGGGTGTCGTGTGGATCGAGCAGATGCTGCCGCGCGAGGACCTCGTCGCCGTCCTGGCGCACGGCACGGTGTTCGCGTGCCCGTCGGTCTACGAGCCGCTCGGGATCGTGAACCTCGAGGCCATGGCCGTGGGGCTGCCCGTCGTCGGGACCGCCACGGGCGGCATCCCGGAGGTGGTCGACGACGGCGTCACGGGCTGGCTCGTGCCGATCGACCAGGTGCAGGACGGGACCGGCACACCGATCGACCCCGACCGGTTCGTCGGCGACCTGGCGGCCGCGCTGGTCGAGGCCGTCTCCGACGCCGACCGTGCGGCCGCGTGGGGTGTCGCAGCCCGACGCCGCGTCGAGGAGCACTTCTCCTGGGACGCGATCGCGGCGCGGACGCTCGACGTCTACCGCGACGTGGTGCGCTGACCGGGGCTTTCGCCCGGGTGGGCGCTCGGGCGGCCGCTCAGGGGGACGGGAACGTCACCGCGGCCGCCATCGCGCGCCGTGACATGCGGTCCACGTCGCGCAGCGCGGCGGAGCGCTGGTCCGCCTGCCACAGGCTCACCGCCCCGCCGTCGTCGCGCGTGGCCAGCGCCACGATGCCCCGCAGCCGGGCGGCGCTGGCGAGGATGCGGGCTCGGCGACCGTCCAGGTGCGGGGGCAGGCGCCAGTGCGGCAGCGCACCCTCGCGCAGTGCCGCGACCAGGTCCGCGTCCTCGTCGTGCCACCGCGCGACGTCGAGCCGGACCAACGCCTCCGTCACGGTGATGAGCCCCTGGCGGAGCTCGCGGTCCGCGTCCTGCAGGGAGCCGTTGCGGGCCTGGGCGGCGAGGCGCCAGTCGTCGACCTCCGTGAGGTGCCA
>Ga0160436_1000302_pt1 | contig 21900 bp, 30 predicted proteins | sample HID1973M_E0MG_FD_108264 | JGI IMG/M metagenome (GOLD analysis project Ga0160436, IMG submission 108264) | Enriched mosquito-associated microbial communities from UW Madison campus, WI, USA - HID1973M_E0 MG | ecosystem: Host-associated > Arthropoda: Insects > Digestive system > Unclassified ...
GGCCTGCTTGAGCACGGCGATGATCTGGCTGTCGGTAAAGCGCGATGTCTTCATGGAGTCTCCTCGGGTTAGGTTACGAGAAAATTCCACTTATGGCGTCAGCTAATTTGCGGGGGGATTACCCAAGCTCCAGCACTGATTCGGAGCCACCAGCACCATGCTTGAGACGATGCGCGTCGGCCTTGCGACGGCGTGGGCGTTTGCGCCGCAGATTGAGACCGGCTTCCCAGTCCGCCGCCGCGAAGGCGGCGAATACCATGCACCAAAATCTGTGATCGAAATCCCATATGCACAGAACCATTGCGAGCTATGTCAACCCAACGTTAAGATCCGGTGACGCTCCGGACAGGGAGCGTTCAGGGGGCAGGCAGGGAAGCAGTTCCAGCTTGCAGTGAGGGAAGCGAGAGCACGTAGGGGTAGTAGCAAGCGATGGATCGAACGGATTCGCGGACCGCGCGTTTGCGCGGTTTCCTGCAGACCGATCCAGGCAACACCGAACTCGCACTGGCGCTGGCCGACGAGCTGCTCCGTGGCGGGCAGCCTTCGGAAGCGCGCGAGGTGCTGTCTTCGCATCCGTCCGTCGTCGAGCCGGTCGTGCAGCATCGCCTGGCGCAGATTGCGCTGGCTCAGGGTGACTACGTCGATGCCCGCGAGCGGCTTCAGTCTTTGCTTGCCCACGCGCCGGCATCGGCCACGATCGTCCATGACCTGGCGTTCGCACTGATCGGTTTGCGTCGCCTTGACGAGGCCGCCGAATGCCTGGACCGGCATGGGTTCGCGCATGAGTCCGACCTCGCTATCGCGCTGCTGCGTGCACGTCTGGCGATGCTGCAGGGGCGTTTCGGCGATGCGGTGGGCCAGCTGCAGGCGCTGGCCGGGCGTTCGCCCGACGACGCGCAAGTGTTGGGGGTATTGGCGCTGGCGCTGTTCGACGACGGCCGTGAGAGCGAAGCGCGAGTGCCGGCGCAACGAGCGATCGCCCTGGATGCGGAGCAGCACGAAGCACTGCTCGCGCTGGGATCGCTGTCGCTGTCGCGGCACGACGCCGACGAGGCTGGGCCGTTGTTCATCCTGGCGCTGCGGCGTCATCCGGGCTCGGGCCGGGCGCTGTCGGGACTGGGGCAGAGCCTGCTGCTGCGCGGCGAGTTGCCAAACGGCGAGTTTGCGCTAGAGCGCGCTACCGTGGCGATGCCCGAGCATCTGGGTACCTGGCATGCGTTGGCTTGGTCGCAGTTGCTGCAGGGCAAGCGCGACGACGCCGAGCATAGCTACCAGCAGGCCTACGAGCTGGACCGCAACTTCGGCGAGAGCCACGGCGGCCTTGCGCTCGTCGCGGCGCTCAAGGGCGATGCAGCGACCGCCGAGGCTGCGATCAAGCGAGCCTTGCGCCTGGATCCGCAATCGCCGACCGCACACTATGCGCGGATCGTGCTGCAGCAGGCTCGTGGGGAAGAGGGTATTGCGCTGGATGGATTGGAAGCTCTGCGCGCGCAGATGCAGGTCGAGGGGGGGATCCCGACCGCACAGTTCGCGCAGGTGCTTTCGATGTTGATGGCGCGTGCGCCCGGAGCGGTGCAGTGACCGCGGACTTCGCGGTGCGCCTGTTGATCGAGACGCTGCTGGCGGCAGTCAAGATGAGTGCGCCCATCCTGCTCTCAACCTTGGTCGTGGGCTTGCTGATTTCGATCGTGCAGGTGGTCACCCAGGTGCAGGAAATGACCCTGACCTTCGTGCCGAAGATCATCGTGGTAGTCGTGGTCTGCGTGCTGATGGGCGCGTGGATGCTGGGCGTTGCCATGGACTTGGCGCGCCGCATGTTCGAGACCGCAGCAGGTCTTTGATTGGACGCCTTGCAGTCCTTCGTCGCGGTCTACGTGCTGGCCATGTTGCGCTACCTGCCGGTGTTCGTGCTGGCGCCGTTGACGCCGCTGCGCTGGGCGCCGCCGCTGGTGCGCATCGTCCTGGTCATGCTATTGGCGTGGATGACGGCCCAATGGGCAACGCCGCTCGCCGTCAACGGCATTGCGGCCTGGATGTCGGCGATCTGCGGCGAGCTGCTGATCGGCCTGGCGTTCGGCCTGGCGGTGATGCTGCCGCACGCGGCGCTGCATACCGCCGGTTGGGTGATCGACGTGCAGGCCGGCAGCAGCGCGGGGGTGCTGTTCGACCCAGGCAGCCAGAGCGATACGCAGGCGGTGTTCGGCAATGCGTTGATGTGGCTGGCGACCGTGCTGTTCTTCGTGCTGGATCTGCATCTGCAGTTGTATCGGATGCTGGCGGTCAGCGTGCAGCTGGTGCCGCTGGGTCGCAGTGGCGCGCACTTGGCCTGGGACGGCCTTGCGGCGCTGCTGGGCAACAGTTTCCTGCTTGGCCTGGCGGTGGTGATGCCGGTCATGTTCGGTCTGTTGCTGGTCGATGTCGGGGTGGCCTATGCCACCCGCTCGATGCCGCAGGCCAATGTGTATTTCCTTGCCCTGCCGCTCAAGCTGCTGGTGGCCATCGGCTTGCTGATGGCGACGCTGCCGTTGTTCCCTGCGCTGTTCGCGCGCCTGTACCGGGACGCGTTCCAGCGCGTGCCGGGATTGCTGGGAGGCTGACATGGCCGAAGGCGACCAGGACAAGAGCGAGCAGCCGACACCCTACCGGCTGGAAGAAGCGCGCAAGCGTGGTGAAGTCGCGCGCAGCCAGGACGTGGCCGGCATCGTGGTGATGGGCACCTTCGCCTGTGTGCTCGCGCTGACTGCCGCGCCGGTCGCGATGCGCCTGGCCGACGCCACGCGCGGCATGATCCGCATCGCGGCTGCCGCGCCGGCGCCGGGACCGGCGCTGTTCGGCCGGTTGGGCCATCTGTACGCGCCGGTGGGGCAGGCGCTGGCGCCCCTGCTGTTGGCGCTGCTGGTCGCCGCCGTGCTCGGCAACGTCATGCAGACCGGCCTGATGTTCACGACTCACCCGCTGAAGCCGGACTTCAAGCGAATGAATCCGGCCAACGCCTTCAAGCGCATGTTCTCTCTGCGCAGCCTGTGGGAACTGGGGAAGTTGGCCGTCAAGTTCGTGCTGTTGGGCGGCGTGTGCGCGCTGTTCCTTCACAAGGCCGGCGTGCTGGTGGAGGCGACGACGCTGGTCGCCCCGCGCGCCAGCGGGGCGCTGTTGCTGTCCGGCTTCGGCAAGGCCTCGATGTATGTGCTGCTGGTGCTGGCGCTGGTGGCGTTGACCGACCTGTTGTTCAGCCGACGCGAGTTCACCCGCAAGATGCGCATGAGCAAGCGCGAGCTCAAGGATGAGATCAAGCGCCGCGACGGTGACCCGGCCATCAAGTCGAAACGCCGCGAGCAGTTGCGTGAGTTGTTGAAGAAGGCGCGCTCGCTCGGCCGCGTGGCCGAGGCGGACATGGTTCTCACCAATCCGACCCACGTGGCAGTGGCGCTGAGATATCGGCCCGGCCAGACGCTGGGGCCGGTGGTGGTGGCCAAGGGCGCCGGGCTGATGGCGGCGCGGATCCGCACGTTGGCCGCGCGCCACCGGGTGCCGGCCTGGCCCTCGCGCGCCCTGGCACGCGCGCTGTATCGCGAATGCGGCATCGACCAGATGGTGCCCGAGCATTGCTACAAGGAGTTGGCACCGCTCTATCGCCAGCTGTGGGCACGCACGGGGACGCCGACATGAAGGCCTTGTTGGCGGAACTGTGGGCCGGCAAGCGCGACCTGGTGATGGTCGCGCTGGTGCTTGGCGTGCTGGTGGTCCTGTTCGTGCCGGTGCCGTCGCTGCTGCTGGACTTCCTGCTGGTGCTGAACATCAGCATGGCCCTGCTGATCCTGCTGGTGACCTTCTTCACCGACTCGCCGCTGAAATTCTCCACGTTTCCCACGATCCTGTTGCTGTCCACCCTGTTCCGCTTGTCGCTCAATGTGTCTGCGACGCGCTTGATCCTGGAGGGCGTCGATGCGGGGCGGGTAATCAACGCGATCGGCCAGTTCGTGGTCGGGGGCAACTACATCGTCGGCATCGTGGTTTTCCTGATCCTGGTAGTCGTGCAGTACGTGGTGGTCACCAGCGGCGCGCAACGCGTGGCCGAGGTCGCCGCGCGCTTCACCCTCGATTCGATGCCCGGCAAGCAGATGAGCATCGATGCGGACATGAACATGGGCCTGATCGACGAAGTCGAGGCCCGCGAGCGGCGCAAGCAGATCGAGCGCGAGGCGAACTTCTACGGTGCGATGGACGGCGCGACGAAGTTCGTCAAGGGCGATGCCATCGCCGGCATCGTGATCATCCTGACCAATATCGTCGGCGGCCTGGCGGTCGGCATCGCCCAGCTGGGTCTGCCATGGGGTGAGGCGGTGCAGCGCTTTACCCTGTTGACCATCGGCGACGGCATCGTCACCCAGATCCCATCGCTGGTGATCGCCGTGGCCACCGGCATCATCATCACGCGCGCGGCGGCCGATGCGCAGCTGGGCTCGGAGATCCCGCGCCAGGTCCTGGCCAATCCGAAGGCGCTGATGATCGTCGCGCTGGCGCTGCTGGTCGTGCTGGTGCTGCCGGGCTTTCCCGTCGTGCCCGTGCTGGTCGTGCTGCTGATCCTGGGCGGGCTGGCATGGCTGGCGGTGCGCGCGCAGTCACGCGATTCGGACACGGCCGAGCCGCAGGCGCCGGCCGCCACGCAGGTGACCTCGTCTGCGGCCGGCAGCGAACTGGCGCAGATTCTGCGCATCGAGCCGATCGAACTGCGCCTGGGCAGCCAGCTTGGCGATCAGTTCATCGGCGGCGACAGCGACCTGGCCGAGCGCATCGACCACCTGCGCAAGCAGTTCGCGCAGGACCTGGGCTTCGTGATGCCCAAGGTGCAGACGCGTGCGCAGGCCGAACTGCGCGCCGATCAGTACGAGATCCATTTCCAGGGTTGCCGCGTTGGCCAGGGTAGCCTGATGATCGAGCGCATCCTCGCGATCAATCCGGGTGGCCAGCGTGCCCTGCTCGAGGGACCGGAGACGCGCGATCCTGCCTACGGCTTGCCCGCGCAATGGATCGACCGCCAGGGTCGCCAGCAGGCGCGCACCGCCGGCTATACCCTGGTCGAGCCGGATACGGTCCTGCTGACTCACCTCAGCGAACTGCTGAAACGCCAGGCCGCCGACCTGCTGACCCGGCAGGAGACCGAGCGGATGCTGGCGCGGGTGCGCGAGCACAACGCCTCGCTGGTCGACGAGCTGGTGCCGGCGATCATGAGCTATTCCGAGGTGCAGAAGGTGCTGCAGCTGCTGCTGCGCGAACAGGTCAGCGTGCGCCACCTGGAAGCCATCCTGGAAGTGTTGATCGATGCCGGCCGCACGCTCAAGCATCCCGAAGAACTCGTCGAGCGGGTGCGCGAACGACTGGGTGGCCTGATCTGCCAGAGCTTGCGCGACGCCAACGGCGACCTGCACGTGATGACGCTGGCGCCGGAACTGGAGCACGAATTGCTGGCCGGGCTTCGCGCAGGCGAGATGCGCGGCAGCCTGTTCGCCGACATCGGCCAGCTCGACGGCTTCATGAAGAGCCTGACCGGCCAGTGCGAATCGATGATGGGTCGCAATCTCGTGCCAGTGCTGCTGTGCCCCGCGCCGGTGCGCCGTTCGCTGCGCCAACTGCTGTCGCGCTCGATGCCGTATCTGTCGGTACTCAGCCTCAACGAGATTCCGGCGACCCTGCCGGTCCGCTCCTTCGCCGCCATCAAGGCCCAGGGGGCCGCATGACCGATACCTTGCAAGCCATCGGGCGCCAGCTCGGCAACGATGTGCAGGCGCTGGCCTCGGTCAGCCGCAATGTCGCCAACGCGCAGACGCCGGGTTATCGCGCCGAGCGCAGCGTTGGCGATTTCGCCCAGCAGGCGGGCTTGCGCACGCGCGTGGATGAGCGCGATGGCAGCCTGCAGCAGACCACACGGCCGCTGGACCTGGCGTTGCGCGGCCCAGGCTTCTTCGCGGCGCAGCGCGGCGAGCAGACCGTGCTGGTGCGCGGCGGTGCATTCCGCATCGACGCCGACGGGCGATTGGCCAATGCCGCCGGCGATGTAGTGCTGGGCGCTTCGGGGCCGATTGCGATCGATGCCAGGCAGATCACCACCGCGACGCCGCTGCGCGTGGATGCCGACGGCCAGTTGTGGGTCGGCAGCCAAGCGCTGGACCAGCTGCGCATCGTGGCCGTGGCCGAACCCGAACGTCTGCAGGCCGTCGGCGATGGCGCCTACCGCTACGAAGGTGCGCTGGACGACTGGCGCGGCAGCCTGGTGCAGGGCGCGCTGGAGTCGGCCAACGTCCAGCCGGCCGACGAAATGCTGAGGCTGATGGAATTGACCCGCCACGTCGAATCGGTGCGGCGAGCGATGAGCACCTACGACCAGATGCTGGACACCGGCATCAACCGCATCGGCGAAAACTGAGGAAACCGACATGATCGACGCCATCCAGATTGCCGCCAGCGGCCTGCGCAGCGGACAGAAGCAGATCGACACGATCTCCAACAACGTGGCCAACATGCAGACGCCCGGCTTCAAGCGCAGCCGGGTCAACTTCGCCGACATCGCCGCGCCGGTCGCGGCGCTGGATCCTTCGCTGCCGGCGCTGGCCGAGGCGCAACTGCCGGTGGGCGGCGCGCGCGTGGTCTCCACCAGCGCGCTGTTCGAGCAGGGCGAGATGCGCCTGACCGGCAACCCGATGGACGTGGCGATCGATGGCGCCGGTTTCTACGAGTTCGAGGCCGCCGACGGCAGCCTGGTCTATTCGCGCAACGGGCAGTTCCGCATCGATGAGGAGGGCCTGCTACGCAACTACCAAGGCCTGCGCCTGAGCGCCTCCCTCCAGGTGCCCCACGAGGCTACAGACGTGCGGATCTCGGCTACCGGCGAGGTCAGTGTGAAGTTGCCCGACCAGACCGAACGCAGCGTGCTGGGCCAGTTGGAACTGACCACGTTCGCGGCGCCCGATGCGTTGCGCGCGATCGGTGACAACCTGTTCGCCGCGACCGAACAGGCCGGCGCTCCGCAGTACGGCCACGCTGGCGAAGCGTCCGTGGGCGAGCTGCGCCAGGGCCAGATGGAAATGGCCAACGTGGAGATCATCGACGAGATGTCCAACCTGGTGTTGGCGCAGCGTGCTTACCAGCTCAATGCGCGCGTGCTGCAGGCGGCCGACCAGGTCCTCGAGACCATCAACAATCTGCGTCGCTGAGCCATGCCTGCCGCCGCCCTGCTGATGCTGGCCCTTGCCGCCGCCGACCCCGTCGGTGCCGACGCACCCTCCGTGCACGGGCAGGCATTGACGCAGCAGGTGCAAGCGACACTGCAATCACGCCTGGCCGCCCGTGGCAGCTCGGCCCGGGTGGAGGTGCCGCCGGGCGCGCCGGAAGCGCGCGGTGCGGGCGCGGTCACATTCGAGGTCGGCGAGGTTGCCGGGCGGTGGCCACGGCCGCGCGCCACCGTGCCGGTGCGCGTGCGCAGCAACGGACGCTTGCTGCGCACGCTGACGTTCGAGGTGACCAGCACCGACATCCGGCGCGTGCCGGTATTCGCGCGGGACTATCTGCCGCACACCCGTGCCGACCGGATGCGCATCGAGGATGCCGAGGTGGACATGAGCTGTTGTGCAGAGCCCACCTTGGCGGCGTTGCCGCAGACCCCGCTGCGGCTGCGCCGTGCGGTCCGTGCCGGCGAGCCGTTGCAGGCGGCGGACTTTGAGCCCGTGCCCGAAGTGGAGCAGCAGGCACCGGTGCGGCTGGAGGTCAGGCGTGGGGCGATCATTCTGTCCGCCGAGGCCAAGGCATTGCAGGACGGGCGCACGGGCGATCGGGTCCGGGTGATGCCGAGTTATGCGACGCAGGCGGTGATGGCCAGTGTCGTCGGCCCAGGAGAGGTGGAGATCCATGAATAGAACGTTCGTCGCCGGCACGCTGTTGGCGCTGTCGTTGCCATGCCTGGCGCAGGATGCGCAGCGGCAGACCCTGGTCGATCTGGAGCACTACCAGGCGCTGATGGCCGATCACCGTGCGTTCCGCCCGGGCGACGTGGTGACCGTCTATGTGGCCGAGGCCACCCGCGCCAAATCGCAAGCGGCGACCGATGCCTCCAGCAAGCTGGACGTAGGCGCCTCGTTCTCTTCGCCCAGCACCGACTTCTCGGCGGCGGCCGGCCTGTCCGGCGCCAGCGCCGGTGGCGCACAGACCACGCGCGTGGGAGAGCTGCGCACACAAATGTCGGCGCAGGTGGTGCAGGCGCTGCCCAACGGCATGCTGGAGATCGAAGGCGCACAAACCCTGCTGGTCAACAGCGAACGCCAACACATCCGGCTGCGCGGCCTGGTCCGTCCCGAGGACATCTCCAGCGACAACATCGTCTGGTCGCATCGCATCGCCAATGCCGAGATCGAGCTGGACGGCATTGGCGACGTAAGTGCGTCGCAGCGGCAGAGCATGATCTACAAGGCACTCAAATGGCTGAGGTTGCTGTGATGGCGAGCAAGATCGCGGGCCTGGTGCTCGCCGCGATGCTGGCCGGTGGCGCGCAGGCCGCCACCGTCAAGATCAAGGACATCGCACGCGTGGCGGGCGTACGCGAGAACCAGCTCACCGGCTATGGCCTGGTATTTGGCTTGTCCGGCACCGGTGACACCAGCCGCAACGGCGCCACGGTGCAATCGGTGGCCAACACCCTGCGCAACTTCGGCGTGAACGTATCGGATACGGACATCGCCAGCCGCAATGTGGCCGCGGTCATCGTGACTGCCAAGCTACCGGCCTTCGCCGAGCCGGGACAGTTGCTGGACGTGCAGGTTGCCTCCTCAGGCGATGCGCGCAGCCTGACCGGCGGCACCTTGATGTTGACGCCGCTGCGCGCGGCGGATGGTCGCCTGTATGCGATGGCGCAGGGCGCGATCTCAGTGGGCGGCTATCAATTCGAGGGCCTGACCGCGTCGCTGCAGAAGAACCATCCGACGGTCGGCTGGATCCCTTCCGGCGGCAGCGTCGAGCAGGCATCGCCGCTGCAGGTGACCGGCAATGGCAGTTCGCTGAGCATCGTGCTCAACGAGCCTGACTTCACCAATGCCACCCACATCGCTTCGGCGATCCGCACGGTGGCCGACGTGGCCGAGGCGCGAGCAGAGCATGCAGGCAAGGTGACGGTGCGCTTTGCCCGTCCGCCGGCGGACATGGTCGGCACCATCAGCGTGCTGGAGAACCTCAGCCTGGAGCAGCAGCGCAAGGCGCGGGTCGTGGTGAACGAGCGCACCGGCACCGTTGTGGCCGGCGGCGACGTCCGCCTGGGCAAGGTCAGCATTTCGCATGGCGGGCTCAAGGTGGAGATCCGCACCGAGTTCAGCGTCTCGCAGCCGGAAGGCGTGTACTACCGGCCCAGCCAGGCGATCGGCTCGGTGGTCGTTCCATCCACGCGCATCGATGCCCAAGAGGACAAGGCCTCCCTGGTGCAGGTGCCGGAGGGTGCGTCGGTCTCGGACCTGGTTGCCGCATTGCAGACCGCGCGCCTGAGCACGCGGGACGTCATCGCGGTCCTGCAATCGATCAAGGCGGCCGGCGCGCTCGATGGCGAGTTGGTGATCCAGTAAGTGATCCACAGACAAGGGAACGGCAATGGCGGAGCAGACGATAGATGCAGTGCGGTTGGCGATGGGCGTTGCCCATCGCCGCGCGGAGTTGGCGGGCGACAACATCGCGCGCGCCAGCGTGCCCGGCGCGCGCGCGCGACAACTGGACTTCTCCGCGGCGCAGTCGCTGCTGGCGCGGGTCGCCGATGGCGAAGTGACGGCCGGTGCATTGGAGGCACAGATCCACTCGTTGTCCGAGCAGCAAGCCACCGATACGTCGACCGACGCTTCCGTGCTCAGCCTCGACGCGCAGGTAGCGGAGATGTCGGCGGCGGCGACCGACTATCAGTCGCTCGGCGAAGCACTCGGGCGCCAGTTCGCGCTGATGCGCCTGGCCATTGGCGGGAGGGGCTGAGCATGGCCATCGACGGGATTCTGGACAGCGTGCGCGCCGGCCTCAACCATGAGCGACTGCGCCTGGACGCGGCCAGCCGCAACATCGCCTCGGCGAACATGGCGGTGCCTGCCGGCACTTCGGCGCAGCGTTGGCAAGCGGTATCGACTGGCGCCGGCTTCGACGGCTGGCTGCAGGGCGCGAGCGTGCAACCCACTGAGTCGGCGACCCGCCAGGTCATGGACCCGGGCAACCCATTGGCCGATGCCCAGGGCTTCGTCCGCTATCCGGCGGTGGACCTGGTCCAGGAGATGACCACCCTGATGACCGCCAGCCGGGGCTACGAAGCCAACGTGCGCGCATTCAACCTGTTGCGCGGCATGACGCTGCGCGCCCTGGAAATCGGAGCCAAGTGATGTCGATCCAACCCATTGCCCCGCTAGAAGCGGCTTCCGCCGACAGGATGCCGGAACTCGCGCAGCCCGCCCAAGGCGTGGACTTCTCGGCCGTCGTCGGCGGCGGCTTGCAGCAACTGGACCAGTCGCTGGCGCAAGCAGATGCGCAAGTCCGTGCACTGGCGGCCGGCCAGGACGTGCCAGTGCACGAAGTGATGATCGCGCTGGAGCAGGCGCGTGTGGACATGACGTTCGCAGTGGAAGTGCGTAACCGCCTGCTCGAGTCGTACCAGGAGCTGACGAGGATGCAGCTGTAAAGATGGGTATCGTGAATTTCTATGGCGGCTTGGCCCGCCCGGCACGTATCGCGCTGGCCTGTGGCACGGTGCTGGTCTGCCTGCTCACCGCCCTGGCGCTTTGGTGGGTGTTGGCGCCGCGGCAGCAGCTGCTGTTTGCCCATCTGCGCGAATCGGATGCAGCAGAGATCGTGCAGGCGCTGCAGGAGTGGAAGGTACCGTACACGCTGGTGGATGGCGGTACGTCCATCAACGTCGAGCAGGAAAAGGTCTACGACACACGCATGCGGCTGGTGTCGGCGGGCATCCCGAAGGGTGGCCACGTCGGCTTCGAGTTGTTCAACGATTCGGATTTCGGGATCACCGAGTTCGCACAGCAGGTGAACTACCAGCGCGCGCTGCAGGGCGAAATCGAGCGCACCATCGCTGCCTTGCCGGCGGTGAGCGATGCGCGTGTGCACCTGACCATCCGGCGCCAGGGCTTGTTCGCAGATCCGAACGAAGGCTCCAAGGGGTCGGTGGCATTGTCACTGCTCCCGGAGCAGCGCCTGTCTCCACGCCAGATCAACGGCATCCGCAGCCTGGTCGCCGCCTCGGTGGAGGGCCTGCGTCCGGAGCAGGTCTCCGTGTTGGATTCCAATGGGGCGCTGCTGGCCGGTGGCGAGGCGAGTGGTTCGGAGATCGAACTGTTCGGGCGCGGCGAGCAGAAGTCGCAGTTCGAGCAGCAACTGACCACGCGCATCCGCGCCCTACTGGCCGAGGCGTTGCAGAACCATCCGTTCGCGGTGACGGTCGATGCGACCTTCAACTACGACGCAGTGCATGAGGTCAACGAGCGTCCATTGGCGCAGGGCACGCAAGGCGGCGGGCTGGTCGTACGGCGCAAGACGAGCACCGAGGCCGCTGCCGAACAGGCGCCACGCCAGCAGCAGGAAGAAACAGAGTACGTACATGGCAGCAGCCGACAGGAGATCAACCGTGCCCCAGGTCGCCTGGAACGTTTGTCGGTGGCGGTGGTGGTGCCCGAGGCGATCGACGATGTTCAGCTGCATCGATTGCGTGCGCTGGTTGCTGCGTCGGCGGGCATGGACTTCGATCGTGGCGACCAGTTGGAGGTCTCGCGATTGGCCAGCGCAGCTCTCGAAACCGCGGCGGGCGCCACGGTGCCGCCGGATATGACAGTCCCTGCCGAATCGGTTGCGCCGATGCCCCAGCAAGGCGCCCCGAAGGCATCGGGCCGCTCGCATCCGCTACGCTGGATATTGCTGGGCGCGGCGGCGATGCTGGCCGGCGCGATGGCGATGGCCGCAGTGTCGCGCCGCCCGCGCAGGCTGACCGTGCAGCAGCGTGAGGCAATGCTGCGCAAGCTGCGCCTGTGGCTAGAGGAAGGCCAGCGTTCATGACCGTCGCCTCCGTCCAGACACATCGCCGTTGCGCGTTGCTGATTGCCTCGTTGCATCCGCGCGACCAGCGCCTGCTGCTGCGCCAGCTCGACGTGGATGAGGCGCGTGCCATCCGATTGCAGATGGCTGAACTGCAGCGACTGGGGGTAGGTAACGACCTGGCGGCATTGCGGCAGGACATCGAAGCAATGGGCGTACCGGTGCAGGCCGCGCTCGGCGCACCGCTGTGGACTAGGCTGGCGACGCACTTGTCGCCGGAATGGATGGCGCGGTTGCTGGCGTGCGTGGAAGGACCCGAGCGCGAGTTCTGCCTGCAGATGCTCGATGAACCTTTGCGCCAGCGAGTGGCGGCAGCACTGGATGCGCGCCCGGCCCTGCCGCCCGCGCTGGAAGCGGCGGTTCGCGCTGCCGCGCTGCGCTTGGGCGAGGCAAGCGCATGACGCTGCAGCGCCTTTCCTCCGAACATGTGGGCGTACGCGGCCTGGCCGCGGCGCTGGATCGAGGCCAAGCGGACAGCCCTAAATTTGCGGTGCCGTTGCACGGCCCCGCGGCCGTCGACGAGCGCGACGTGCTGATCGAACAATTGCGGCAGGAACGCCAACAAGCCTACGAAGCGGCGCGCGAACAGGGCCGCCGGGAGGGGCAACTCGAAGCGGAACAAAGCCACGCCCGGCAGGCGGCAAAGGCGACGACGGCATTCGAGGCCGAGTGCCGGCAACACCTGGAAGAATTGCAGGACGAGCGGTCGCGGCTGCGCGAACTGGGCGCCGGCATCGGCGACGCGCTGCAAGCCATCGCACGGGATACCGTCGCGCAGGCTGCCGAAATCGCCTACGCCGCAGCGCTCAGGTTATACGGCGGCTCGGGCGTGGCGAACGTCGACTTCAGCGCGTTGTGCGCCCGCATCCTGCAGGAACAGCGGCAACGCCCACTCACTTTGCGAGTCGCGCCGGCACAACTGCCGCTCGCGCAGGTGTTTGAAGAAGCCGGCATTTGCGTCGAATCGGACCATCGCCTGGTGGCCGGGCAGTGCCGCCTCGACACGGGCCGGGAACTCATCGATACCGGCCTGGACGTCCGCCTGGAGGCCTTGAAGGCCGCGCTGCTCGAAGGGCTTGAGTCTTCGCCATGAGCGCATCGGCACCCCAACACCTGCTTGATCGCGTGCGCAACACACCACTTGCCCGCCACTTGGGCAGCGTCGTTTCGTTCAACGGCTTGGTCGTCGAGGCCCGGGGACCGCAGACGGCACTCGGCCAGCTATGCGCGATCGGAAAAGACGAGCAGAGCGCGGTGCTGGCGCTGGTGGTCGGCTTCAGGGCCGACATGACCCAGTTGATGCCCTATGGCGAGGGCAAGGGCATCGTGCCCGGTCTTGCCGTGCGAGCGCTGGACGAGACGGTCAGCATCGGCGTGGGCGATGCATTGCTCGGGCGCGTGGTCGATGCGCTCGGACGCCCGCTGGACGACGGCCCGGCGCTGAACCTGCCCCAGCGTTACCCGGTGTCGCGCCAAACCATCAATCCTCTGCATCGCGAGCCGATCGAGCGGGTCGTGGAAACCGGTGTGCGTGCCATCGATACGCTGCTCACGCTGGGACGCGGCCAACGCATCGGCATCATGGCTGGCAGCGGCGTAGGCAAGAGCACATTGCTCGGCGCACTGGCGAGACAGATGGAAGCCGATGTCACCGTGCTGGCCCTGGTTGGCGAGCGTGGCCGCGAAGTCGGAGAGTTCCTACGTCATTCGCTGGGTCCGAAGGGGTTGCAGCGCTCGGTCGTGGTGGTGGCGACGGCGGACGAACCGGCGCTCATGCGCACCCAGGCCGCGCACGCCGCGCATGCGATCGCCGAGTATTTCCGAGACATCGGCCGTTCGGTCCTGTTGGTCGTGGATTCGATCACGCGCTTTGCCATGGCCCAGCGCGACATCGGCCTGTCCATCGGCGAACCACCGACGTTCCGCGGCTACACGCCTTCCGTGTTCGCGCAGTTGCCGCGGATGCTGGAGCGCTGCGGCCAAGTCCGTGGCGGCGCGATCACCGGTGTCTATAGCGTGCTGGTGGAAGGCGACGACATGAACGAGCCCGTCACCGACCACATGCGCGCAATCCTGGATGGCCACATCGTCCTGGATCGCGAGCTGGCCGGCCGCGGCCACCATCCGGCGATCGACGTCCTGCGCAGCACCAGCCGCCTGCTGGGCGCGGTGGCCAGCGCCAGCGAGCGCGTACTGGCAGATCACGCGCGCCGCGACCTGGCGGTGTACGCGGCGGCGCGAGACCTCATTGAACTCGGCGCGCACCAACCCGGCGCCAATCCGGAACTGGATGCAGTGATTGCGCGCCGGCCCGCATTGGAGGCCTTCCTGCAGCAGCCGGCCGACGTCGCCGAACCGCGCGACTCCTCTTTGCGGCGCCTGGCTGGCCTTTGGAAGGGGCGGGCGCCATGAGCGCGCGCCTGCAAGCACTGCGGGCGCTGCAGCGCTGGCGCCAATTGGCGCATGACCGCGCCCAGATCACGCGGAGCCTTGCGCTACGCGACCAGCGCATTGGCCACGCTGCGCTTGAACTGGCCCAGGCGCGATTGCAGGCAGCGTTGACGGCACTCGATACGCAAGCACCCGGCCAGGCACTGGCCTTGGACTACCGCCAAAGCGTGGGCGATCTGGCGATGCGGCTATCAGAGATCGAACAGACGCGCCGCCGCGTGGCCGAAGCGGCCGATGCCGCCGCAGAGCACGCGGCGCAGGCACATCAAGACGCGCGGCGCGCCAGCGACAAGGCAACGCAGCGCTGTGCAGAGGCCTTCGCGCGAACTCGCGTCGATGCCGAACTGCGCCAGTTCGACCAGGGCGGCGACCTCCGCCTGGCCCGGGTCCAGGCCCGCAGGGAGCGCCCATGATCGATACCGTTGTCCCCCGGCCGGCGCCGGCGCCGCAAACACCGCGCGAACCCCCGCGCCGTGCCACGGGAGCGCCGGCTGCGTTCGTCGATGCGGTCGCCGAGGCAACGCCGGAGACCCCCGCGGAACTCGGCGGCGAAGGACGCCTGCGCCTGGAATTGCTGGGACACGATGGCGCATCGATGCAGATCGTCCTACCTTGGGGGCTGGCGGCCAACAACGGGCTCTCGCAACAGCTAGGCGCCACGGACACTGCGGTCTTCCTGAGGCTGCAGGCGCGCTTCGCGCCGACTGCCGCTTCTTTCCGCTCGCCGGATACCGAGCCGTTGCAGGCGAGCGAGGCTGTGCAGCCGCTCCCGACCCAGTCGTTGTCGCCTTTCGCTCCTTGGTGCAACGGCGGAATCGCACGTGAAGTGCCAGGTGAGGCTGCACGTCGCATGGCGCCCATCGCACCCTTGTCCGAATCCGAGCCCTGGCAGGCCCGCTGGCTGAAATGGCTGCGCGAGAAGGACGGTCATTGGGATGTGCGCGTGCGCGATTACCGCCTGGACGCAGCAGGCACGGATGAATTGGTCGCCCAGTTGCATGCCTTCGCCAGCGCGCACGGACTGACCCTCAAGCAGGTCACCGTCAACGCACGGGTGATCTGGAACCACATCGAATACAACACGGGAGGCCCGCATGGCCGTTGACGCGATCGGAAGCACACTGACCAGTCAGCAGAGCGAGCTGACCAACAACAACACCATCAACCAGGACGACTTCATCAAGCTGTTCCTGACCCAGCTGCAGTTCCAGGATCCGATGGAGCCGGTGGACAACCGCGAATTCCTTGCGCAGTTGGCGCAGTTCTCTGCGCTGGAGCAGTCGCGCCAGCTCAGCCAGAACACCGCCGACCAACTGACCATGTCGGCCGCCAGCCAAGCCGTGGGCCTGATCGATCGACAAGTCGAGATCAATGGCCCGAGCGGTAACTCCACCGGCCAAGTGATCGCGGTGCAATTCGGCAGCAACGGTCCTGAGCTGAGCGTGCGCGACGGCGGCGGACAAGTCAGCACGGGCGTGCGTCTGTCGCAGATCACGCTCGTCCAGCCTGCCACCACCACGCCCTGACCGAGGAGCGCCCCATGTTCCAGGCATTGTTCACCAGCCTTTCCGGACTCTTCAGTTTCTCGCGCAGCCTCAACACGGTCTCCAACAACGTCTCCAACATGAACACCCCCGGGTTCCGGGGCAGTGATGCCTTCTTCTCCAACATCGAAGGCGACTACGGCACGCGAATCGTCGGCGAGGACCTGCGCACAGTCGCGGGCGACCTGCGCCAAACAGGCAACGACACCGACCTGGCGGTGGATGGCGAGGGCTATTTCGTTCTGCGCGATCCAGCCGGCAACCTGTATTACACCCGGGCCGGCCAGTTCCGTTTCAGCGACGCCGGCAAGCTGGTGGACAGCGTCAACCAGTACGATGTGATGGCCATGGACGACACCGGCAACTTGGTGCCGATCAGCATCGATGGCATGCGCACAGTGCAGGCGGTACCCACCACCGGCGTGCACGTCAGTGGCAACCTGGTGCCTGCTTCCACTGATCCGACCGCTCCGTCCACGCCGGTCGATCTCAATTCCATTACCGTTTTCGACGGCACCGGCGCTGCACGCGTTCTGCAGATGCAGTTCACCAAGAACACGAACAATGTACCGGGCAGCTTCCAGGTGTCGGTGATGGACGACACCGGCGCATCGTTGGCGTCCGGAGAAGTGCGTTTCAGTGTGCAAGGGCTGCCGCAATCGGGTTACACCACGATGGATGTGATGCTGCCCAGCGCTGCGGGCGAACAGAAGATCACCATCGACTTCGGTACCGCTGGCGCCTTCAACGGTATGACCTCGCAATCGGGCCTGCCGTCCAACCTTGCGGCCAAGGTCGACGATGGTCATGGCGTGCTGCCCATCAGCAGCATGTCCTTCGACGAGAAGGGCATCCTGCAGCTGGTCTACTCGACGGCCGAAAAGCGCAGCGGAGGTCAGGTGGCGCTGGCGCTGTTCGCCAATGAGAGCGCGCTGAAGCTTTCCGGTGGCCGCCTGGTATCCGGCGTGGATCCCTCCCAGCGCGAGTTGGGCCGGCCCGCAGGTGGGCGTTTCGGCAAGGTGTCCGGCGGCAGCCTGGAGATGTCGAACATCGACCTGACCCGCGAGTTCGCCGACATGATCATCATCCAGCGCGGCTACCAGGCCAGCTCCCGGGTGATGACCGTGAGCAACGAAATGATCGAGCAGTTGTACAACAGCACCCGGGGCGGCTGATGGCGACGACGGCACTACGATGGGCCAGCCCGGCTCGGCACCAGCGCCTGCGAGCGGCCGTGGGCCTGGAACTGGATGCCTGGCGGCGTGCCTGGGCTTGCGTGCCTGGCAGGGCGGACTGCGTGACGGCCACATTGGACGTATTGCCCAAGGGTGCCACCTCCTGGCGTGCATCTCGTGACGGAATCGAAATCCTTGCATGGGGCGAACCGGGCTTGATCCCGGCGTTGGCTGCGGAACTCGCAGAACTGCCCCGCCGGCGGGGTGCCTCGGATGCCTTCGGCGAGGAGATCGGCCGGATGGCGCTGCAGGACCTGCTGGAGCGGTTGTCGGGAGGCGGCGTGCAATTGGCGGAAAGTGGCTCGGTTGAACCCGCAAGCCGCGATCCACGCCGCACGGGCGTGGCGTTCTCGATGAAGTTCGGCACGGTGGCGCTGCACCTGTTGCTGGACCACCGGGCTTGCGACCGACTGCTGCCGGTGTCGGCGCCCGTGCCTGCACTCGTTTCCCGTCACAGCGCACTGGCGCCATCCACCGTGACGTTGCAGGCGCATGTCGCGCTCGGCGATATCGCCCTGCAGGTGATCGGCGGCCTGCGACCCGGCGACGTGCTGAGGACCCAGGTGCCGCTGGACGCGACGCTCCAGCTACGCGTGGCCGACGGCGCAGCGGTGGCTGATGCGCAGTTGGCCGTGATCGACGGATACAAGGCCGTAAGGCTTACCCAGACTCTCAACTGAAGAAGGATTCCCATGGAGACTTCCACGCCGATGAAGGCGGACTCCGAGGTGGCGCGCGAACTGGCCGGCCTGGCCTCCGGACAGGCTGGACTGGCGTTGATCGGACATGTGCAAGTAGGCATCGAAGCGCAGATCGGCAGCCTGTCGGTGAGCGTGGAACAGTTGCTCGCGCTCAAACGCGGCGACGAACTGCGCTTGCACGAAACGCTGGAGGCCCCGGTGACGCTGCTGCTCAACGGCCGCGCCATTGCCACTGCCGAGCTGGTGGCGGTGGACGAGCACTACGGCGTACGGATCCTGGAACTGCTGTGAGCCTGTCCTTCGCAGCCGTCGTGATCGGCATGATCGCCGGCGCAGCGCCGATCCGATTCCGCGCTGAGCAGGGAGGGACGGCCGCAGGGGTCGTGCAGGCACTGGTGCTGGCGGTAATGTTGCTGGGTGCAGTGCTGGGCTTGCTGCTGTGGGCACGACGCAAGGGTTGGCTCGATCCGTGGCTGCGGCAAGCCGGGGCGCGAGCGCAGGGCGAGGGTATGCGCAACACGCGGACGCTTCGCCTGAGCCGCAAGACAACCTTGCACGAGGTGCAATGGCAGGACCGCCGCTTGCTGATCGTCGAATCCACTGCCTCCGTCCAGGTGCATATGTTGGAGGAGGGGCGCGATGCGGGGTCGTGACGGCTGGCTCCTGCGCGCTGGCTTGGGACTGGGCCTGGTGTTGGCGATGATGGCGGTTCCCGCCCTTGCCGCGCCGGTCGATGCGTTGGCCGCCGAAGTCGCGCGCCAGGACTACAGCCCTGTCCTGCGCAACTTCGTCCTGCTGAGCCTGTTGTCGGTGGTACCGGTGTTGATGATCGGCATGACCTCCTTTACCCGGATCGTCATCGTGCTGTCATTGCTGCGGCATGCACTCGGCTTGCCGCAGACGCCCCCCAACAGCGTGATCATCACCCTTGCGCTGTGCCTGACCTATTTCACGATGAGTCCGGTGGCGGCGAAGATCGATCAGGTCGCATTGACGCCGTACCTGGCCGAGCAGCTGCCTGCATCGGAGGCGTTGCATCGCGGCGGTGAGCCGCTGCGCGATTTCATGATCTCGCAGACCCGCGAGTCCGATCTGCGCGTGGTGTTGGAAATCGCGCGCCAGCCGATGCCGGCAACCGCGGCCGAAGTGAAGTTCAGCCAGCTTGTTCCGGCGTTCCTGTTGAGTGAACTCAAGACCGCGTTCCAGATCGGCTTCGTCATTTTCCTGCCTTTCCTGCTCATCGATCTGGTAGTCAGCGCAATCTTGATGGCGCTGGGCATGATCATGCTGCCGCCGACGACGATCAGCCTGCCGCTCAAGCTGCTCCTGTTCGTGTTGATCGATGGCTGGGCGCTCATGTCCAAGGCCTTGCTGGGCAGTTACTGGACCTAACCGGCCTATGGAGCAGGCCGCGCTGGAACGACAATGGTGGGCCGACCTCGCGCAGCGTCGGTGCCCGCAAGCCCGCGAACGGTTGCTGGGGCAATACCGACCCTGGGCCGAGCGGCTTGCTGCCCGCATCCATTTCCGGCTGCGCCACTTGGGCATTGCGCGAGAAGACCTCAAGCAGAGCGCCCTGGTGGGCCTGCTGGAGTCCATCGAACGCTACCAGCCTATGCGCGGCGTGCCATTCGATGCGTTCGCACTGTCCCGGGTGCGTGGCGCCGTCTTCGATGCCGTGCGTTCCCTGGTGGGCGGCGACAGCGATGCGTTGAGCCCTATGCACCGCAGCGCGGAGCGACTGAAGTCCATCCGCAGCGGTGGCCGCGATTCGGCTGATTCGACCGCGGAACTGCTGGAACAGGTGGCCGAAGACATCCTCGGTCTTGGAATCGTAGCCTTGCTTGAGGAAGCTTCGTTCGACCAGGGCGGAGGCGTGATCGAGTACGTCGAGCGCAGTCAGCTGCAGCGCCAGCTGCTGGGCGCCATCGACAGCCTGAGCGAGCGTTCGCGGTTGCTGGTCAAGGCCCACTATTTTGCGCATGTCTCCTTCAAAGACCTGGCCAGACAGCTGGATATCAGCAAGGGCCGCGTGTCCCAACTGCATCACGCGGCACTGAAAGAGCTGCGGCGCCGGCTGGAAGCCTAGCCGCGCGAGCGATACTGCCAGCCGGGCCTGGTCCGGCTCACGATGTGCCTTGGGGGGTGGAGCGGGGCCAGGCTGCGGCGACTCTGGCAAAATCACCACCGCGGGCATCCAGCGATGCCCGTTACCGTGATTCGGGCTATGCATGGGGCGAGCGCCTCGCAAGCCTGCCTCATCGCCCCGAACAAGCCGGATAGGTCCTCCATGCGCATCGCCTCCTGGAACGTCAATTCCCTCAACGTGCGCCTGCCGCACCTGCAGCAATGGCTGGGCAGCGCCGCGCCGGACGTGGTCGGCATCCAGGAAACCAAGCTGGAGGACCACAAGTTCCCCGACGGCGAGCTGGCCGAGCTCGGCTACCGCAGCGTGTTCGTCGGCCAGAAGACCTACAACGGCGTGGCCATCCTCTCGCGCGAAGCGGCGCAGGACGTGCAGATCGGCATCCCTGGCTTCGAAGACGAACAGAAGCGGGTGATCGCCGCCACCGTCGGCGACGTGCGCATCGTCAACCTCTACGTCGTCAACGGCCAGGACGTGGGCACCGAGAAGTACGCGTACAAGCTGCGCTGGCTCGACGCGGTGCACGCCTGGCTGGCGGTCGAGCTGCAGCGGCATCCGCGGCTGGTCGTGCTGGGCGATTTCAATATCGCCCCCGATGCGCGCGACGTGCACGACCCGGAGGTCTGGAGCGACAACCACATCCTCACCTCCACCGCCGAACGCGCCGCGCTGCGCAAGCTCGAGGCGCTGGGGCTGCACGACGGCTTCCGCCTGCACAACGAGGAGGGCGGCATCTTCAGCTGGTGGGACTATCGCGCCGCCGCGTTCCGCCGCAACCTCGGCCTGCGCATCGACCTGACCCTGGTGTCGGAGGCGCTGCGCCCGCATGCGGTGGCCAGCGGCATCGACCGCGAGCCGCGCACTTGGGACCGCCCCAGCGACCACGCACCGGCCTGGGTCCAGCTGGGCGGTTGAACGCGATGGCGATCAGTCAGGGAATCCGCCAGGTCGGCGACACCGTCATCGCGCCCGTGCATCACGCGCGCTGCCATTGCGGCGCGGTGGTGCTGGAGCTGCAACTGCCCGGCGGCATCGTCAAGCCGCGCCGCTGCAACTGCTCGATGTGCCGGCGCCGCGGCGCGATCGTCGCCTCGGTGCCGCTGCCGGGCCTGCGCGTGCTGGCCGGCGGCGAGGTGCTGCGCCTGTACCAGTTCAACACGCAGGTGGCCGAGCACTATTTCTGCGGGCACTGCGGCATCTACACCCACCATCGCCGCCGCTCCAACCCCAACGAATACGGCTACAACGTCGGTTGCCTCGATGGCGTGGATCCGTATGCGCTAAGCGCGGAGATCCCGGTCGAGGACGGCGTGCACCATCCCGCCGACCGCGGCGGCTGAAACGACGAAGCCCGGGCGGGCCCGGGCTTCGCGGCAACGCAAGGCCGTCGCGCTCAGCGCGCGCGGCCGCGAGTGAACAGGTTGACGATCGCCAACAGGATCACCGCGCCGATCAGTGAGAACAGGAAGGTGCGGATCGTGATCGCTTCGTTGATGCCACCGCCGAACAGCCAGCCCGCGAGCAATGCGCCGATGATGCCCACCACGACATTGAGAATGATGCCCTGCTGCGCGTCGCGCCGCATGATGAGGCTGGCGAGCCAACCCACGATGCCGCCGACGATCAGCCAGATGATGATGCCCATGCCAGAGTCTCCTGTTTCCGTACTTTCCCGCATCGGGGTTGATGCGGCAGCGCCATTCAACGCGTCGATTCGTGAA
>Ga0160436_1000308_pt1 | contig 21573 bp, 19 predicted proteins | sample HID1973M_E0MG_FD_108264 | JGI IMG/M metagenome (GOLD analysis project Ga0160436, IMG submission 108264) | Enriched mosquito-associated microbial communities from UW Madison campus, WI, USA - HID1973M_E0 MG | ecosystem: Host-associated > Arthropoda: Insects > Digestive system > Unclassified ...
CCACGCGGCACGGACCAGCGCATCGAGGAGCGTCACCGCCCGACGCGTGGCGAGAAGCGCGCGGAGTACAAGGACCGCATGGACGCCAAGACGCTGGCGCGCGAGGAGCTGTGGACCGAGCGCGAGCAGGGGCACTGGGCCGACCCCGCGAAGGACGACTGAGTCCTCCGTCTTCCACGGCGTCCGCGCACGTGCCTGCTGGTGCGGCCCCGTGCTCGGACGATGCGGGTGTCCGGGGCGTGAATACGTGATGGGCGTCGGCGCGGCTCAGGGCACAATGCCGTCGTGACCGCCGCCGCCCTGCTCGACCGCCAGCAGCTCCCGGACGCTGCGCGCGTCGTGGTCAAGGTGGGCTCGTCGTCCCTGACCGGTCCGGACGGCCGGCTCGACGTCGAGCGTCTACGCGCTCTCGTGGACGTGCTGGCCGCGCGTCGGGCCGCCGGAGGGCAGGTCGTGCTCGTCTCGTCGGGCGCCATCGCTGCGGCGATCGGTCCGCTGGGACTTGCCGCGCGGCCGCGGGACCTGGCGACCCAGCAGGCGGCCGCGTCCGTGGGGCAGGGGCTGCTGGTCGCGCACTACACGCGCGCGTTCGCGGACCACGGCCTTCGGGTGGGCCAGGTGCTGCTGACGGCCGACGACACGGTCCGGCGCGGTCACTACCGCAACGCGCACCGCGCCCTGAACCGGCTGCTGGACCTGGGTGTCGTGCCCGTGATCAACGAGAACGACGCGGTCGCGACCGACGAGATCCGGTTCGGCGACAACGACCGGCTCGCGGCGCTCGTCTCGCACCTCGTGCACGCCGACGCGCTGGTTCTGCTCACGGACGTCGACTCCCTGTACACCGGGCCGCCGTCACGTCCGGGTTCCCGGCGCATCGCCCGCGTGGACGGTCCGGCCGACCTCGACGGGATCGACGTCGCGTCGCGGGGGAGCGCGGTGGGGACGGGCGGCATGATCACGAAGCTCGACTCGGTCGCGATCGCGACGCAGTCGGGCATCCCCGTGGTGCTGACGTCCGCGGCGCAGGCGGCGGGCGCGCTGGCGGGGGACGACGTGGGTACCTGGTTCTCGGCGACCGGTCGGCGCACGTCGATCCGGCTGCTGTGGCTGGCGCACGCGGCGAAGGCGAACGGTCGGCTGGTCCTGGACGACGGCGCCGTGCGCGCGGTCGTGGACCGGCGGACCTCGCTCCTGCCCGCTGGCGTCACGGGGTTCGAGGGTGAGTTCGAAGCGGGGGATCCCGTGGAGCTGGTCGGCTCGGACGGCGTCGTCGTCGGCCGTGGTCTGGTGGCCTACGGGTCCGACGAGGTGCCGCGCCTGCTCGGTCGGTCGACGGCCGACCTGCGGGTCGAGCTCGGAGCCGGGTACGACCGCGCGCTCGTGCACCGCGACGACCTGGTCCTGGCGCGCCGCCGCCGTTGATCGTGTCCACGTGGTGGGATGCTGTGTCCAATCGTTGACCACAATGGTCCGGATATCTACGTTCCGGGCCCATGAGAACCCTCCTTCCTTCATCTGCACGCACCCGTGCGCTCGGCGCCGCCGTCCTTGTCAGCCTCCTCGCCGCGTGCGCGGGCTCGCCGGGGCAGGGCGGTGCCGCGTCGTCGTCCACCTCCGCCGAACCCGTGCACGGTGGCACCTACGTCCACGCGCTCGAGGCAGACCCGCTCGGCTGCCTCGACGCGCCGCAGCAGCGCTTCCACGTGGCGCTCAACATCACGCGCCAGCTCGCCGACTCCCTCGTCGACCAGGACCCGAAGACCGGCAAGATCGTTCCGTGGCTCGCCAAGAGCTGGGAGATCAGCGACGACGCGAAGACGTTCACGTTCCACCTGGTCGACGGCGCGACCTTCGCCGACGGCAAGGCGGTCGACGCGGCCGCGGTCAAGGCCAACCTCGACCGCATCGTCGCGCTGGGGGCGAAGGCGGTGGGCGCCGGCCCGTGGATCCAGGGCTACCAGAGCACCGAGGTCGTCGACCCGAGCACCGCCAAGGTCACGTTCGACCGTCCCAACGTCCAGTTCCTCCAGGCGCTGTCCGGCTCGTGGTTCGGCCTGATCTCGCCGGCTGACACCGGCAGGTCGGCCGAGGAGCTGTGCAAGGGCACGTACGCCGGATCGGGTCCGTTCACGCTCGACCACTACACGCCCAACCAGGAGGCGGTGCTGGTCAAGCGGGCGGGCTACGACTGGCCGTCCAGCCTAGCGTCGCACCACGGCGAGGCATACCTCGACAAGCTCCAGTTCACGTTCGTGCCCGAGGCGAGCGTCCGGTCCGGCTCGTTGACCTCAGGGCAGGTCCAGTCCGTCTCCCTCGTGCAGCGGCAGGACGAGGAGACCCTCAAGTCGGCGGGCGACGCCCTGCTCACCGCGCGGCAGCCGGGCCTCACCGAGTCGTGGGTGATCAACCAGCAGTCCTGGCTGGCCGACGACGAGCCCGTCCGGCAGGCCATCCGGTACGCGATCAACAGCCAGGAGATCGTCGACACCGTCTACGGGCCCACGTACCGCAGCCGCACGGCACCCCTGAACAGCACGACGCCCGGCTACGTCGACCTCAGCTCCGAGCTGGCCTACGACCCGACGAAGGCCGCGCAGCTGCTCGACGACGACGGGTGGAAGCCCGGCGCCGACGGCATCCGCGTCAAGGACGGCAAGCGGCTCAGCCTGAACGTCGTCGCGTCGTACACCGATCTCGAGCTCATCCAGCAGCAGCTCAAGGCCGTCGGCATCGAGTACAAGATCCGTCAGCTCGACGCCGCCGCGAACGCCAAGGCGACGCTCGCCGGCGACTACGACATCTACGCGTGGACCATGACGCGCGCCGACCCGACGGTGCTCAACGCGCTCTTCTCGTCGGACTGGACCTCGCTCGGCTACGCCAAGGCGAACCCGTCCGAGCTGGACGACCTGCTCGCGACGCAGGAGTCGACCGTCGACGTGGATGCGCGTGCCTCGGCGGCCGCCGAGGTGCAGAAGTACATCGTCGAGCACGCCTGGCTCGTCCCGATCGTCGACCGCGCCTGGACGTACGGCACGGGCCCGACGTCGCACGGCCTGCGGCTGGACGGCGAGACGAAGCTGGTGTTCTACGACGCGTGGGTCGGCAAGTGACCTGCGGCTGAGCCTGTGACCGAGGGCCCGCGCGACACCCGTCGCGCGGGCCCTCTCGCATGCCGGCGCGGCCCGCCATGCCCGACCGGGCCGGCGATGCAGGGTCTCTGGTCGTTTTACGCCCGCGATTCCTCCGCGAGACCCGTGGTTGCAGGGATGGTTGCCTCGCTCGCGCCCTCCACGGGCACGGCCGACGCAACCATCCCTGCAACCACCTGGTCGGGCCGGTGACGTGCGGCGCGGAGCGGCGGGACCGGTCTCGTGCGTCGGCGTTCTCGTCTCGGCGGTCGTGCGTCGGGGGTGGTGCCTGGGGGCGCCGACGACGACGAAGGGGCGGGTCCGCGTGGATGCGGACCCGCCCCTCGTCGGCGAGCGGTGACGAACGACCCGGGTCAGTCGACCCAGGCGGTGGAGAGCTGGTCGAGGCGGGAGTCCGCGCCCAGCTCGATGCCGTGCGCGTCCTTGGCCAGCCCCAGGTAGGTGGTGAGCTCGTGCACGGGGATCACGTGGTGCTGCGTGACCAGGCGCTCCTGGGCCTGGGCGAGCAGGTCGGTCCGCTTCGCCTCGTCACCGGTCGCGAGCTGTTCCTGCAGGAGCTTCTCCAACGTCGGGTCGTCGATGCGGTAGAAGTTCGTCGCGGTCGTCGAGTACTGCGTCCGCAGCACGTCGCCGTCGGCCCGCGACAGGTTGCCCCAGACCAGGTCGAACGACCCGTCCTTGAGCTTGGCCTGGAAGTCCGGCACGGCACCCGACCAGAGCGTCGCGTCGATGCCGACGGCCTTGAGCTCGGACTGGATCAGCTCGACCGACGTCTGGTTCGGCGAGAAGTTGGTGATCCACGCGAGCACCGGCGCCAGCGTGGTGCCACCCTTCGCGTAGATGCCGTCGGCGCCCTTGCTCCAGCCGTCGGCCTCCAGGACGGAGGCGGCCTTGGCGGGGTCGGTGGTCAGGTGCGAGGACTCGTCGGCGACGCCGGGAGTGGTGCTCGCGAGCGGGCCGACCGCCACCTTGAAGCCGTCGGACAGTGCCGTGTCGCGGATCTCGGTGGGGTCGACCGCCAGCGCGATCGCCTCGCGGACGGCGGGATCCTTGCCGAGGTCGGAGGACTCGTTGAACGTCAGGCCGAACGGGATGCCGGGGTTGGCGCGCGAGACGAGCGGGAGACCGGCGTCCTGCAGGGTCGGGATGTCCGTGGGCTGGACGCCGCCGATGGCCTGGACCTGTCCCGACGTCAGGGAACCGGTCCGCACGCTGGCCTCCGGAGCCACCTGGAACGTCACCTTCGCGAGGTGGGGGGCGCCGGCGCCCTTGCGGTCGGCCGGGGCCCACGCGTAGCCGTCGCGCGCGGTCAGGACCGTCTCGGTGTCCTTGGTGTAGTGGTCCAGCACGAACGGGCCGGTGCCGACGACGCCCTTGCCGGACGCGCGCTCGTCGAAGGGGATCGCGAGGGTCGAGTCGGCGACGAACCCGAGCGCGACCGTGCTGGTCGCCTGGGGGAAGGCTGCGTTCGGCGACGTGAAGGCGACCTTCACCGTGTGGTCGTCGACGACGGTGGTGCCCTGGTAGCCGATGAAGTTCGCCGCGGCCGAGCTCTTGGCGCCCGCGGCGACGGTGTCGTCGAAGTTGGCCTTCACGGACGCTGCCGTGAAGGGAGAGCCGTCCGAGAACGTCACGCCGTCGCGCAGGGTGAACGTGAACTCGGTCTGGTCGGCGTTCGCCTCCCACTTCGTCGCGAGCCACGGCTTGAGCGAGCCGTCGGCCGGGTCCTGCCACGTCAGGGAGTCGACGAGCTGGCGCGTGACGTAGAACGTGTCGTTGCCCGAGCCGATGCCGGTGGGGTTCAGCGAGATGGGGTCGTTGCCGATCGCGAACGTGAGGTCGCCGCCGTCGACAGGGTTCGCGGCGGACGCCGACGAGGACGACGTCGACGAGGGTGTCTCGTCCGTGCTGCACGCCGTCAGCGCCAGGCCGAGGGCGGCCAGGCCGGTGGCGATGCGCAGCGTGCGGGGGGACAGGGGTCGTGCGGACATGAAGGGTCTCCAGGGTGAGGGTGAGGTGCGCGTCAGCGCGGGGCGGGGCGACGTGACGGACAGCAGCCGGGACAACAGGCGGTCATCGCTCACCTCCTGCGACCAGGCCGGCCGTGGCCGGCTCGAGCGGGCGGCGTGCGCCCGGGATCGCGGCCAGCAGCTCGGCGGTGTACGCGTGCTGCGGGTCGGCGAAGACGTCCTCGACCTTGCCGCGCTCGACGACGCGACCTTGGCGCAGCACCACGACGTCGTGCGCGACCTGCCGCACCACGGCGAGGTCGTGGGAGATGAACAGGTACGTGACGCCGAGCTCGCGCTGCAGCTCGGCGAGCAGGTCCAGGATCTGGGCCTGCACCGACACGTCGAGCGCGGAGACGGGCTCGTCGAGCACCACCAGGTCGGGCCGGACGGACAGGGCGCGGGCGATCGCGACGCGTTGACGCTGTCCGCCGGACAGCTCGGCCGGTCGGCGCTGCGCGACCGAGACGGGCAGGGCGACGAGGTCCAGCAGCTCGGCCGTGCGCGTCGCGCGGGTACGTCGGTCACCGACGCCGAAGGCTCGCAGCGGCTCGCCGACGATCTGGCCCACGGACCAGCGCGGGTCGAGCGACGAGTACGGGTTCTGGTAGACGACCTGCATCTGCCGGCGCAGCGCCCGTAGCTCGGAGCCCCGCGTGTGGCTCACGTCCCGGCCGCCGACGAGCACCTGGCCCGCCGTCGGCTCGGCGAGCCGCAGCGCCAGACGCGCGGTCGTCGACTTGCCAGACCCCGACTCGCCGACGAGTGCCAGGGTGCCGCCGCGTGGCACGCGGAACGACACGTCGTCGACGGCCCGCAGGGTCCCGCCGCCGCCGGAGCGCGGCAGCGGGAAGTCCTTGACGAGCCCGCGGACCTCGAGGGCCGGCGGTGCGTCGAGGGCGACGGGGACCGAGACGGGACGCGCACCGCGCAACGACGGGGCGGCCGCGAGCAGCTGTCTCGTGTACGCCTCGCGCGGCGAGCCGAGCACCTCGTCGGGCGTGCCCGCCTCCACGACGCGTCCCTGCGACATGACGACGATCCGGTCGGCACGGTCGGCCGCGACGCCCAGGTCGTGCGTGATGAGCAGGACGCCCGTGCCGGTCTCGGCGGTCAGCGTGTCGAGGTGGTCGAGGATCTGACGCTGCACGGTGACGTCGAGCGCGCTCGTCGGCTCGTCGGCGACGAGCAGGCGCGGGCGCGCCACGAGCGCGATCGCGATGAGGACGCGCTGGCGCATCCCGCCCGACAGCTCGTGCGGGTACTGCCGTGCCCGCAGCTCGGGCTCGGGCAGACCGGCGCGGCGCAGCGCCTCCACCGCCTCGATCCCCGCGGCGCGGCGGTCGGCCAGCCCGTGGATGCGCAGCACCTCGGCCACCTGGTCCCCGATGCGCTTGACGGGGTTGAGCGAGACGGTGGGGTCCTGGGGGACGAGGCCGACGAGCAGGCCGCGGACCGCCTGCAGCTCGCGCGGCGACGCCTGCGCCACGTCGCGTCCCAGCAGGTCGATGGTGCCGCGCTCGATGCGCGCGGCGGGCGCGAGCAGGCGCACGACGGCGGCGGCGGTGGTCGACTTGCCGGAGCCCGACTCGCCGACGACGGCCACGGTCTCGCCCTCGTCGACGTGCAGCGAGACGTCACGGACCGCGTGCACGTCGCCGTGCCGGGTGCGGTACGAGACGGCGAGGTCGTCGACGGTGAGCAGGCGCTCGGGTGCGGTGGTCATCGGTTCCTCCCGGGGTCGCCGTCGAGTGCGCGCGAGATGCGGCCGGCGGCCAGCACGGTCGCGACGATGGTCAGGCCGGGCAGCGTCGTCAGCCACCAGGACGTGCGCAGGTAGTCGCGGCCGCCGGCCACGAGCGCGCCCCACTCGGGCGCGGGCGGCGGTTCGCCGTACCCCAGGAAGGACAGGGACGAGACGGCCAGGACCGCGGCGCCGAGCTCGAGCGCGGCGAGCACGACCACCGGCCCGATCGCGTTGGGGAGCACGTGGCGCCCGAGCGTCGTCCACCACCGGCTGCCGCTGGCGTGCGACGCCTCGACGAACACCGAGGTGCGCACGCGCAGCACTTCCGACCGCATGATGCGTGACACGGACGCGACGTTCGCGAGGCCGACTGCGATCGCGACGTTGATCGTGCCGAAGCCCAGCACCGTGATGAGGGCGAGCGACAGGAGCAGCGCGGGGATCGAGAGCAGCACGTCGACCACGCGCATCGCGACGTCGTCGACGACGCCCCCCACGAACCCGGCGACGAGCCCGACCAGCGCCCCGACGACGAGTCCGACGAGGACGGCGGTCAGCGCGGCCGCCAGCGTCAGGTGCGTGCCGTGCACCACCCGCGTGTACAGGTCCCGGCCCAGCTGGTCGGTGCCGAACCAGTGCGCCGACGACGGTGCCTGGAGCTTGTCGGCGGGGACGCCGTCCAGCGGGTCGCCGGGGGCCAGGAGCGACGGCACGAACGCCGCGAGCAGGATGACCGCGGACCACACCAGCGCCAGGACGAGGCCGGGCTTGCGGACCAGGTCCTCGAACCGGGTCCGCCACGGGCTGCGGCGGGCCAGCGGGTCCTCGCGCTCGAGCACCGCGTCGGCGAACCGCTCGGCCGACGTGGCCGCGAACTTGTCGGCCCGCGTGTTCGGGTCCAGGGCCGTGGGGACGAACGCCTCGGTGGGCGGTTGGGGCCCGCGCTCGCCGGCGGTCAGGGCGTCGAGGCTGCTCATCGGGTACCTCCGGCGGTGACGGGAACGCGGTCTGCTGCGGGCTCGGGCGCGGCGTCGGCCGACCGAGGTGGCGGTGGTGGCGTGGCCCGGCGGCGGGAGCCGGTCACGATTCGCGGGTCGAGCAGCGGGTAGACGATGTCGATCAGCAGGTTGACCAGCACGTACACGGTGGCCGCGACGAGCACGACGCCCTGCACCACCGGGATGTCCTGCGCCGAGACGGAGGTGGCCGTCAGGCGGCCCAGGCCCGCGCGGCTGAACACCGTCTCCGTGACGACGGCCCCGGACAGGAGCCCGCCGATCACCAGGCCGGTCACCGTCAGCGCGGGGAGCGCGGCGTTGCGCAGCGCGTGCCGCAGGTGGACGCGGGTGCGGCTCGCGCCTTTGGCGAGCGCGGTGTCGACGTACGGCTCGCGCAGCGTGTGCAGGAGGCTGCGCGAGAGCATCTGCGCGATGAGCGCCGACGTCGGCAGGGCCAGCGTGACCGCGGGCAGGACGGCGGAGGCGAACCCCTGGTTGCCCAGCGCCGGGAACAGCGGGATCTGGAACGAGAACCACTGCACGAGCGTCAGGCCGAACCAGAACGACGGGACGGCGACGCCGAGGGGCGGCAGGGAGAGCAGGAACCCGGACAGCCGGCGGCTGCGGGTCGCGGTCGCGACGACCGCGAGGCCCCCGCCGACGACGATCGCGAGAACGAGAGCCAGCCCCGCGATCTGAGCCGTCGGCGGCAGCGCGTCGGCGATGAGGGTGGTCACGGGCTGGCCGTTGACCACGGAGCTGCCCAGGTCTCCGTGCAGCGCGTGGCCCAGCTGGGTCACGTACTGGACGGGCAGCGGCTGGTCGAGGCCGTACTGGGCGCGCAGCGCGTCGAGCTGCTCCGGGGTGACATCGCTCGACTCGCCGCCGTACATGATGGAGACCGGGTCACCGGGCAGGGCGTACAGGACGAGGAACGTCACCGTGTACGCGGCCCACAGGACACCGGCGGCCAGCAGCAACCGGCGCAGCAGGTAGCGGCTCACGGGTTCACCGCCTGCGGTCGTTCGCTCATGGGGTTCTCCTCGTTCGGGACGCGCGTGATGGCGCCGTCGGGCTGCGTGCTTGCACGACGGATGTCGTGCCCGGTCGTCACCTGGAGCACCCCGCCACGTGCGGAGGGTTGCTGCCCGACCAGCCAGGGCTTCACGTCGGGACTCGAGACCGCGGCGAACCTAGGAAGCCGGGCGGACCGGATCAATGCCGGGCCGCGAACGTCTCACAATCCGGACTGAATCGGTCGGAAATAAGACGCGACCCGTGGGTCGCTCGCACCGAGAACACTGGGCGAGCGACCCACGGGTCGCGTGGGTGGGGATCAGGCGTCGACGAGGGCCCCGCGGTGCGGGACCGGCACGCGCAGGCCCAGGTGCTCGCGCAGCGACGTGCTCGCGTACGCGTCGCGGTAGGCGCCGCGCTCCTGCAGCGCCGGGACCAGGTGGTCGACGACGTCGTCCAGCCCGGTCGGCACCAGCCACGGCGTGATGTTGAAGCCGTGGCTCGCGCCGCCCCGCACCCAGCGGACCAGCTCGTCGGCCACGGAGTCCACGCTGCCGACGAAGCCGCGCTGCCGGTCCTGGGCCAGCACGAGCTGCCGGATCGACAGGTTCTCAGCCTCGGCCCGCTCGCGCCAGGCGCGGGCGAGGGCGCGCGGGTCCGCGCCGTGCCGGGCCGAGCCCCGCGTCTCACCGACCAGCTCGATGCGGGGGTCGTGGGCAGGCAACGGGCCGTCGGGGTCGTACGACGACAGGTCCTCGCCCCACACCTGACCGAGCAGCGAGAGCGCGGTGGCCGGCGTGACCTGCTGCTCCTTGACCCAGCGCGCCTTCTCGCGGGCCTCGGCGTCGGTCGCGGCGAGGATGAACTGCGTGCCCGGCAGGATCTTGAGGTCGTCCTCGGGGCGGCCGGCCCGCACGGTGCGGGCGCGGACGTCGTCGGCGAACGCGAGCGCGTCGTCGTAGTCCGTGCCGTGCGCCGAGAAGATGACCTCGGCGTGGCGGGCGGCGAAGTCGCGTCCGTCGGGCGAGTCGCCGGCCTGGAAGAGCACCGGGTGGTCGCTCAGTGCGACGGTCGGGGAGACCGTCAGGTCGACCGTGCTGCCCGTGTAGGACACGCTGCGGCCGAACCCGTCCCAGATGGCCTGCGCGGCCTCGACGAACTCGCCCGCACGCTCGTACCGCTGCGAGTGGTCCAGCCATCCGCCCCGGCGGAAGTTCTCGCCGGTCCAGGCGTTGTCGGTCGTGACGATGTTCCACGCGGCCCGGCCGCCGGACAGCGCGTGCAGGCTCGCGAGGCGGCGGGCCAGGTCGGCCGGGTCGTTGTAGGTGACGTTCTGCGTCGCAGCCAGCCCGATGTGGGTGGTCACGGCCGCCAGCGCCGCGAGCTGGGTGATCGCGTCGGGCCGGCCGACGACGTCGAGGTCGTGCAGGAGCCCGTTCTGCTCGCGCAGCCGCAGGCCCTCGCCCAGGAAGAACGCGTCGAACAGCCCGCGCTCGGCGGTCTGCGCCACCTGGCGGAACGTCTCGAAGTCGATCTGCGACCCGCTGGCGGGGTCCGTCCAGATCGTCGAGTGGTTGACGCCCTGGAAGAAGACGCCCAGGTGGACGTGGGCGTTCGGGTAACGGTCGTCGGACACGGTCGTCTCCTTCAGGCGGTCGCGGCGAAGCGCGAGGTGGGTCGGGGCAGGCCGAGCGTGTCGCGCAGGGTCGCGCCGGGGCGCGGGGTCGGCGCCGCGCGGGCCACGCGCAGCGCGGGCAGGACGTCGCGGACCAGCACGGGCACGTCGTCGTCGATCACCGAGGGCAGGATCCGGACGCCGTCGACGACGCCGCGCAGCGAGGTGAGCAGCTCCACGAGCCCCCTGGCGGGGCCCGCGTAGACGAGGGCGTCGGGCGCGTGAGCGGCGGTACGGTCCAGCGCGGACAAGCGCTCGGCAGCCGCCGAACCGTCGGTGTCCAGGGTCACGGCGACGTCGACGAACACGAGCGGGGCACCGGTGCCCTGGGCCTGCCGGAGGGAGGAGACGAGCGCGATGTCGAGCAGCTCGCCCGGCACGGCGCCGGCACGGCCGACGACGACGGACTGGCCCTGCGGGCCGCGGGGCACGATGAGCGGTCCCTTGACCGTGAAGGGAGCCCGTCGGCCGTCCGGTGCGGTGCGCAGCGCGGGGGAGGCGGCCGGGCCGTCGCCACCGCTGACGAAGTCGACGTAGTGCAACCGGTCGCGGTCGATGTACCGGCCCGTGGCGGTGTCCCGGATCACGGCGTCGTCGTCCCACGAGTCCCACAGGTCGCGCACCACCGTGACGACGTCGGCGGTCTCGTCGGCCAGGTCCTGGCCGTCCGCGACCGGACGGTCCAACGCGGCGCGTGCCCCGGGGACCGCGCCCGCGCCGACGAGCCAGCCGGACCGGCCGGTGCTCGCGTGGTCGAGAGCCGCGAGCTGGCTCGCGAGGTGGAACGGCTCGGTGACGGCGGGGTGGACGAGCGGGACCAGACCGATCCGGGACGTGAGAGGCGCAGCGAACGCCGCCCGCGTCACGGCGTCGACCCGGTGCGGGTCGCGGCCGGCGACCGGGACGAGCGAGTCGTCGAACGTCACGAACGTGACCCCGGCGTTCTCGGCGGCGGCGACCACCGTGCGCAGGCGGTGGGCGTCGGGGGTGACGCCCGGTCGGGCAGCCGGGGTCGCGAAGGTCGTGTGCGGGTCGACGAGGTGGGCGGCCGGGTGCTGGCCGGCGCCGTCGACCTCGAGGGCGATGTGCAGGACGGAGGTCATCGAGTTCCTTCGATCGGGGTTCAGCGGACGGAGTCGTAGGCGTCGCCGAGCCGGTCGACGAACGCGCGCAGCGTCTCGACCGGGTGGTTGCCGTAGGCCAGGCGCAGATGGTCGGCGAACTCACGGCGACCGCTCGAGGCGAAGAACTCGCCCCGCTGGTAGGTCGCGCCGCGCTCGGCGGCGGCCTCGTACAGGCGCGTCGGATCGATCGCGGGATCCGTCAGGCGCGGCCACAGGAAGAATCCGCCGTCGGGTCGGCGCGTCTCGATCAGGTCGCCGAACCGGTCCGTCAGCGCGTCGACCACGGCGTCGGCGCGCTCGCGGTACAGCGCGCGGGCGCCGACGAGCGTGCGGTCGAACCACGTCGCGTCGTGCGTCAGCAGGTCGATCACGATGCGCTGCTCGAGCGTGGACGTGTGCGAGTCCTGCCTGTTGCGCAGGCGCACGAACGCCTGGGCCAGCCGCGGGGGAGCGACGACCCAGCCGAGCCGCAGGCCGGGGCCGAGCGTCTTCGAGAACGTGTTGACGTGCACCACGTGCTCGGAGGAGTTGAAGGCGCCGAAGTCCTCGTCGGCGCCGCGGAACCGCAGCTCGCGGTACGGGTTGTCCGCGATGACGACGAAGTTGTACCGCTCGGCGAGCTCGACCAGGCGCACCCGAGCCTCGGCCGGCAACGTGCCCTGGCTGGGGTTGTGGAAGTCGGGCACGGTGTAGACGGCGGACGGGCGCGCGCCTCCCGCCAGGCGGGCCTCGAGCTCGACCACGTCCAGGCCCTCGGGTCCCACGCTCACCGGGAGCGTGGCCGCCTGGGACAGCTCGAGCGCCCGCAGGAACAGCGGGAAGACGGGGTTGTCGACCGCGACCAGGCCGCCGCGCTCGACGAGCGTCAGCACCGCGAGCGACAGGCCGTGGAACCCGCCGTTCGTGACGATGACCCGGTCGGCGTCGACACCTTCGCGTGCCGCGATCCACGCGCGCAGCTCGTCGAGCCCCGCGGACTGCGAGTACTGGAACGAGCCGGGGCCGGACACGGTCCCGGCCAGCACCCGCTCGGTGGCGGCGAGGACCTCGTGCACCGGCAGCGCCGAGTCGTCGGGGATGCCTCCGAGCAGCTCGATGTCGCCCGGCTTGCGGCGACGCAGGCTCGCGTCCCCGAAGCCGTGTGGCTCGGGCAGGCCGAGCGAGAGGGCGGTCAGCGCGGGCAGTGCGAGTTCGGCGGTGGTTGTCATGGCACGTTTTTCTCCCTGGTGGGACATCGCTTGCGACCGCGGTCGCGGACGCCAGGTCGTGCTCGGGAGCACCCCGCCGGTGTCGTGGGGGTTGCTGTTCCGCCTGCCGAGCCAGACGGCGGAACTCGGGACCGCCGCGCAAGTTAGGTCGCCAGACCCGGGTCGTCAAGGGTTCGCCGCGGTCGTCTCACGAACGCGCCCGACCCCAGGTCAGAGCCCTGACGTCCGTGATGTGAGACGGAGCGGAACGACCGTTGACTTGGCACCACGGCGCGCGGATTCTCCCCGCCAGGTCACGAGCCCCGCCGTCTGGCCCGGCAGGCGAGGCAGCAACCCCCACGACACCGCGGGGTGCTCCCGGGCAAGACCGGGCCCGTCGCACGACGGGCAAGGAGTGTCACGAAAGGGAGCACCCATGTCTGTCTCGAGCACAGCCGACCTGCGCACGGCGTCCGTCGACGAGCTCGTCCGCAGCCGTTACGGCGACGAGCCCACGGGCGACCTGCCGGTGACCGAGGTCATCGTCCAGCAGCTCGCCCACCGGTCGGTGCGTCGTTACCTGCCCGACGAGGTCGGCGACGCGGAGCTCACCGCGATCGTGGCCGCGGCGCAGTCGGCCGCGACGAGCTCCAACCTGCAGCTCTGGAGCGTCGTGGCGGTCCGCGACCCCGGCTCGCGCGCCACGCTGTCGGCGCTCGCCGGCGGCCAACGGCACATCGTCGACGCGCCGCTGCTGCTGGTCTGGCTCGTCGACCTGTCTCGCGCGCGGGCCGTCGCCGCCGCGCACGAGGCACCCACGGAGGGCGCCGAGTTCCTCGAGACCGCTGTCGTCGGCTTCGTCGACGCCGCGCTCGCGGCCCAGAACGCGACGCTCGCCGCCGAGTCGCTCGGGCTCGGCACGGTCTACATCGGCGCGCTGCGCAACCGCCCCGAGCAGGTCGCCGAGCTGCTCGGGCTGCCGCCCCACGTCTTCGCGGCGTTCGGGCTCGTCGTCGGGCACCCCGACCCCGGCGAGGCGCCACGCGTCAAGCCGCGTCTCGCCCAGGCCGCGGTCCTGCACCACGAGAGGTACGACACCGACGTCCACCTGCCGCAGGTCGCCGCCTACGAGGGCCGCATCGCCGCCTTCTACGCCGACGAGGGCCTCGAGCACTCCTGGACGTCGCGCGTCCTGGCGCGGCTGTCCGGACCCGACGCGCTGAGCGGACGCGACCGGCTGGGCGAGGCGCTGCGCGCGCAGGGCTTCGAGCTGCGCTGAACCGTGAGCACAGCCGAACCCGTGCGCCTCGCCGCCACGCCCGTCGAGGCGCCGGCGTCGCGCACGCAGAACCGGGTGCTGGCGGTCTGTCTCGTCGTGGGCTTCGCGACGCTCGTCGACCAGTCGATCCTGACCGTCGCGATCCCGTCGCTGCGTGCGTCCCTGGGTGCCGGCACGGCGCAGGTGCAGTGGATCGTCGCGGCCTACTCGCTCGGCTTCGCCGTCGCGCTGGTGCCTGCCGGGCGCCTCGGGGACGCGTTCGGGCGGCGCGGTCTGCTCGTGGCCGGCGTCGCCACGTTCTCCGCGTTGAGCATCGTGGCGGCGACGGCGACGAGCGCCGACGTGGTCGTCGTCTGCCGCCTGCTGCAGGGCGTGGCCGCCGGCACGGCGAACCCGCAGGTCATCGGCCTGATCCAGGAGCACTTCACGGGGTGGCGGCGGACTCGCGCGCTCGGCGCGTACGCGACGGTGGCGGCCTTCGCCGGCGTCGTCGCGCCCCTTCTCGGCGGGGCGGTCGTCGGCCTGGCCGGGGAGGCCGGCGGTGCGTGGCGCTGGGTGGTGGTGCTGAACGTGCCGTTCGGGCTCGCGGTGGCGGTCCTCGGCGTGGCGTGGTTGCCCGGGCACGCCGGCCGCGCAGCCGGGCCGGGACGCGTGCGGCTCGACGCTGTCGGGGCCGTGCTGCTCGGTGCGACGACGCTCGCCCTCCTGCTCCCGGCGGTGAGGCTCAGCGGCGGAGGTTCCGCGGGCTGGGGGAGCGTGGTGGTCGTCGTCGTCCTGGTGGCACTGCTCCTGCTGTGGGAGCGGCGGTGCGCCCGACGAGGCGGGCTCCCGATCCTGGCACCCGACCTGCTCCGGCTGCGCAGCTTCGCCACCGGGACGCTCGTCGCGACCTTCGCGTTCGGTTCCGCGCTGGGCACGTCGCTCGTCCTCGTGCTGTTCCTCCAGGAAGGCCTGGGGCTCAGCGCGTGGGAGGCGGGTCTCGTCGGCGCTCCCGGGGCGGTGGTCGGTGCCTTCTGCTCCGCCTACGCCTGGCGCGTCTCCTCCCGGTACGGGCGGCCAGCCGTGACGCTCGCGCTGGCGGCCGTCGCGACCTCGCTGCTCGTCGGCGCGGCGCTCGTCGCGTGGGCCCCGCCCGCGGTGCTCGTGGGCGGCCTGGTCGTCACGCAGGTCGTCGCGGGCGCCGGCGGCGGGCTCGTGCACGCCCCGAACCAGGCGCTCACGCTCGAGGCAGTCCCGCTGCGGTCGGCCGGGCTCGCCGCCGGGTTCCTCCAGGTCGCGCAGCGCATCTCGGCCGTGCTCGCGCTCGCCGTCCTGGGCGGCCTCGTCCTGGCGTCGGCCACCGTCGGCGACCTCGACTCGTACCGGCGGGCGACGGTCGTCGCGCTCGGCGTCACGTCGGCGCTCGTCGTCGCGGCGGCGGTCGCCTCGAGCACGGACCGGCGGGCGTCGAGCACACACGGCGTCGTGGCGCTCGAGTGCGCCGCCACCTGAGCACGTCCGCGCCAGACCTGATCCGCCTCATCGACCACACACCGCACCGACCACACCCCGCACCGTGAAGGAGAAGGAAAGCCATGACCAGCACCGCACCGATCAGCACGGCACCCGCCCAGGACCTGACTCTCGAGGAGGCGACGGCGCTCGCACCGGCGCTCGACGCCGTCCACGCGGCCGCCCGCGTGGCCGAGGGCGCGGTCCTCGTCGACGTGCGCAGCGCGGCCGGACGTGCGTCCGTGGGAGAGATCCCCGGCGCGTCGGTCGTCGACCGGTACACCGTGGACGAGACCTTCGACCTGACATCGGCGACCCGGCTGGCTCCCGTCGTCTCGCTCGACACCCCGGTCGTCGTCGTGTGCGGGTCGGTGCACGGTTCCGGTCCGGTCGCCGCCGCGCTCATCGCCAAGGGCTACACGAACGTCGTGCACGTCGAGGGCGGTGCGGGCGCGTGGCGGGACGCGGGCCTGCCGTTCGAGCCCGGCGCGCAGGGCGCCGCGCAGTGACGACGACCGACGCGCCGTCGAACCGGGTGAGCACGGCGTTCCTCGACGAGCTCCACGAGCTCACCGAGCGTCGCCGTGCGGCCTTCGTCCCGCTCGCGTCGCCGTTCGCTGGTGCGCGTCCCGACGACGTCGCCCGCGTGCGCGCCGCGGCGGCACTCGGCGAGAGGGAGGCGCTCACCCTGGCCCGCGACGTGCACGGCTACGCGGAGGAGGCGTACCGCGAGGTCCGGTCCGTCGCTGCCGTGGCCGACCTGCTGCGCACGCACGGCGTCCCCGCGTCGGTCGGCACGCACGGTGTCGCGACGGCGTTGCGTGCCGGTCTGACGGCTGACGGGCCCGACGACGGCAGCAGCACGAACGGGCCGACCATCGCGATCCTCGCCGAGTACGACGCGCTGCCCGACGTGGGCCATGCCTGCGGGCACCACCTCATCGCGGCCGCCGCCACGGGCGCGTTCCTGGCGCTGCGGCGCGCGGTCGCGGACGGGCTGGCGTTCACCGGCCGGGTGCTGCTGCTCGGGACTCCGGCCGAGGAGGGCGCATCCGGCAAGGAGGTCCTGGCGCGAGCCGGGTTCTTCGAGGGTATCGATGCGGCGATCATGGTGCACCCGTTCGGCTACGACGTGGTCGACCACCCGTTCCTGGGGCGCCGCCAGCTGCGCGTCACCTATCAGGGCGTCGCCGCGCACGCGTCGGCGAGCCCCTTCATGGGCCGCAACGCGCTCGACGCCGCGACGCTCAACTATCAGGCGGTCGCGATGCTGCGTCAGCACATCCCGCCGAGCGACCGCGTCCACGGCGTGATCCGGGAAGGCGGTCAGCGCCCCAGCGTGGTCCCCGAGCGCGCGAGCGTCGAATACTACGTCCGCTCCGCGAGCCCGGCCACGCTGAAGGATCTGAGCCGGCGCCTCGAGGACGTCGCGCACGGCGTCGCGCTCGCCACGGGCACGACGGCCCACCTGGACTGGGACGCCGCGCCCTTCACGCTGCCCGTCCGCACCAACGGCCCGCTCGCGGCACGCTGGGCGACCCACCAGGCCGGCCAGGGGCGCACCGTGCTCGCCGGAGGTGTGGTTCCCGAGATCCTGGCGGCGTCGACCGACTTCGGGAACATCAGCGTCCGGCTGCCGGGCATCCACCCGATGATCGCGGTCGGCGACCCGGACGTCGCGCTGCACACGCGCGAGTTCGCGGAGGTCGCGGCCGGTCCGCGGGGCGACGCGGCGGTCGTCGACGGGGGCCTCGGGCTCGCCCTCACGGCGCTGGACTGGTTGGCCGACCCGGTCCTGCGTGAGGCCGTGCAGACCGACTTCGAGGCCGCCGGCGGGGTGCTCGACGTGGCGGGGTACTTCGCATGAGCGGGGGCCCGGAGGTCGTCGTCCGCCTCGTCGAACCGCATGAGATCGACGACGTCAGCCGCCTGTCCGTCGAGGCGTACGCCCACGACTACACGTTGAGCGACGGCTACCGCGCGTCGGTCGCCGACGTCGCGGGGCGAGCCCGTGAGCACGAGGTGTGGGTCGCTCAGGACGTCGTGACCGGCGAGCTCGTCGGGACGGTCGCGACCCCACGAGTCGGTGGTCGCATGTCCGAGCTCGCGCGCGACGACGAGCTCGACTTCCGCCTCCTCGCCGTCGCACCGCACGCCCGCGGTCGGGGCATCGGCGAGCTCCTCACGCGGCACGTGATCGCGCTGGCACACGCACGCGGAGCGCGGCGCGTCGTCATGAACTCCGGCCCACGGATGGTCGGTGCCCACCGCCTGTACCAGCGGCTCGGCTTCGTCCGCCTGCCGGAACGCGAGACCCGGTTCGTCGACGGCGCGACCCTGCTCGCGTTCGGCTACGACCTCGAACCCGCCGTCACCACCACCACCGTCCCACCCCTCACCCAAGGAGCACCCGCATGAGGTTCCAGGTCCTCGACATCGTCCCCCACGCCGCCCACCCCGTCACCGGTGAGCAGCTCGACCCCTCGACCCGGCTGGAGCGCGTCGTCGAGACCGCGGTGCTGGCCGAGGAGCTCGGCATCGACGCCTTCGCGGTGGGGGAGCGGCACGCAGGCGACTTCCTGTCCTCGTCGCCCACCGTCCTGCTCGGCGCGCTCGCCCAGGCCACCGACCGCATCCTGCTGAGCACGGGCGTCACGGTGCTCTCGCTGCTGGACCCGGTCCGCGTCGCCGAGGACTACGCGACGATCGACCTGCTGTCCCGGGGGCGCCTCGAGATCGTCATCGGCAAGGGCAACGAGGACAAGCACTTCCCGCTGTTCGGGCTCGACATCGACCACCAGTACGACTACCTCGAGGAGAACTACGGCCTGTTGCGGCGCCTGCTCTCCGAGGAGCACGTCGACTGGCAGGGGACCTTCCACGCACCGCTGACCGACGCGACCACGCTGCCGCGCCCGTTCGACGGCCCGTTCCGCATCTGGCACGGGTCCGCGACCAGCCGCTTCGCGGTCGAGCTCGCGGCCAAGAACGGGGGCCCCATCGTGTCTGCCAACGCCCTGCAGCCGCGCGAGGCCTACCAGGTGCTCATCGACCACTACCGCGAGCAGCTCGAGGTCCACGGCCACGACCCGGCGGTCGGCTACGTGGGCGCCGGGTCGGGCGGGCTCTTCCTCGCCGACACCACCGACCAGGCCACCCATGAGTACCGCGCCGTCTACGAGGCGTTCGCGGCGCGCAGCATCGCCAAGCACGCCGGCGACACGCGGCCGGGCAAGTCGTCGTCGTTCGCGAGCATCGAGGACGCCGTCGAGCGCGGGCCGGCGCTGGTGGGGTCCTCCGAGCGGGTCGCCGAGAAGATCGTCGACTACCACCGCTCGTTCGGGCACGACTTCCAGTCGGTCTCGCTCAACCCCGTCCTGCCCTACGAGCAGCAGCACGACGTCCTGCGCCGGTTCGCCGAGGAGGTGGTCCCGCTGGTGCGTCGTGAGGTCTCGACGACGCTGTGGGGTCCGCGGGACCCGGGCCGTGCCCGGGGGATCGCGGCGGCACGGCAGGCGGCCGGGCTGCCCGACGACGACCTGGCCCCGCAGCCCGCCGCGGGAACGGGCGCGTGACAGGGGCGACGAGCAGGACGACGGTCGCGGCGCCGACGGGCGGACGCCCGCCCCGGCGCCGTGACCGGCGGACTACGCTGGCCCGATGACCACCTCGCTGGACACCGCGCAGGCCGCCGCCGCGGGCTCGGACACGGGCCCGCAGGAGGGGCTGCCTGACGTCGCCGGGCAGGTCGAGCAGGTCGCCCGACGAGCCCAGCGCGCCTCGCGTCGTCTGGCGACGGCCAACCGCAGCACCAAGGACGCGGCCCTGCACGCGATGGCCGACGCGCTGGTCGCGGCCACGGACCGGGTGGTGGCGGCCAACGCCGAGGATCTCGACCGGGCGCGCGCCGGCGGCATGGCCGCGGGTCTCGTCGACCGGTTGGCGCTGACGCCCGAGCGGATCGTCGCGATCTCCGACGCGCTGCGCGAGCTGGCCGGCCTGCCGGACCCGGTGGGCGAGGTCGTGCGTGGGTCCACGCTGCCGAACGGCCTGCGGCTGCGCCAGGTGCGCGTGCCGATGGGCGTCGTCGGGATGATCTACGAGGCGCGCCCCAACGTGACCGTCGACGCCGCCGGCCTCGCGCTCAAGAGCGGCAACGCCGTGATCCTTCGCGGCGGCTCGGCGGCGGCGTCCAGCAACGCCGTCATCGTCGAGGTCCTGGCGCAGGCCCTCGAGTCCCAGCACCTGCCCGGCGACCTCGTGCAGTCCATCGACGCCTGGGGGCGCGAGGGCGCCGTCGCGCTCATGCGGGCGCGCGGGCTCGTCGACGTCCTGGTGCCGCGCGGCGGCGCGGACCTGATCCGGACCGTCGTGCGTGAATCGATCGTGCCCGTCATCGAGACCGGCGTGGGTAACGTGCACGTCTACGTCGACGAGAGCGCCGACCTGGGCGACGCGCTGCCGATCCTGCTGAACGCCAAGACGCAGCGCGTAGGCGTGTGCAACGCGGCGGAGACGCTGCTGGTGCACCGTGCGATCGCGGACGAGTTCCTCCCGACAGCCATCGCGATGCTGGCCGACGCCGGCGTGACGATCCACGGCGACGAGACGACGCTGGCACTCGCGCCGGAGGAGGCGGACGTCGTCCCGGCCACCGACGAGGACTGGGGGACGGAGTACCTGTCGCTCGACCTGGCCGTCCGCGTGGTCGAGGACCTCGACGAGGCCATCGAGCACATCCGCACCTGGAGCTCGGGCCACACCGAGGCGATCCTGACGCGCGACCTCGCGGCCTCCGAGCGGTTCGTCGCCGAGGTCGACTCGGCCGCCGTGATGGTCAACGCGTCCACGCGCTTCACCGACGGCGGGCAGCTGGGCCTAGGCGCCGAGATCGGCATCTCGACCCAGAAGCTCCACGCCCGCGGGCCCATGGGCCTGGCCGAGCTGACGACCACCAAGTGGATCGTGCACGGCGACGGCCACGTCCGCCCCTGACCCCACAGACCCACGTGCGACACTGAACGTCAACCCCACGAGCACAGGAGGAACCACCGTGCACGCTGCTGTGATCGCTGCCGAAGAGGTAGTGAACGAACTGCCGGTCGACCCGATCATCTACGGGCTCACCGCCTTCGGGACCCTGATCGTGCTGCTCTTCGTCACGTACGCCTTCCGCAGCGTCGGTTCCAAGCACTGACCGCGCCGGCTGGTCCAGGCGCGATGACGAACCGGCGACCCCGGCTGGGGGTGATGGGCGGCACGTTCGACCCCATCCACCACGGCCACCTGGTCGCCGCGTCGGAAGCGGCTGCGACCTTCGGGCTCGACGAGGTCGTGTTCGTCCCCACGGGACGTCCCACGTTCAAGCTGGACCAGCAGGTCACGCTCGCGGAGCACCGCTACCTGATGGCCGTGGTCGCCACGGCGGCCAACCCGCGCTTCACCGTGAGCCGGGTGGACATCGACCGCGACGGTGTGACGTACACCGTCGACACGCTGCGCGACCTCAAGGAGTCGCGGCCTGACGCCGACCTCTTCTTCATCACGGGTGCGGACGCGATCGAGCAGATCCTCACGTGGAAGGATGCTGCCGAGCTCTTCTCGATGGCGCAGTTCGTGGCGGTCACCCGTCCGGGGCACGCGCTGTCCGTGGACGGGCTGCCGCAGGACCGGGTGCACGTGCTCGAGATCCCGGCCCTGGCCATCTCGTCGACCGACGTCCGCGCGCGCGCCCAGGCGGGCAAGCCCGTGTGGTACCTCGTCCCGGACGGGGTCGTCCAGTACATCGCCAAGCACAGGTTGTATCGAGGTTTGTCATGAGTGAACCGGGAGAGCGGCGCAGGCGTCGCGACCTCCATCGCGGACCCGACACGGGAGCCGTCGAGCAGGCG
>Ga0160436_1000313_pt1 | contig 21398 bp, 23 predicted proteins | sample HID1973M_E0MG_FD_108264 | JGI IMG/M metagenome (GOLD analysis project Ga0160436, IMG submission 108264) | Enriched mosquito-associated microbial communities from UW Madison campus, WI, USA - HID1973M_E0 MG | ecosystem: Host-associated > Arthropoda: Insects > Digestive system > Unclassified ...
CGTGTGCGCAGCCGTCGCGAACCGCTTCGGCTGGGACCCGACGCTCGTGCGGGTGCTGACCGTCGTCGCATCCCTGTTCGCGGGCGCCGCGATCCTGATCTACGTCGTGCTCTGGATCGTCGTCCCCGAAGGGTGAGTCGGCGGCGCGGACGCTAAGGCGTCGTCGCGAGGAACAGGAACGCGGCGAACAGCACCAGATGCGTGACGCCCTGCAGCCGGGTGGCGCGGCCCGGCACGATCGTGAGCGTCGCGACCGCGACGGTGAGCAGCAGCTCCACGATCTGCACAGGCCCGAGGCCCAGCGTGAGCGGCGTCGGCAGCCAGATGGATGCGACGGCGATCGCCGGGATCGTGAGACCGATCGACGCCATCGCCGAGCCGATCCCGAGGTTGAGCGACGTCTGCAGTCGGTTGCGGGAGGCGGATTTCGCGGCGGCGAGGCCCTCGGGCAGCAGCACGACGAGAGCGATGACCACACCGACGAACGTCTCGGGGATGCCCGCGGCCGCGACGACTCCTTCGATCGCGGGCGACATCGCCTTCGCCAGTCCGACGACCGCGACGAGCGACACCAGCAGCAGTCCGAGGCTCACGAGCGTGGCCCGGTTCGAGGGCGGGTCCGAGTGATCGTCTTCGTCGATGATCTGCCCGGATTTGCCGACCGGCAGGAAGAAGTCGCGGTGGCGGCCGGTCTGCAGCAGCACGAAGGCGCCGTACAAGACGATCGAGGCGACGGCGACGAAGCCCAGTTGGGAGGGGGAGAACTGCGCCCCCGGCTCTGTGGTGGTGAATGACGGGATGACGAGTGTCAGGGTCGTGAGCGTCACGACGACGGCGAGCGCGGAACCCGCGCCCTCGGGGTTGAACCGGGGCGTGTTGTGTTTGAGCGAGCCGACCAGGATCGAGATGCCGACGATGCCGTTGAGGGTGATCATCACGGCGGCGAACGCGGTGTCGCGGGCGAGCGTCGATGCTTCGGTGGTCGACTTCCCGAGCATGAGGGTGATGATGAGCGCCACCTCGATGACGGTCACGGCGATCGCGAGCACGAGCGACCCGTATGGCTCGCCGACCCGGTGGGCGACGATCTCGGCGTGGTGCACCGCCGCCAGCACGACGCCGATGAGCACCGCGCCGACCACCACGTAGACGAGTGTCGGCAGCTCGCGATCCCACGTGAGCACGAGGGCGACCACGCCGAGGGCCGGCAGTACCCACACCCACGAGCGGCCGATCCTGCGGAGGGTCAGGGAACTGTTTGCCGCGCCGCTCATTCGTCCATTGTTTCAGGCATCCGCTGAGCGCGCCCCGGATGCGCCCGATTGAGGGTTCACGGGGCGGGCTGCGCGGCGTAGCGTCGGTACATGGCGCAGATGAGTGCAGCAACGGACAAGCTGGCGGAGAAGCTCGCGGCGGGGGTCTCCGACCGCAGCGTGAAGCTGGCATACGGCGAGAAGCAGACGGTCGACGGCGTCGAGTTCGTGCCCGTCGCGTTCGTCAGCTACGGCTTCGGTGCGGGCGAGGGCTTCGAGGAGGTCGGCAGCGGCAGCGGCGGAGGCGGCGGAGGTGTCGCGATTCCGCTCGGGGCATACATCGGCGGGCCCGATGGGCTCCGATTCCGGCCGAACGTGATCGCGTTGCTGTCGGTGGCGATCCCCGTGATCGGCACCCTCGGCTGGGCGATCTCGAAGATCGTGAAGGCCGCGAGCTGACTTCTGTCGCGGCTGTCGGATCCGCCTTCCGCGGTTCGTCGTGTTGACGTACCGTTCCGAGAAGGAGGACCCCCGATGCAGTACATGATGTTCGTCGCCACGGATCCGGATGCCGATCCCTACGACCCGCAGTACGACAACGTGGTGGCGTGGGTCGACGAGGTGAACGCGAGTGGCGCGCGCCTGCAGGGCGACCGTTTGCGTCCCGTCGAGGATGCGACGCTCGTCCGCATCCGCGGGGGCGAGCTGCTCGTCACCGATGGACCGTTCGCCGAGACGCGTGAGTGGATCGCCGGCTACGACCTGCTCGAGTGCGAGAACCTCGACGAGGCGATCGCGATCGCCTCGAAGCATCCGATGGCGCGCTTCGGGCGGCTCGAGCTGCGGCCGATCTGGCCGTTCGACCCGGCGGAGTGACGGCAGCGGTGGCCGCGACGGCGGCGGAGGTGCGTGCCGCCGTCGCCGCGGCCCACCGCGACGAGTGGGCGCGCGTCTTCGGTGCCCTGGTGCGTTTCACGGGCGACTGGTCGCTCGCGGAGGACTGCACCCAGGACGCCTACGCGCGTGCGCTCGAGCGCTGGGGCACCGAGGGGATCCCGCGCAGTCCGGGAGCCTGGCTGACGGTCACCGCCCGCAGGCGCGCGATCGACGTCGTGCGGCGTTCGGGGGTGGAGACCGACAAGCTGCGTCTGATGGTCGCCGACCAGCAGCTGACCACGCCCGCGGCCGACCTCGCGCTGGGCGACGTCGACGCCGAATGGGAGGACGACGTCCTGCGGCTGATCTTCACGTGCGCGCATCCGGCTCTCCCCATGGAGGCGCGGGTCGCGCTCACCCTGCGAACGGTCGCGGGCCTCGCGACGAGCGAGATCGCGCGCCTCTTCCTCGTGAGCGAGGCGACGATGTCGCAGCGGCTGCTCCGGGCGAAACGCAAGATCGCCGAGGCGGGCATCCCGTACCGGGTGCCCCCGCCCGCGCTCATCGCCGACCGCACGGCGGGGGTGCTCGCGGTGATCTACCTGCTCTTTACCGAGGGGTACGCGCCGGACGACGGTCGGCCCGTCCGCGACGAACTCGCCGAGGAGGCCATCCGCCTGGCCGGCCTGCTCGCGCGGCTCACTCAGCATCCGGAGGCTCGCGGCCTGCTCGCGCTCGTGCTGTTGCAGCACGCGAGACGTGCAGCGCGCATCGATGCCGGGGGCGAGCTGGTGCCCCTCGACGAGCAGGATCGGCAGCTGTGGGATGCGGTGGCGATCGCGTCGGGGCTTCGGCTGGTCGCCGAGGCGCCGCATCCGCGTGGACCGTACGCGGTCCAGGCCGCGATCGCCGCCGAGCACGACCGGGCGCCGTCCGCCGACGCCACCGACTGGGCCGCGATCGTCGCCCTGTACGACGAGCTGCCGCAGAATCCGGTGGTCGCGCTGAACCGGGCGGTCGCCGTCGGCATGGCGGAGGGGACGGATGCGGGCCTCGCCGCCCTCGACGCGCTCGGGGTGCCGCCGGCGCTCGCGGCGACCCACCTGCTGCCTGCGACCCGCGGCGAGCTGCTGCGACGCGGGGGCCGCCTGCGCGAGGCGATCCCGCTGCTCGAGGAGGCGCGTCACCGTGCGCCCGGCGCGGCCGAGCAGCGCTACTTCGACCGCAGGATCGCCGAGTGCCGAGACGGGGATTCCGGGTAGGGGATTCCCGGTGGGGAATACCCGCGCGCTGCCGAGTGCTGCATCGCTTCGACGAATCGATCGGAGATACGACATGCGGGTAGTGCTCACCGGAGGCACGGGATACATCGGCTCGGCGGTGCTTCGGCGCCTGCTCGAGGGCGGACACGAGGTGACGGCGGTCGTCCGCAGTGACGACTCGGCGGCGCTCGTGCGCGAGGCCGGCGCGAGTGCCGTGATCGGGGACCTCTCCGATGTCGCGTGGTTCTCGAACGTGCTCGCCGACGCCGATGGCGCCATCCACGCCGCCGACCTCGGGGGCGAGGGCGACGACCGGGTGATCGACGCGGTCGAGTCGGCGTTCGGCGGCACCACCCGGCCGTACCTGCACACCGGCGGCATCTGGAGCTGGGGCTCGGGCGACGACCTCTCCGAGGAGTCGCCGCTCGCGCCTCCAGCCCTCACTGCGTGGCGCGCGGCCCGCGAGGCCCGAGTGCTGGCTGCGGATGTGACTGCCGCGGTGATCGCGCCGGGCATCGTCTACGGGAACGGCGGCGGCATCCCGGTGGGCGTCATCGCAGGCGCTCGGGATGCGGATGGCGTCGTGACGCTCGTGGGCTCCGGCGAGCAGCACTGGACGAGCGTGCACGTCGACGACCTGGCCGATCTCTACGTGCGGGCGCTCGAGCAGAGCGCGACCGGCACCTTCCTGGCCGTGTCGGGGGTGAACCCGACCGTCCGCGAGCTGGGCGAGGCCGCAGGGTCGGCGGTCCGTGCCGAGAGCGACGACGCGTCTCGCGCGCGCCTGGGCGCCGGTTTCGCCGATGCGCTCCTGCTCGACCAGCAGGCCGGGGGCTCCCGCGCGCGCACCGTGCTCGGGTGGATGCCGTCACGCCCGTCGGTGCTCGACGAGCTGCGAGAGCTGGCATCCGCCCGGGCGTAGCCCCGGTATCCTCGCGTCATGGCGCGATTCCCCCGTTCGGTCTACGGCGACGGTGACGAGCCCGACCCCCGTTTCAGCCTCGCCAACGAGCGCACCTTCCTCGCCTGGATCCGCACCTCGCTCGCGCTCGTCGCGGCGGGCGTGGCGATCGAGGTGCTCGAGGTGGGGCATCCGGCGTGGCGGCTCGCAGCGGCGCTGGTCTTCACCTCTCTCGGCATCCTGGCCGCCGTCCGCGCATGGCTCGGCTGGGCGGGCACAGAGCGTGCGCTTCGCAACGGCAAGGCGCTGCCGGGCCCCGGTATCGGCATCGTGCTGGTGGTCGGCATCGTCGTGGCGGTCGCGCTGATCGGCATCGGCATCCTGTTGTGAGCGACGCACCGCCGCGCGACCCGGGCCTGCAGCCCGAGCGCACGATGCTCGCCTGGCGGCGCACCGCGCTCGCGCTGGTGGTTCTCTCGGCGCTGGCCACGCGCTATCTGGCGGTCGACCTCGGGCCGGTGGCCGGGGTGCTCGGTGGTCTCGGAATCCTGCTGTCGGCGGGCGCCGTCGCGAGCGCCCACCTGCGGTACCGGGCGGTCCTGCGCGATTTCGCGGCGGCGGATGCGGGGGAGCGGCCGCTGCCGTCCGGGGGCCGAACGCTCGCGCTCGTCACCGTCGCGACCCTCGGCGTCGGGGCGGCGGGCCTCGCGCTCGTGCTCGCGCTCAGCGGGGTGCCGAGCCGGTAAGGTGAACGGCATGAAGGTCGTCATCTTCCTCGTGTCGCTCGTGCTCTTCGTCGCGTCGTTCGTCGCCTTCGGATATGCCTTCACCTTCGACGGCTGGACGGCGGCCGCCGTGTTCGGCGGCGGCATCGTCCTCGTGAGTGTCGCGTACGCGATCCCGTTCCACCTGCTCGAGAAGTTCGACTAGTCCGCGGCTCGTGACGCTCGCTCCTGCCGGAGCGCAGGCAGGTAGCAGGCCACGCCGAGCAGGCTGAACGCCCCGGCCGCCACGAACGCGATCCCGGATGACGCGGATTCGGCGAGCGGCAGCAGCACGAGCAGGGCGAGGCTGCAGGTTCCCGCGGCGACCATCGCGTTGACCGACAGCACGAGGGTGCGCGTCTTCGGTCCGCTCTGCCGGTGCAGCAGGGTGTTGTGCATGGGCCCGTTCGCTCCGTGGGTGAGGTAGGCCAGCCAGAATCCGGCGATGAGACCGACCGCCCCCGCGACGAGGCCCATCGCGATCACGAACAGGGCGTTGAGCGTGCGCGCGAGCATCGCCGTCGCGGTGACGCCGAGCCGTCGGCTCGCGAGCCCGGCGAGTGCGGATCCCGCGGCGAACAGCGCCCAGGCGGCGGCCGCCGCGGGGCCGAAGAGCGCGCCCGCCTGCTGCTCGCCGCCCACGAACTCGGCGAGCCGCACCGGGGTCAGCGTCTCGAACGCGATCATCGCGACCGCCCAGAAGATCTCGACCGCGACCAGCCAGCGCAGCACCGACGACTCGCGGAGCAGGCGGATCGCGGCCGCGATCACGGCGCCCGCGCGCTCCTCGGGGGCGACCCGGCCGGCCACGCGCATCCGCATCCGTCGCGGCTCCTTCACGAGCGCGGCCACCAGTACGAGGTGCACGGTCTGCGCCGCCATGGCGACCAGGAACGGCGGGACGAGCGCGCTCCACGCGACGATCGGATGCCACGCGACGAGCAGACCTCCTGCGAGGGCGCCTCCCGCGATCGCGACCCCGAGCATTGTTCCCGCCCGGCTGAGGCCGCGTGCGATGGGGGCGGCGGGATCGGCGGCGTGCGCCGCGTCGACGTACCAGGACTCGAGCGGACCCGAGTCGAGCGCCCGGAACACGCCTTGCAGAACGAGCGCGACGGCGAAGAGGGCCGCCGAGTCCGCGAGGACGAAGACCACCGTGGAGGCGATGGCGATGGTGGCCGCGATGATGAGGAGCGGGCGACGACCGAGCGTGTCGGCCAGGCCGCCCGTGGGCAGCTCGAGCGCGAGCGACACGAATCCGGCGATCGCCATGAGCCCGCCCACCTCGCTGAGCGTGAGGCCCCGCTCGAGGGGGAGCAGCACGGTGAGGCCGAGCGAGAGCCCGACGGGCAGCCACCGTGTCGCGGTGAGCAGGATGAGCCGCCGCTCGGCCTGTTGCGCGCTCATGCGGGCAGTCCGGGGGGAGCGAGGTCGGCAGGGTTGGCGTACATGCTCAGGTGCACGCGCCGTGCCCGCGGGTCGCCTTCGCCGATGCGGCGGAAGCGCGCGGCGAGCGTGTCGAGCTCTGCGTTCAGCTCTGCGAGCTGCTCCGGAGTGACGGTGACGAACGAGTCGGAGAGTCCGAGCGCGTCGACCCATTCGGCGGGCCATTCCTCGGAGACGTCGAGCCAGCGTTCGGCGCGTTCGGCGAACTGCCGGATGTAGCTGCGCTGCAGCCAGTCGAGCGCCGTGCGGGTGTCGTCGTCGCCGGTGAAGGCGGAGTTGGTCCACGAGTGGTACTGGGTCGATGCCCGCCACAGGCGCCGCTTGCCGACGCCTTCGCCTGTATCGGTGACGAGCCCGACGCCTTCGAGGGCGCGCAGGTGGTAGCTGGTTGCGCCCGTGTTGGTGCCGAGTCCGGTGGCGAGCTCGGTCGCCGTGGCGGGTCCGTCGATGCGCAGCTTGCTGAGCAGGCGCGAGCGGAGGGGGTGCGCGAGTACACGGATCGCACGCTCGTCGAGGTGGATGCCGGTGTACTGCTCATCGCCCTGGGGACTGTCGGTCATGCCGGAAGTCTCGCATGCAAAGAATCTGTGCACAAGTATTGTGCACGCGAGCGCGGGTCAGTCGCGGGGGGCGAGCACCTTCGTCGCGAACGCGTCGAGGCGCCTCAGCAGGCCCTCCGCGCGCCGGGCGACCACGGCCTCCGGATTCGGATCCCACGGGCTGCCGTGCGGCGCCATCCGGATCAGATGCGAGCATCCGAGGTCGGAGCAGATGTAGGTTCCGACACTGTCGCCCGCATCGCCCGCATCCCCCGCCCGGAGGGCCGTGAAGAGGCGCACCTGACCGGCCGGCTGAGAGATCTGGCACAGCGAGCACATCGCCGAACCCCCCGCGAGGCGCGTGGATGCGGCGCGCAGCACGATCCCGATCGCGCGGTCGTCGCGCCAGGTCACCAGGTAGCCGCGATGCGCCGTCGAGCCATCGCGCCATCCGAGGAACTCGCGATCGGCCCACAACACCTCGTGCAGGCCGGGGAGGGGGATCCTGTCGGGATCGATCGACCCGGCGTTGACGAACGAATCGCGGATCTCGGCAGCGGTGAGCGGACGCATGTCCCGTCAGGTTATCGCGAGGCGCGCCTAGATGCCGCGGACGACCATCTCGACGACTCGGCGGCCGGCCGCGACGCGGGTGTCGGCGTCGAGAGCGCGCAGCGGGCCCTCCAGCACGAGCATCGCGAGCCCATGGACGGCCGACCATGCGAGCACCTCGGCTCCGGGGCGGTTCTCGGCGGGCATGCCGCCGTGCTCGACCAGCTCGTCGAGCACCTCCGAGAGCAACCCGAACGGGCTGCGCCCGCCCGGTCCGGCCTTCTCGGGGCTGAACGCGCTGTCGAGATCGGAGGGCACGCTGAACGCCGCGCGGAACAGCCCGGGCTCGTCGCGGGCGAACCTCAGGTAGCCGATTCCGACGCCGCGCAGCCGCTCCTGTGCGCTCGCGAGGTCGGATGCGGGAGGGATGCCGTCGAGTTCGGCTTCGATCGCCGCCGCCGCGAGCCCCTGGGCCGCGTCGCTCACGGCCGCCACCAGCTCGGCCCGGTCGGAGAAGTGCCGGTAGGCGGCGTTCGGCGAGACGCCCGCACGGCGAGTCGCCTCGCGCAGCACCACCGCATCCGGACCGCCCTCGCGGGCGAGCTCGACGCCCGCGTCGAGGAGCGCCTGTCGGAGGTCTCCGTGACGATAGGTGGCACGTGCGGTGCTCATGAGCCTCCGGTCAGGATCGGGCAGTAGTGCGATCGGGGCGGACGTGAGATTGTGGACAGTGTACACATCAGGTGAGGAGTGATCGTGGTCACGACGGTAGACGGATTCAGCGGGTTCTCGGTCGACGACGTGCCGAAGGCGCTCGCGTTCTACCGCGACACCCTCGGGCTCGACGCCCATGAGAACGAGATGAACGGCATCGAACTGCGGGTCGGCGCCACCCGCGTCTTCGTCTACCCGAAGCCGAACCACGTACCCGCCACGTTCACCGTGCTGAACCTCGTCGTCCCCAACATCGACGCGGCCGCCGACGAGCTCGCCGCGGCAGGGGTGCAGCTCGCGCGCTACGAGGGCATGCCCCAAGACGACCGCGGCATCATGCGCGGAACCGCCACCGGCGACGGCCCCGACATCGCCTGGTTCACCGATCCGGCGGGCAACGTCTTCGCCATCATCGGAGCGTGAGCGAGACCGAGCGGGCGCAGCCCGAGACGCCGACGCGCGATCGGCTGCCGCGCGCCCTACGGCCGTTCCGCACGCGGCGGTACCGCGTCCTCGCGGTCGCCCTCACTCTGTCGCTGTTCGGCGCCGGCGTGTGGCTCGTCGCGGTCGTCTTCCAGATCAAGCAGATGGGTGGAGGGCCGATCCAGGTGTCGGTCGTCGCGACCGCGAACGCCGTCGGTCTCATCATCGCGGTGCTGCTCGGAGGTGCGATCGCGGATCGCATCCCCCAGAAGCGCATCCTGCTGACGGTCGAGATCGTCAAGGGCGTGCTCGTGTCGGCGATCGCCATGCTCGCGTTCACCGGCGCCCTCGAGGTGTGGCATCTCGCCGTGGTCGGCTTCATCCTCGGCATCGCAGACGGCTTCTTCATGCCGGCCTACTCGGCGATGCTGCCCGCGATCCTGCCCGAGCAGCAGCTTCTCGCCGCCAACGGATTCGAGGGCATGCTGCGTCCTGCGATCCTGCAGGCCGCGGGACCCGCGACTGCGGGCATCCTCATCGCGGTGTTCTCGCCGGCCGCCGCGTTCGGCATCATCGCCCTCACGCAGGCGGTGGCGATCGGATGCCTCATCGTGCTCCGCGGTCCGGCGCTGCGGCGCGAGGTGCCCACCGACCGGCACCCCGTCGTCTCCCTCCTGATCGACGTGCGCGACGGCTTCCGCTACATGGTCCGCACACCGTGGCTGCTCGCGACCCTGCTGTACGCCTGCGTGCTCGTGCTGCTGATCATGGGCCCGTTCGAGGTGCTGCTGCCGTTCGCCGTCACCGAGCAGACGGGCGGGGGCGCCGGCAGCTACGCGCTCGTGCTCGGGGCCTTCGGAGTCGGGGGTGCGATCGCATCGATCGTCGTCGCCTCGCTGCGTCTGCCTCGGCGCTACCTGACGGTCATGAACCTGCTGTGGGGCTTCGGGTGCATCCCGCTCGTGCTGGTCGGTTTCACGTCATCGATCTGGGTCATGGCGGTCGCGGCGTTCTTCGTGGGCATGACCTTCTCGGGGGCGAGCGTCATCTGGGGCACGCTGCTGCAGCGCCGGGTGCCGCCCTCGATGCTGGGCCGGGTGTCGAGCCTCGACTTCTTCGTGTCGCTGGCCCTGATGCCGGTGTCGATGGCGGTGGCCGGCCCGCTCGGCGAGGCCGTCGGCTACGGCCCGGTCTTCGTCGTGGCAGGGCTCGTCCCTCCGGTGCTGGCGATCATCGCCATCGTCGCGGCCCGCATGCCGCGCGACGAGATCGAGCACCCGCTCGATGTCGCGCGATCTTCGAGGATCTCAACGGCATGAAGTGGGACCTCATCGAGCCGCCCGCCACAATGATGTCGTGACCTCCGCACTCGTCGACGCGCTCCGTGCCGATCTGACGGCGGCGCGGTATCGCGTCGACCGGCTCGAAGCACTGTGGGGAAGCGATGCCGAGGAGGCGCTCCGCCGGGGCAATCGCGTGCCCGCTCATCGCGCGCTCGTCGCATCCGATGACCCCGCCGCCACTCTGGCCCGCCTTTTCGTGCTGGGCGAGTTCGGCGATCCGGATGCGGTCGCAGCCGCCCTGCCGAGGCTGGGGATCGAGGGTGCGGCCGAGCTGGGCCTCGCCGTCGTGACGGCGGCGCGCGTGCGCCCGCTGGCCGACCTTCGCCCGTACGCGTTCGTCGACACGCACGGCGCGGGGGAGTGGTGGATCGCCTCCGACCTCGGCGAGCTCGCCACGGGGGGCGCGCTGCGCGTCGACCACGTGCTCGGTGTGGGTGGCGCCTCGACGACCCTCGCCGCGCTGCAGTTCACCGATGACGTCGACCAGGTGCTCGACCTCGGCACCGGATGCGGAATCCAGGCACTCCACGCCCGGCGGTTCGCCCGCAGGGTCGTGGCCACCGACATCTCCGAGCGGGCGCTCGACTACGCGCGCCTGAACGCCGAGCTCAACGGCGTCGACGGGATCGAGTTCCGCCTCGGCGACCTGTTCGCGCCGGTCGCCGGGGAACGTTTCGACCGCATCGTCTCGAACCCGCCGTTCGTGATCACCCCTCGGCGGCCCGACGTGCCCGCGTACGAGTACCGCGATGGCGGGCTCGAGGGTGACGCGCTGGTCGCCTCGGTGGTGGCGGGGGCCGCGCGGCATCTCGCGGCCGGCGGCACGGCACAGCTTCTCGGCAACTGGGAGTACCGCGACGGGGTCGACGGGCTGGAGCGTGCCATCGGGTGGGCGCGGGATGCCGGGCTGGATGCGTGGGTGATCGAGCGGGAGCGTCTCGACCCGGCGCGCTACGCGGAGACCTGGATCCGCGACGGCGGCACGAAGCCGGGTACGGACGAGTTCGAGCAGCTGTGCGACGCGTGGCTCGACGACTTCGAGCGCCGCGGCGTCACCGAGGTGGGTTTCGGCTACCTGGTGCTGCGGCGCGCCGATGGTGTGCCGCCGTTCGAGCGCGCCGAGCGCGCATCCGCACCGCTCGACGGTGCTTCGGGGATCGGCTCGCACCTCGCCGAGGCGCTCGCAGCGCGCGATCTCGTCGCCGTCACCGACGACGACGCCCTCCTCTCCATGCGCTTCAAGGTCGCCGGCGACGTGACCGAGGAACGCAGCCACTGGCCCGGTTCCGGCGACCCCTCGGTGATCCTCCTGAGGCAAGGGGGAGGCCTGCGCCGCGACATCCGCGTCGACTCCTCGCTCGCCGCCGTCGTCGGCGCGTGCGATGGCGAACTCGCGCTCGGCGTCATCGTCGACGCCGTCGCCCAACTGCTCGAGACGGATGCCGCGCGCCTTCGCGTCGCGATCCTCACGGAGGTGCGCGAACTGGTCACCGACGGCATCCTCCGGCCCGTCGCCTAGCTCGCTGACAGGTGGATCACAGCACCCGTCCAGCCCGCGCCCTTAGCGTGACCGACGGAGGCATTCATGGGTTTTCTCGATCGACTGTTCGGCACGGAGGAACCGCAGGCGCGACCGGCGGTTCCCACTGCTCCGGCCGCCGCATCCGACGATGAGCGGGCGCTTCAGCGCTACCGCTACCTACTCCGCACCGCGCCTCCCGAGACGATCGAGCAGGTTCACGCCGAGGCCTTCTCCCGCCTGACCGACAGCCAGCGCGCGCTCGTCTACGAGGAGCTCAGCCGCGGCGCCGGAACCGGCGAACGTCCCCTGTCGAGCGAGCCCGCGACGCTGGCCCGTGCGGCCACGCGCGCCGAGATGCGCACCCCAGGTTCGCTCGAGAAGTCGCTCTCCGGCAGCAGCGCCGGCGTCACCCCAGGCGGCCCCGGATTCGGGTCGATGCTCGCGAGTTCGATGCTCGGCACCGTCGCGGGCTATGTGGTGGGTTCGGCGCTCGTGAGCGCGTTCCTGCCGTGGGATGCGGGCTACGACTCGACCGCGTCCGATGGTGCGGACACGGCGGATGCGGGTGCCGCCGACAGCGGTTCGGCCGACGCGGGTTCGGCGGATTTCGGTTCGACCGACTTCGGCTCCGCAGACTTCGGTTCCGCCGACTTCGGCGGCGACTTCGGGTTCTGACCCGAGCGCAGCAACAGCACGGCGATCGCGAATCCGACGGCGCCCGCGGATGCGAGCCACACGTCGAGCCCCAGCACGGTGATGCCGACGGTCGGAACGATCGTGAGGATGGCGGCCGCACCCAGCACCGAGACGGTGGCGGGGCGGGTCACGGGGAGGGCCCGCTCGAAGCGGCCGAGCGGCAGCGACAGCGCCAGCACGAGGCCCAGCACCACGAGGTAGAGCACCGGACGCAGCGCCCACCACACGCCGCTTCCGGGGGCGGGCGTGCCCGGGATCAGCAGGCCGATGCCGGCGATCGTCACGATGACCGGCAGATGCCACAGGTACACCGTCATGAGGCGTGAGCCGATGACGAAGACGACGGCGCGCGCCGGCCGCGTGCGCATGAGCGCCGTCAGCGGCGGCTTCAGCAGCTGCAGGAGGGCGGCTTGGCCGATGCCGAGGGCGACGAGCGGCAGCGTCGGGGGGTTGAGGTTGGTGAGCATGTTGGGCGAGTACGGTCCGAGCACCGTCATCGGCACCAGGCTCGCCCAGCACAGCAACGCGATCCCGAGGAGCTGCCACCAGCTGCGGCGGGCGAACCAGCCGTCGGCGTACCAGTAGCCGATCACCGTCACGAGCGGCCAGACGAACAGCAGGTTGAGGTATCCGAGGTAGCTCATCCCGGCCGCGTCGACGGGCACGCCGTCGACGCTGAACTGCACGACGTCGACGACCACGACCGCTGCGAGCAGCACGGCGACGGTGGAACGGGGCGCCCGCTCGTGCAGGTCGAGGAGGGCGGGTGCCAGCAGCTGGCAGATCAGGTACGCGCACAGGAACCAGAGCGGGCTGCCGACCCCGACGGCGACGGAGCCGAGGAGCGCAGGGTCGACGTCGGCGAGGGTCGCACCGATGAGCACGACCGCGAGGAATACGAAGAGGGGCAGTGCCGGGCGAGCCAGCCGCTGCATCCGGCCGTGCACGAAGCTCCGGTACGCCTCGCCCGCGTCGGGCACACGGCGGCGGAGGCTGCGCAACGACGTCGCGCTCGCGAATCCGCCCACCACGAAGAACAGCGGCATCACCTGACCCACCCACGTGGCGGCCCAGAACCAGGGCTGCTGCTCGAGGGGGCGGCTCACCGAGATGCCACCCGACGCATCCGGGCCGACGCCCACGAACATCAGGTGGATGGCCACGACGAGCAGCACGCAGAACACGCGCGCCAGGTCGAGCGTCAGGTCGCGCCGCCCCAGATCGATGCCTGTGGCCGTCTTGTCGGGGGTGCTCGCCGTCGTCACGAGCACACTGTAGTGGCCCCTCAGCCGCTGGCGAGAATGCGCACAGCCGCGTCGAGGTCGTGCGATTGACCCACCTCGACGGAGGTGTTGAAGATGTCGCCGCGCAGCGTCACGTACAGGTCGCCCGTCTCGAGCACGTACCCCAGCACGCGGCTGCCGGAGCGCACCCGGTGCACGTCGTCGAGCACCTGCTCGACGGTCACGACAGCGATCGTCGCCTGCGATTCGATCGTGTAGTGCATGTCGTCGGTCCCTTCTCGACTCACCCTCGTTCGGGGGACGTCTTCCATTACACGTCCGTTCGCCTGCGTGCAGCAAGGGAGTATGTCGGGAGTTGTCCGAGTGTTACCGCCCGTTGGTGAATGACAGCGTTAACACGGGATCCGGAGGCGGATGCCAGGGTTCTGCCAGGTAGGTCATGCACGGTTGTAGACGGTTCCGGGTGGAACCAGTGTGACCATCCCGCTCTCCTTCCACCCGCATCCCAGCCCGACCGATCCGACGGCGCGCAGTTGCGCCGGACCGCAGAACCCTGCGGTCCGCAACCCGAGAGACCCGAATTCGTGCCCTTCCGCTCCACCCGTGCTTCCGCCGTTCCCCACCCGCATCACCTGCACCTGCGCGGCTTCCGCGCCGTCAGCCGCCGCACCCTCGCGATCGGCACCGTCGCGCTGAGCATGATGCTCGTCGTGGTCAACGACCTGCCGGCGGCCGCCACCACCATCCCCGAGGTGGAACCCGTCGTCGAGGGGCAGATGCTCAACATCACCGAAGCGACGATCAACTCGCCGCTCAGCGCCCCCGTCACGCAGGACCGGGACGAGTACGGGCTCATCACCTACACGCCCGTCCAGTACCCGCTCAACCCGGGAACCACCGTCACGGCAGGGTTCGGGCACCGCAAGGCGCCGTGCGCCGGATGCTCCACCAACCACTCCGGTGTCGACTGGACTCCCGGCTACGGCACGCCGATCGAGGCGATCGCCGACGGCGTGGTCGTATCGAAGCCGATGTCCGACTGGGGCGTGTACGTCGTCATCCAGCACGAGATCGACGGCCAGACGGTTTACAGCGGCTACGCGCACATGGTCCGCGGATCGAACGTGCCGGTCGGCACCGTCGTCCACCGCGGCGACGTGATCGGCCTCGTCGGCAACACGGGCCCCACCTCCGGCAGCCACCTGCACTTCAGCGTGATCGTCGGCGACACCTTCGTCGACCCGCAGGCGTGGCTCGCCAAGCACGTCACCGAGGCCTGGTAGCACCGAAGTCGGCGCGCGCCGGATACGGTGACCGGGTGCCCGATTTCCGCATCCGTCCGCTCGAGTCCGCCGACATCCCGCAGCTCGTGGCGATCAACGACGCCGCCCATCCCGCCGTGCCGATCACCTCCGTCGAGGAGTTCGCCGAGCTCGTGACGCACACGGATGTCGGGCTGGTGGCGGAGCGCGACGGCGAGCCCGTGGGCTTCCTGCTGGCGCTCGAACCCGGCCGCGATTACGCGAGCGAGAACTACCGCTTCTTCAGCGCGCGCTCCCGCGACTTCCTCTACATCGACCGCATCGTTCTCGCGCCCGAGGCGCGCGGTTCGGGACTCGGTCGCCGACTCTACGGTCGCGTGTTCGATGCGGCCCGCGAGCGGGGCGCGTCGGAGGTGACCTGCGAGGTTAACGTCGAGCCGCCGAACCCCGAATCGCTCGCCTTCCATGCCGCACTCGGGTTCACCGAGATCGCGCAGCAGGCGACGAAGGGCGGAGCCGTCGTGGTCGCCCTCCTTGCGGCGCCGGTCGGCTAGTCCTCCTGCGGGCGATCGCCGGTGGAGTCGTCGAGCAGGTCCTGCAGGGCGCGGTCGACGTCGTCCTGCTCCGGCTCGTCGCCCGTGATCCGCGCGATCAGCAGCGTGGGGTCGTCGATGTCGGCGTCGATGGGGACGATGTCGGGGTGCGCCCACAGGGCGTCACGCCCCTCGGATCCGGCGGCATCGGTAACGGCCTGCCACATGGCGGCGGCGTCGCGCAGTCGCCGCGGGCGCAGCTCCAGGCCGACCAGGCTCGCGAAGGCGGACTCGGCGGGACCGCCGGCGGCGCGGCGCCGCCTCACCGACTCGGCGATCGCATCCGACTTGGGCAGCCGGGAGGTCGCCTGCGCGGTCACCACATCCACCCAGCCCTCGATGAGCGCGAGCATCGTCTCGAGGCGCGCGAGTGCGGCGAGTTGCTCGTCGGTCTTCGGCGGGATGAGCTTGCCGCTCGTGAGCGCCTCGCGAAGGGATTCGGGGTTCTGCGGGTCGAAGTCGGCTGCGAGCTCTTCGAGGGGCTCGGTGTCGATGCGGATGCCGCGGGCGTAGTCGGTGATCTGCGTGAGCAGGTGCAGCCGCAGCCACTTGGCGTGCCGGAACAACCGGGCGTGCGCCAGCTCGCGCACCGCCAGGTAGAGGCGCACCTCGTCGACCGGTATCTCGAGGCCGCGGGCGAATCCGTCGACGTTCTGCGGCACGAGAGCCGCCTGGCGGATGTCGCCGTCGAGCAGCGGGATGCCGACGTCGCCGCCCGAGACGACCTCCTGCGCGAGCTGGCCGACCACCTGGCCGAGCTGCATCGCGAACAGGGTGCCGCCCACGTTGCGCATGATGCGCCCCGCGTCGCCGAGCATGCTCGTGAGCTCTTCCGGCGCCTGCTCCTCGAGCACGGAGGTGAGCGCCGACGCGATGGATTCGGCGACTGGTTCGACGAGCTGGGTCCACACCGGCATGGTGGCCTCGGCCCAGCCGGCGCGGGTCAGCAGCGTGGGCTCGGTCGTGAGCGCGGCGATGTCGGTGACCTCGTCGAGCCAGAGGGCCGCGACGTGCAGGGCCTGCTCGAGCGCTGCGACCTCGGCGGGGGTCGACGCCACCGCCGACCTCGCTGCCAGGGTCGACGCCTGGTCGGCCGCCAGCTTCCAGTTGATGCCGTCGCCGGAGTTCTGCAGGGCCTGCTGCAGCTGCCCGATGAGTCGCTGCAGGAGCTCCGGGTCTGCGGGGAGACCTGCCGCGTTCGCGAGCTGCGCGGGGTCGAGTTCGGAATTGCCGGCGAGGAAGTCGCGCAGCATGTCGCGGAACTCCTCGCCCGGATCGTCGGGGGAGCCGTCACGCGACGGGTCACGCGGGTCGTCAGCCATGGCTCAACGCTAGTCGCCGCTCCCAGGGAGGCACCGGGGGATAGCCCTAGGCTGGGGCCGTCTCGGCTGCGCCCGCAGCGAACACGGAGGATGACGTGACGCTGTTTCCCCGCGCCCCCGAGGGCGAGCGCAGCGGCCGCGCGCAGTTGGTGGGCCAGGGGCTGATCATCGCCGCCGTGCTGGCGACCATGCTGCTCGCGATCTCGCCCACCCCCTACGTCGTCGAGCGTCCCGGCCCCGTCTACGACACCCTCGGCACGACGCAGGTCGACGGCGAGGAGGTTCCCGTCATCGACGTGACCGGCGCGGAGACCTTCCCCACCGACGGGCGCCTCGACCTGCTCACCGTCTACCTCGACGGCTCGCGGGAGCGTCCGCTCGACTGGTTCGAGGTCATCCGCGCATGGTTCGACCCGACGAGGTCGATCCTGCCGATCGACCTCGTGTTCCCCGACGGGCAGACCCAGGAGCAGTCCGATGAGGAGAGCGCGCACGACATGCAGGTGTCGCAGCAGGATGCCGTCGCCGCCGCGCTCACGGAACTCGGGATCGACTACGGCTCGGCGGTCACCGTCGGCTCCGTCACCGAGGGCAGCCCCGCGGACGGCATCCTCGAGCCCGGTGACACGATCGTCACCATCGGTGGTGCGCCCGTGAGCACGGATGCCGAGCTGCGTGCCGCCATCGCCGAGGCGGGTGTGGGCACCCCGCTCGAGTTCGGCATCAGCCGCGACGGCGTCGAGAGCACCGTCACCGTCACGCCGCAGGCGCGCTCCGAGACCGACGCCCGGCCACTCGTCGGGGTCACCCCCGAGGTCGTCTACGACTTCCCGTTCCAGGTCGACATCCGCCTGCAGGACGTGGGCGGGCCGAGCGCGGGCATGATGTTCGCCGTCGGCATCTACGACAAGCTGACCCCCGGCGCCCTCACCGGCGGCGAGCACATCGCGGGCACCGGCACGATCGCCGCGGATGGCACGGTCGGCCCGATCGGCGGCATCCGCCAGAAGATGTTCGGCGCCCGCGACGCGGGTGCCACCTGGTTCCTCGCCCCCGAGAGCAACTGCGACGAGGTGGCCGGCGGCATCCCGGACGGCCTCACGGTGTTCGCGGTCTCGACCCTCGACCAGGCCGTCGACGTCGTCGACGCGATCGGCTCCGGCGCGTCCACCAGCGACTTCCCCGGATGCACTCCCTGAGCTCTCAGAGCGTCCCCAGCGGAGCGCCCCTAGGATCGACTAGAGCCGCCGGGGTCCGCAATCGCCCCGCTGACCCGCAGGAGTGTTACCCGTGACATCCGCCAGCAGCACCACCGAACCGCGCACGCGCGGGCGCAGCACCTTCGCGATCGTCGTCGCGATCCTCGCCGTGCTCGTCGTCGGCTTCCTGGTCTTCAGCAATCTGTACGCCGACGTGCTGTGGTACGACCAGCTCAACTACCTCCCGGTGCTCACCACGCAGTGGGGCGCGATGGCGGTGATGTTCCTCATCGGCTTCGCCGCCACGGCGCTGATCATCTGGGCGAGCATCTTCATCGCCTTCCGGTCGAGGCCGTTGTACCAGAAGCTCAACTCGCAGCTCGACCGCTACCAGCAGGTCATCGAGCCACTGCGCCGCCTCGCGATGATCGGCATCCCGGTGCTGCTGGGCGTGTTCGTGGGCGTGTCCACCGCCTCGCGCTGGGCGGTGCCGCTCCAGTTCATCAACCGCACCGCGTTCGGCGAGAAGGACAAGCAGTTCGGCCTCGACGTGTCGTTCTTCATCTACGAGCTGCCGCTCTACCGCGGAGTCGTCGCGTACGCCTCCGCCATCGTGCTGATCGCCGGCCTCGCCGCGATCGCCACCCACTACCTCTACGGCGGCATCCGCATCAACGGCCGCGAGGTGCGCATCACGCGCCCCGCGCGCATCCAGATCGCCGCCACCGCGGCCCTCTACATCGCGCTGCAGGCCGTCAGTATCTGGCTCGACCAGTTCGCAACCCTCACCGACGATTCGGGCATCGTCACGGGCGCGCTCTACACGGATGTCAACGCCGGCATCCCGGGCCGGGCGATCCTCGCCGGCATCGCCGCGCTCGTGGCCGTGCTGTTCATCATCACGGCCGCGATCGGCCGCTGGCGTCTGCCGCTCATCGGAACCGGCCTGCTGATCGTGTCGTCCCTCGTGATCGGCACGATCTACCCGGCCATCGTCGAGCGCTTCACCGTCGTGCCGAATGCCAAGTCGGCCGAGGCGGAGTACATCCAGCGCAACATCGATGCCACGCGCACCGCGTACGGCCTCGACGATCTCGCCGTCCTGCCCTACGACGCCGTCACGACGGCCTCGCCCGGTGCGCTCCGCGCTGACGCGCAGACCACCGCCAACATCCGCATCCTCGACCCCGCGATCGTCGGCGACACGTTCTCGCAGCTCGAGCGTGTGAAGCAGTACTACCAGTTCCCGACCCACCTCGACGTCGACCGCTACACGATCGACGGCGCGACGCAAGACACCGTCATCGCGGTGCGCGAGCTGAAGCAGTCGGGTCAGACCAACCAGGGCTGGTACAACAACACCCTCGTCTACACCCACGGTTTCGGTGTCGTCGCCGCCTACGGCAACAAGCGCACCGTCGACGGCCAGCCCGAGTTCCTCGAGTCGGGCATCCCGTCCACCGGCGAGCTGGGCGAGTTCCAGCCCCGCGTGTACTTCGGCGAGAGCTCTCCCGCGTATTCCATCGTCGGCGGCGCGAAGGATTCGACGCCGATCGAGCTCGACTACCCGAGCGGCGGCGAGAACAGCGAGTCGAACGCCAAGACCACCTACGAGGGAGACGGCGGCCCCGTGCTCGACGACGTGGTCAAGAAGCTCGTCTACGCGATGAAGTTCCAGTCGGCCGACCTGCTGCTCTCGGATGCGGTCACCCCCGACTCGCAGATCCTGTACGACCGCAACCCGCTCGACCGGGTCAAGAAGGTGGCGCCCTACCTGACGCTCGACACCGACACCTACCCGGCTGTCGTCGACGGCAAGATCGTCTGGATCGTCGACGGCTACACGACGACCGCCGACTACCCCTACTCGAGCATGCAGCAGCTGTCGTCGACGATCGCCGACACCTACACGCCCGAGCCGGCGTACCCGATCGACGACGTCAACTACATCCGCAACTCGGTGAAGGCGACCGTCGACGCGTACACGGGCGAAGTCACCCTCTACGCCTGGGACACCGATGACCCGATCCTGAAGACCTGGCAGAAGGTCTTCCCGACCACGATCGAGCCGGCGTCGGCGATGAGCGAGGACCTCACCGCGCACGTCCGCTACCCGGCCGACCTGTTCAAGGTGCAGCGCGCGATCCTGCAGACCTACCACGTCACCGAAGCGGGGTCCTTCTACTCCGGTGACGACGCGTGGGCGACCCCCGTCGACCCCACGCAGCCCTCGGCGTCGGCGAAGGCACAGCCTCCTTACTACCTGACGATGCAGGTGCCGGGCACCGACAAGCCCGCGTTCTCGATCTACTCCACCTACATCCCGCAGTCGAGCTCCGACAGCCAGAGCGTGCTCACCGGCTATCTCACGGCGAACGCGGATGCGGGCGCCGACTACGGCAAGCTCACCCTGCTGACGCTGCCGAGCGAAGACACCGTGCCCGGCCCCGGCCAGGTGCAGAACTCGTTCAGCACTGACACGGACGTGGCCAACGAGATCAACATCCTGCAGCGTGGTGACACGACCGTCGACTACGGCAACCTGCTGACCCTTCCCGTCGGCGGTGGTCTGCTGTACGTGCAGCCCGTCTACGTCAAGTCGACCGGTGAGACGAGCTACCCGCTGCTGCGCAAGGTGCTCGTGGCGTTCGGCGACCAGGTGGCGTTCGAAGACACCCTCGACGAGGCGCTCGACGTGCTGTTCGGAGGCGACTCCGGAGCGGATGCGGGCGACACGGGTGCCGAGGGCGACGGCTCGACCCCGCCCGACGACAGTCAGCCCGGCGGCGAGGCCGGCGGCGGCGATTCCTCGACGGTCGACGAAGCAGCCCTGCAAACGGCCCTCGACGACTACCAGAAGGCGCTTGCTCAGCGCGCCCGGGCCTACCAGGAGGGTGACCTCGTGGCCGCGGCCGAGCAGGATCTGCTCATGCAGCAGGCCATCGAGCGCGCCGTGAAGGCGTCCGGGTTGTGACGCGTCTCTGACGCCGTTTTCACCCCTTCGGGATCCGTGCTAGGCTCATTCCTTGTGCCGCGGGGTGGAGCAGTTCGGTAGCTCGCTGGGCTCATAACCCAGAGGTCGCAGGTTCAAATCCTGTCCCCGCAACGAATGAAGAAGGGCTCGTCCGAGAGGACGGGCCCTTCTTCTGTATGTGCAGCCGCGCGTGATTTCATTCGGTTGGCATGATCTCGGCGCCGGACCGCGACCCTAGGGTGATCGCGTCCGCTCGTCGCTGGAGGCCACGAATGAAGATCCCCCTGTCGCGCCCGAAGTTCGCCGCCGTCGTCTGCGCTCTCGTGGTCGTCGCGCTCACCGGCTGTTCGGGGGAGGCCGATCCGGTGGCGGTCGCACAGGCGCGCGTGACCGCGGCCGAGAAGGCGGTGACCGACGCCCAGGAGGCGTTCACGGACGCGTCCGACACGTTCTGCCAGGCGAGCGAGACCTTCATCACGGCACTGGATCGGTACGGCGACGTGCTGAACGAGA
>Ga0160436_1000316_pt1 | contig 21180 bp, 19 predicted proteins | sample HID1973M_E0MG_FD_108264 | JGI IMG/M metagenome (GOLD analysis project Ga0160436, IMG submission 108264) | Enriched mosquito-associated microbial communities from UW Madison campus, WI, USA - HID1973M_E0 MG | ecosystem: Host-associated > Arthropoda: Insects > Digestive system > Unclassified ...
CATCCGGGTAGGTCTGGTACACGGTGAACCCGCGCGCCCGGTCGTGGTCGGCGGTGGAGCGGAACTGGCTCGTGCTCGGCTCGTACGGGTCGTTCGACTCGTCGAGGCGCTCGTAGTTGAAGGCCTGCCAGTGGGTGTTGCCGAGCCAGAAGAAGGGGGTGCCGTCGGCGTACGCGAAGCCACGCCGGTCGTCCGAGACCCGCACGAATCCGTGCCGGTAGATGGGGAGGTCTCCCGTGTACGGGTCGACCTCGATCGCGCCCGTCACCCCGTGGAGGCCGGAGTCGGCGGTGTCGGATGCGCTGACGGCATACGACCAGTGGCCCAGCTCGGTGGGGGCGAACCGCACCCGCCAGGTGTCTGCGCCATCCCAGAATCCGGGGAGCGTGATCGTCGACCCGCTCGGTGCCGTGAAGGTGGCGGCGACGCTCACGTCGGTGTCGGGGTGCGGGCGGGTGCGCGTGCTCGTGAGCTCGATCTCGACGCGGTTCCAGAGTTCGACGCGGAGGGTCATTCTGCGGCCTTTCCGAGGGCGGCGAGGTGTCGGGCTCCGGGCCCGAACACGGTGCGGAGCGCCTCGAGGAAACCGAGGCGGTGGGTCACGTCGGGAAGCAGAGCCGAACCCTCGGTCCACTCGTTCCACGCGTTGACGGTGATGACGGGATGCTCGGTCGGGTGGGTCTCCACGAATGCGGCGGCCCGTCGCAGGGCTTCCTCGAACTCGGCCGGGGTCTGGTCGAAGACGGGCAGGAACGGGTAGCGCCCCGGCACGAACGGCACATCGCGCGAGATGCGCGGCGTCGAGTCCCAGCCGACGGTGACGTTCGGATGGAAGGGCACCGGCAGGGTTTGCGCGAGGCGCTCGTAGTCGGCGAAGGCCTCGTCCTGGAGACGCATCACATCCCCCTTCGGGAAGGTGAAGTCGCCGAGGTCGGCGTGATGGATCCACACGTAGGAGGTCGCGTTGTCGAAGCCGAGGGTCGTGAGGAGGGTCGCCGGGTCCTCGACGGTGACCGCCGTGGGAAGCACCCCGAATCCCCAGACGACGGCGTCGAGGTGGAGCCCCGGGAAGCCCGCCGCGACGACGCGCCGGCGGAACCAGTCGAGGGCGTCGCGCGCCTCATCCACGCCCCCCATGCCGGCGATGAAGTTGCCGATCTCGTACAGCGAGAACCACGGCTTGCCGTCGATCGTGAGGTAGTGGGGCTGGCGGAAGTACGCGTCGATGATGTGGTCCACCATCTGCTCGAACACGGGGCGACTGATGGCGCCGTCCTTGAGTCGCCGCGCATCGGCGGCATCCGGGTCGGTGTACGGGAAGATGTCGACCAGCTCGTGGTTTGCCCACATGAGCGCGAACGCGACGTCTTCGCGGTTCGGAGCCTTGAGGAGCCCGTTGTCGAGGGCGCCGGAGAGGTAGGGCCCGTCGTCGTACCAGTAGTAGTCGACGAGGAACCCGTCGACGCCGTGCGCTGCCGCGAGCTCGATCTCGGCGGCCGCGACGGCGGGGTCGGACTCGTCGACGTGCCCCGCGAGCGGCACCCGCGGCTGGCGGTGCCCGTCGTAGCGGGGCTTCGCCGAGTCGAGGAGCTTCCATTCGTCCCATCCGTCGCCGAACCAGGCGGTGTTGCGGGGGTCGCTGTGCCAGTCCGGGAAGTAGTAGGCAAGGATCGTGGGGCGGGGCATCTCTCTCCTGGGTGAGGGTTACTTGACGGCGCCGGCCGACATGCCCTCGCGGAACAGCCGCTGCATGAGCACGTACGCGAGCACGATCGGAAGGCTGATCAGGACGCCGGCGGCGAAGATCTTGGGTGTGTCGACGAGCCGTTGGCTCTGGAAGTAGGTGGGCACCTGGGTGAGCACCTGCAGGTCGGTCTCCTGGATGAAGATGAGCGGCAGGGTGTACTCGTTCCACGCGGCGAGGAACGTGAAGATCGTGATGACGGCGATGATCGGCCGGGCGACGGGGATCAGGATCCGCACGAAGTAGGTCCAGTTGCTCGCACCGTCGATGCGTGCCGCCTCGTAGAGCTCCACGGGGAGGGCCCGGATGTAGTTGGTCGCCACGAGCGCGCCGAACGGGATCGAGATCGCCGTGAGCGGCACGATCACCGCCCAGTAGGTGTTGAGGAGTCCGAGCGCCTGGATCACGTAGAACAGCGGCACGATGAGCGCGATGCCGGGCAGTGCCATCCCCGCGAGGATCAGCACCATCGCGAGTCGCGATCCGCGCGGGCGAAGGGTCGCGATCGCGTACGCGGACGAGATCGAGCAGATGAGCACGAGCAGCACCGTCACGCCCGAGATCACGAGACTGTTGACGAAGAAGCGCAGGAACGGCGTCGTCGAGATGACGATGGCGTAGTTCTCGGGCCCCTGCCCCTGGAGCGAGGTCTGCACGATCATCGCGAGCGGCGCGATCAGCAGCGCGAGCGCGATGACGACCAGGATCTGGCTGATCACCCGGCCGGGGAGTCTCTGATGCTGGAACATGGCTACCTCGCCTCCCTGCTGGAGAGCCGCACCTGCAGCACGCTGAAGACGAGCGCGATCGCGACGAGGGCCACCGAGAGCGCCGCACCGTATCCGGCGTGGAACTGGTCGATGACCTGCTTGTAGATGTAGCCCGTCAGCACCTGGGTGGTGGTGCCCGGGCCGCCGGCCGTCGTGAGGAACACGAGGTCGAAGGTCTTGAGCGCGCTGATCACGCCGAGCACGATGAGCACGAGGTGGGAGCCGGAGAGGAGCGGCGCGACGACGTGCCGCAGCAGCTGCCAGGTGGATGCGCCGTCGATGCGCGTCGCCTCGATCACCGAGTGGTCGATCTGCCCCATCGCGGCGTCGTAGATGAGGAAGCTGTAGCCCGTGTACTGCCAGACGTTGATGAGCACGATGGCGGCGAGCGCGGTGGACGGATCCGCGAGCCACGCCTGGTCGACCGGCTGCCCGGTGATCGAGGAGAGCAGCCCGTTGATCGCGCCGTCGGGCGTGAGGAGGAAGCGGAAAGAGGTCGCCACGACGGCCGGGGCGAGCACCACCGGCACGAAGGCGAGGGTGCGCAGCAGGCCGCGCAGGAAGGCGCGGGTGCGCACCAGCACCGCGAGTGCGAAGCCGAAGATCATCTGCAGAGCGATGGTGGCGACGGCGAAGACGAGCGTGTTGCGCAGCGACACCCAGAAGGTGGGGTCGGTGAACATCTTCACGTAGTTGGCCACGCCCACCGGCTTGCCGTTGGGCGAGATGCCGTTCCAGTCGAGCGTCGAGTAGCCGATGTTGGCGACGATGCCGACGTGCACGACGCCCACCACGAGGATGAGGGCCGGCACCAGGTAGAGGTACGAGCTGAGGGCGATCCGGCGGCCCGGCCGGAGCGGGGCTCCGCGGGATGCGGTCGGCGTCGAGGTCATGAGGCGCTTTCGGTGGGAAGGGGGTGAGGGGCGGCGGGCTGCCGCCCCTCACCTGGTCTAGCGGGTGATGCTCGCGGAGACTGCTTCCACCTGCGCCATGGCGTCTGCGGGCGACAGTGTTCCCGCCGCGACCGAGGACAGGGCCTCGCCGAGGGCTGCGGCGAGGTCGCCGTACGGGATCTGGCGTGCGCCGATGAGGTTCCCGAGGTCGGCCTGCTGGCGCTCGATGTCGGCCACCTGCCGCTCGTCGACCACGTCGTCGGTGGCGACTGCGACGTCGGTGACCGCGGGGATGTTGCCACCCGACGCCTGGATCTTCTGGCCGTCGCCGAGGCTCAGGAACTCGAGGAACTTGAGCGACGCGTCCTGCGCATCCGTCTTGGCCGAGACGGCCCACCCGTTGTCGGGGCCGCCGAAGAGGCCGGTGGGCTCGTCGCCCGCGACGGGTGCCGGGAATGGTGCCGAGAGGTAGACGCTGTCGATCGTGGCGGTGACGGTCTCCTGGGAGACGGCGATGCCCGTCGCGGTCATGGTGCCCGGGGTGTTCCAGGTGCCGAGGGCGATGAAGGCCGCCTTCTTCTCGAGGAACGCGCCGAACGCGTCGGGGTACTCGGCCATCGCGGTCGCGCCGGCGGGGATGATCCCGCTGGTGAACAGCTCGCTCCAGCTCTCCATGGCGGTGACGAACTTGGGGTCGGTCCAGGCCGCGTCGCCCTCGATGGCGTCGTACACGGCACCGGGGGCGATGCTGTTGATGAGCGCGAGGTACACGTCGGTGTTGACCCACGCATCCTTGGCGCCGTGCGCGAGGCAGTCGTATCCGGCGGCCTGGATGCTCGCGCAGGCCGACTTCCATTCGTCGAAGTCGGTCGGCACCTCGACGCCGAGCTCGTCGAGGATCGACGCGTTGTAGTAGACGAGCCCGGCGGCGCTCATGTACGAGGGCAGGGCGACCTGCGTCCCGTCGAGCTGCAGCTGGCTGAGGCCTTCGGGGTTGATGCGGTCGGCCCCGCCGCTCTCGGTGAGGAAGTCGTCGAGCGGCAGCGCGAGCGGGCCGAAGTTGGTGACGAGTTCGCCGGGCTGCACCTGGAACACGTCCGGGCCCTCGTTCGAGGTGAGGCCGGTGCGGATCGCCGTGACGTAGTCGTTGTAGCTGTAGAGCTTGTAGTCGATGGTGATGTCGGGGTTGGCGGCCTCGAAGTCGGCGATGGTCTTCTCGGGGTTGAACGCGTTCCACGTCCACCAGGTGACGGTCTGCGATCCGTCGTCACCGCCCGGGTCGGCGCCGGCGCAGCCGGCGAGGAGGGCGGTGGAGGCCGCGAGGGCGATGAGGGATGCGGCGGCCCTCGATCGGGTGCGGAACGTCATTGTCAAGCTCCTTTGCTGTGAAATGAAATGGTTCACTTCTTCCGGGGGAAATCTAGACCGCTCCTCGGCGGACTGTCAAGAGAACCACATCCCAGCCCCCGCGAATCGCCGGAAACACGGGGAAGTCTGTTGCGAACAGCGGCGCAGCAGTACAGTGAACTGCTTCATGTGACCGCGAAGGGGGGCCGGCTTGGCAACGCAGAGCACCATCCGGGATGTCGCCCGCCTCGCCGACGTCTCGCTGGGCACCGTGTCGAACTACCTCAGCGGCAAGAAGCCCGTCTCGGATGCGATGCGCACCCGCATCGACGCAGCCATCTCCGAACTGCAGTTCGTGCCCAACGCGGCCGTCAGGGTCATGCAGGGCGGACGCAGCCACGTGATCGCCTTCATCGTGCCCGACAGCGGCAACCCGTTCTTCCTCGAAGTCGCGCGCGGCATCGAGGACTTCGCCATCGACAACGGCCACGTCGTGGTGTCGTGCAACACCGAAGGCGACCTGGAGCGCGAGCGGCACTACGCGAAGGCGCTGTCGGAGATGCGCGTCAGCGCGGTCGTGGCTGTCGCCTCGAGCACGAACGAGCACCTGCTCAGCACCCTCCAGAAATCGGGCGTGCGCGTCGTCACCCTGGGCCGGCAGGTTCCCGGGAGCCCGTTCCCGACGATCGCCGTCGACGACCTGCGCGGCGGGTTCATGGCCATGAGCCATGTGCTCGAGCGAGGCCACCGGCGCGTCGCGTTCCTCGGCGCCCCGGACGCCGAGTCCCAGATCCGGGAGCGTTTCGCCGGATGCGTCGCCGCCTACACCGACGCCGGGCTCGACTCCGCACAGCTGCTGCGGGTGGACGCCGACCTCAACTCGCCGATGGCGCGGTCCGCGGCATCCAGGTCGATCCTCGAACTCGATCCGCGCCCCACCGCCGTCGTCTGCGCGAACGACGTCATCGCCCTCGCGCTCGAGGCGGAGGCGATCCGTGCGGGCCTCTCGATCCCCGGCGATCTCGCGATCGTCGGCTACGACGACATCGAGGGTGCGGCCATCGCCCCGATCCCGCTGACGACGGTGCATCAGCCGCAGTACGACCTCGGCCACCGCGCCGCCGAGCTCGCCCTCTCGGCCGACTACCCGGTCGCGACAGAGCCGCCGTTCTCGCCATCCCTCGTCGTGCGGCAGTCGACCTAGCCGATCCGGTGTCGCCGGATGTTCCGGAAGCGTTGACCGACACGTCACCTTCCGGGCGGTACCGGCACGCATCGGGATGCCTACCGTGCGGGTATGCGGATCTCGGTCATCGGATGCGGATACCTCGGGGCGGTGCATGCGGCCTGCATGGCCTCGCTCGGGCATGACGTGGTGGGGGTCGACGTCGATGCGGTGCGGATTGCGTCGCTCGCCGCGGGTCGGGCGCCCTTCTACGAGCCGGGGCTCGACGCCCTCCTCGCGGAGGGTCTCGCCGCCGGTCGTCTCCGGTTCTCGACGGATGCGGGGGCGGCGGCGGATGCCGAGGTGCATTTCGTCGCCGTGGGCACGCCGCAGAGCGCAGACGGCGCCGCCGATCTGCGGTATGTCGACGCGGCGGTCGACGCGCTCCTGCCGCACCTCGCCGAGGGGGCGCTCGTCGTCGGCAAGTCGACGGTCCCCGTGGGCACGGCGGAGCGGCTCACCGCGCGCGTGGAGGCTGCGGGCGCCCGGCTCGCGTGGAATCCGGAGTTCCTGCGCGAAGGGCACGCCATCGACGACACGCTGCGGCCGGACCGTCTCGTGTACGGGGTGGCGGGCGCGGCCGACGCCGCGGTGCTCGACGCCGTCTTCGCCGCCGCCCTCACGGCGGGCACGCCGCGGATCGTCACAGGGCTCGCCACGGCCGAGCTCGTGAAGGTCGCGGCGAACGCGTTCCTGGCGACCAAGATCTCCTTCATCAACGCGATGGCCGAGATCGCAGAGGTCGCAGGCGCCGACGTCGTGCAGCTCGCCGACGCGATCGGTCACGACGCGCGCATCGGGCGCCGGTTCCTGAACGCGGGTGTCGGCTTCGGCGGCGGGTGCCTGCCGAAGGACATCCGCGCCTTCCAGGTACGGGCCTCCGAGCTGGGCGTGGGCGATGCGCTCGCGTTCCTCGGGGAGATCGACCGGGTGAACCTGCGACGCCGGGACCGCGTCGTGACGCTCGCCGAGGAGGCGCTGGGGGGCTCGGTGCGCGGTCGCCGCGTCGCCGTGCTCGGGCTCGCATTCAAGCCGGATTCCGACGACGTCCGCGACTCTCCGGCGCTCGACGTCGCCGTGCGGCTGCACGAGGCGGGCGCGATCGTGCGGGCGACCGACCCGGAGGCCGTCGAGACGTCGCGGGCCGTGCGGCCCCACCTCGACTACCGCGCCGAGGTGCACGAGGCGATCGAGGGCGCAGAGCTCGTGATCCTGCTCACCGAGTGGGCGCAGTACCGCGCGCTCGACCCGGCGGCGCTCCGCATCCGGGTCGCCGGCCGCCGCATCATCGACGCACGCAACGCCCTCGACGCCGCCGCCTGGATCGGGGCGGGCTGGGACTACCGGGCGCTGGGGCGCGCGTCGGGCAGCATGGGCGCCGGCATGCCCGAGGGTGCGCCGCTCGACGGCGTGCTGACGGCCTCGCCGCTCTGACCCTCGTCGGCCGGGAAGACCGCGGGCGCCCGGTCGCCGCGGTGCGGCGCGAACACCCACAGGCGGTAGAACGTGAACCGGAACAGGGTGCCGAGCGCGAGCCCGACGACGTTCGTGGAGATGTTGTCGGCGAGGATGCTCGTGAGGCCGAGCAGGTAGTGGGACACCCACAGGCAGGCGAGCCCGATCAGCATGCCGCCGAGGCTCACGATGAGGAACTCGACGAACTCCCGCCACAGCTGGCGGCCGCGGTGCTCGCGGAAGGTCCAGTAGCGGTTGCCGATCCAGTTCGCGATGATCGCCAGCGAGGTCGAGATGATCTTCGCCAGGACCGGCCCCTCGTGCAGGTTCTCGGGCGAGAGCACCGTCGCACGCAGCAGGTTGAACACCGCGAGGTCGATCACGAGCCCGACCAGGCCGACGACGCCGAAGCGTGTGAACTGCCCGATGAGCTTGCGCATCCGTCCTGCCTCACCCGTCCGGGCATCTAGGGTCGTAGAGGCGGCAGTCTAACCGCCGTGGACGAATCTGGGATGTGAGGGTTCCGTGAGAGTCGGTGTGATCGGCGGCGGGCAGCTGGCCCGCATGATGATCCCTCCCGCGGTGGCGCTCGGCGTCGAACTGCGTGTGCTCGCCGAGACGGAGGGCATGTCCGCGGCGCTCGCGGCGACCGCCGTCGGCGACTACCACGACGCGCAGACGGTGCTGGCGTTCGCGGCCGACGTCGACGTGATCACCTTCGACCACGAGCACGTGCCGCAGGCGGTGCTCGACGCGCTCGTCGCGGCGGGCGTCCCCGTGCATCCGGGGCCCCGGGCGCTCGCCGTCGCCCAGGACAAGACGGTCATGCGTGAGCGCCTGTCCGAGATCGGCGCGCCCGTGCCGGACTGGGCGCGGGTCACGGATGCCGAAGAGCTCGCTGTGTTCCTCGCCGACCACGGCGGCGTCGCCGTCGTGAAGACTCCGCGCGGAGGGTACGACGGCAAGGGCGTGCGTGTCGTCCGCGACGCCTCAGGCGCCGACGACTGGTTCGCCGAGGCGGGGGAGGGGGGCCTCCTCGCCGAGGAGTTCGTGCCGTTCCGCCGCGAGCTGGCGCAGCTCGTCGCCCGGCGCCCGTCGGGGCAGCTGGCCGCGTGGCCGCTCGTCGAGACCGTGCAGCGCGACGGCGTGTGCGCCGAGGTCTTCGCTCCGGCCCCCTCTGCCGGACGCCTCGTCGCCGAGGCGCGTGCGCTCGCCGAGCACATCGCGACCTCGCTCGAGGTGACGGGCGTGCTCGCCGTCGAGCTCTTCGAGACCGACGACGGCCGGCTCCTCGTCAACGAGCTCGCGATGCGCCCCCACAACACCGGCCACTGGAGCATCGACGGCGCCGTCACGAGCCAGTTCGAGCAGCACCTCCGCGCGGTGCTCGACCTGCCGCTCGGCGATCCGTCGCCGATCGCGCCCGTGAGCGTGATGGTCAACATCCTGGGCGGGCCCGACGGTGAGCTGATGCCCGACCGCTACCCGGCCGCGATGGCCGACCGGCCCGAGGTGAAGCTGCACTCCTACGGCAAGGCGTCGCGGCCCGGACGCAAGGTCGGGCACGTCACCGCGATCGGGGACGAGCTCGACGACGTCGTCGCCCGCGCGCGCGCCGCAGCGGCGTTCTTCCAGGGCTGACCTTTACCATTGCGAAGTGCTTGAGGTAACCGGAGCGCCGCAGGTCGGCGTCGTCATGGGATCCGACTCCGACTGGTCGGTGATGCAGGACGCGTCGACGGCCCTCACCGAGTTCGGCATCCCCCACGAGGTCGAGGTGGTCTCCGCCCACCGCACGCCCCGCCGCATGGTCGAGTACGGAACGGATGCGGCTGCCCGCGGACTCCGGGTGATCATCGCGGGTGCCGGGGGTGCAGCGCATCTTCCGGGCATGCTCGCCTCCGTCACGACCCTGCCGGTCATCGGGGTCCCGGTGCCGCTCGCGAAGCTCGACGGCCTCGACTCCCTGCTGTCGATCGTGCAGATGCCCGCGGGCATCCCCGTCGCCACCGTCTCCATCGGCGGCGCCCGCAACGCGGGCCTCCTCGCGGCCCGCATCCTGGCATCCGGAGACCCCGAGCTCACGGCGCGCCTCGCCGACTACGCCGCCTCGCTCGAAGCCCTCGTCGCCGAGAAGAACGCCGCACTGCAGCAGAAGCTCTGACCATGACGTCCGTGCTGCGCGATCCGGACCGAACCGACTCGTCGTTCATGACGAAGCGGGCGTGGTGGCTCGTCGTCCTGAACCTGCTGGTGCCCGGTTCGGCGCAGGTGCTCGCGGGCGACCGCAGGCTCGGACGGTTCGGCCTCGCCGCGACGCTCGCGCTCTGGGTGCTCGTGGTGCTGGCGGTGATCGGGCTGCTCGTGGCCCGCGAGACGATGCTCTCGGTGTTCACGAACTCGTTCGTGCTCGGCGCGGTCGTGCTGGTGCTGGCGTTCTACGCGGTGCTGTGGGTGATCCTCACCCTCGACACGCTGCGGCTCGTGCGGTTCGTGCGCATCGCGCCGCTTGCTCGCGGTTTCGTCGGCGGTCTCGCGGTCGCGGCGCTGCTCGTGACAGCGGGAACCGCGAGTTACGTCGCCGTCTCGACGACCTCCGCCATCGGCCTGCTCGACGCCGTCTTCGCCGACGGCAGCGTCGAGCCTCCCATCGACGGCAAGTACAACATCCTGCTGCTCGGCGGGGATGCCGGCCCCGACCGGGTGGGCCTGCGGCCCGACAGCATCTCCGTGGCGAGCGTCGACGCCACCACGGGCGCCGTCGTGATCATGGGCATCCCGCGCAACCTCTACGACGCCCCCTTCTCCACGGGCTCGCCGATGCTCGCCGACTACCCGGACGGCTGGAACTGCGGCGACGACTGCCTCATCGACTACGTCTACACCTACGGCGAGGAGCATCCGGAGCTGTACCCGGATGCCGAGGCCGAGGGCTCGAGCCCCGGCATCGAGGCGATGCGCGACGCCGTCGAAGGGGTGCTCGGCATTCCGTTGCAGTACTACGTGCTCATCGACATGCAGGGCTTCGCAGACCTCATCGACGCGCTCGGCGGCGTCGAGATCACCGTCGACGAGCGGCTCCCGATCGGCTCCAACAACTACGACGACGGCCGCAAGGCGCCGCCCGCCGGCTACATCGAGGCGGGCACCCAGCGCATGGACGGGCAGACGGCGCTCTGGTACGCCCGCACCCGGTACGCCACCACCGACTACGCCCGGATGGCGCGGCAACGGCAGGTGCAGGAGGCGATCCTCGCGCAGGCGAGCCCCGGCAACGTGCTCGCGAACTTCACCGCGATCGCGCAGGCGGGTGCGCAGGTGGTGCGCACCGACATCCCGCAGCCGATGCTCAGCCACTTCGTGACCCTGGCCGACAAGGCGAAACAGCAGCCGATCGTGTCGCTCGACTTCGTCCCGCCGGACTACGACAACCTGCACCCCGATTTCGCGGTCGTGCAGGCGAAGGTGCAGGAGCTGCTGCACCCACCGTCGCCGGCGGCGGGAACGGACGGATGACGGCTGCCGTCCCGTCGGGCGCCCCGCCGACGACTCGGCTGCGGCTCACGGCGCTCGACGGGCTGCGCGGCGTCGCTGCGCTCGTCGTCGTACTGCACCATGCGTCGCTGCTCGCGCCGTCGGTCTCGGCCATCTACGTCGACGGCGCCCCGCCGCCAGCCCCGGGCGGACCCGCGTGGTGGGTGACAACGCCCCTCGCGGTCTTCCAGGCGGGCGAGGAGGCCGTGCTCGTCTTCTTCGTGCTGAGCGGGCTGGTGGTGGCGCTGCCTGCGCTCCGCCCGGGTTTCGACTGGTTCGCCTACTATCCGCGTCGAGTCGTGCGTCTGTTCGTGCCCGTCGCCGGTGCCGTGATCTTCGCGGCGATCATCATCGTGCTCACCCCGCAGACCCAGTCGCCGATCAACAGCTCGTGGGTCAACGGGAGCAGCATTCCGGGTCTGGGGCCCGAGGTGGTCGTGCAGGGGCTCGATCTCATCTCGGGCCAGTTCACGATCGACAACCCGCTCTGGTCGCTCCGGTGGGAGCTGATCTTCTCGCTGCTGCTGCCGGTCTACGTGGTGACCGTCGTCGCCGCCCGCCGCCGACTCTGGGTGGTGGTGGTCGGGGCCGCGGTGATCCTGCCCCTCGCCATCCAGTGGGGTGCACCCTCCGCCTACTACCTGCCGATCTTCCTGTTCGGCACCGTGATGGCGATGCGCATCGACTCCTTGCGGAAGCTGGGCGACGTGCATTCCGTGCGAGGGCACCTCCTCTGGGCGTCACTGCTCCTGATCTCGCTGCTCCTGCTGGTGACCAGGTGGATCGTCTGGCCGTTCGTCGGCGGCCCCATCGGCGCGCTCGCGCCGATGTTCGCGTTCACCGCGCTCGGCGCCTGCGGGATCGTGCTGATCGCCTTCGCCTGGCGTCCGCTGGGCACCCTGTTGACACTCGCACCGGTCGCCTGGCTCGGCCGGATCTCGTTCAGCCTGTACCTGATCCATGTGCCCGTCTTGATCGGCATCATCTCGCTCATGCCGACGCGGCCCCTGGTGGCCGGCGCGATCGGGATCGTCGCGTCCCTCGTCGTGGCCGAGCTCTTCTTCAGGTTCGTCGAGGGCCCGGCCCACCGGCTCGCGCGCGTCGTCGGGCAGCGCTCACGGTCCACTCTGGATTCGCCGAGCTGAACCGCGTCAGAGGTCGGCGTGCAGCTGCCAGACCTTCTCGGCGGAGTCGCGCCAGTCGAAGGCGCGGGCGCGGTCCCCGGCCGCCGTGCTGAGACGTTCGGCGAGCGATGCGTCGATCGAGTCGATCGCCTCGGCGAGCCGGGCGGGGAGCCCATCCCCGTCGAGAGGCACGGTGAGCGCGGCGCCCGCGGTCACCTCCTCGAGGGCTGCGACATCGGTGTGCACGATCGGCAGGCCGAAGGCGAGGGCTTCGACGACCGCCAGGCCGAAGCCCTCCGCGATGCTCGACTGCAGGTAGAGGTCGGCGCGGTGGTAGACGAGTCCGAGGTCGTCGTCGGCGAGCGGGCCGAGAGCGATCACGCGCTCGGGGGTGAGGCCCGCGGCGGCCGCCTGCTCGGTCACGGCATCCGGATCTGAGGCGACGACCACGAGAGGGGTGCTGTCGCGGGTCAGCGCGAGCGCGTCGATCAGCGCGCCGAGGTTCTTCTTCGGCTCGGTGCCGCCGACGGTGAGGAGGTAGCGCTCCGGCAGCCCCAGCTCCTCGGCGCGGCCCCGGGTGTCCTGCGGCGGGATGAGGCTGCTGCTGGGGGCGCCCGGGATGACGCGGATCCGGTCGCCGAGGTCGAGGTGATCGGCGAGCGCGTCGGCCACCGCATGGCTCGGCACGACGATCGCGTCGGCGTACTTCTCGGCGCGCTTGGCCATCGCCCGGTGCCAGGATGCGACGCGGGGCGGGATCAGCTCGGCGTGCGTCCAGGCGATCGCGTCGTGGATGGTCACGGCGACCTGATCGCTCGCGTGGTGCACGCGGTCGTGGGAGCCGAGCGGGGCGAGGAGTGAGGTGGCATGCAGCATGCCGGTGCCCGAGGTGCGGGCGAGGCCGCGCCGCCAGGTCGCGGCGAGGTCGCGGCGGGTGAGCACGTTCTTCTCGAGTGACGCGAGGCCCGGGACCCGCTCGAGGATGCGGTCGTAGTCGGGCTCGGGGGAGGCGGGAACGACGCCGACGACCTCGGCGTCGGCGGGCGCCGTCGCGACGAGACCGCGCGCGAGCTCACCGGCGTAGCGCGCCATCCCGCCGTAGGGGGTGAGCGCCAGCTCGTCGAGCGTCACGCGAAGTGTGGTCACGCGACTCCCAGGGCGCCGTCCTCGGCGGCGGCGGCGAGGCCGGCGCGCCAATCGCGGGGCGCGGCGAGGCCGACGCGCGCCCACGCGTCGTGGCCGAGCACGGAGTAGGCGGGGCGCGGGGCCGGACGTACGAAGGCGGAGCTGTCGGTGGGGAGCACCCGTTCGGGGTCGAGGCCCGACACCTCGAACACGGCGCGCGCGAAGTCGAACCAGCTCGCCGACCCGGCGTTGGTGCCGTGGTAGACCCCGGCCGGCGCGTCGGAGTCGAGCAGCGCGACGACGGCCGCGGCGAGATCACCGGTCCAGGTCGGCTGACCCACCTGATCCGTCACGACGCTGACCGTGTCGCGCTGGGCTGCGAGGCGCAGCATGGTGTGGGCGAAGTTGCCGCCGTGCTGCCCGTACAGCCATGCGGTGCGCACGATGTGGGCGCCCGGATGGGCCGCACGCACGAGACGTTCTCCGGCCGCCTTCGTGCGACCGTAGGCGCCCAGGGGATCGAGCGGCGCATCCTCCGGGTACGGGCTCGTCGCATCCCCGTGGAAGACGTAGTCGGTCGAGACCTGCACCATCCGGGCGCCGGCGGCCGCCGCTGCGCGCGCCAGGTTCTCGGCGCCGCTCGCGTTGATCGCGTAGGCGGCGTCTTCGTTCGACTCGGCGTCGTCGACGGCCGTGTAGGCGGATGCGTTGATCACCACGTCGACGTCGGCGACCGCCGCGTCGACCGCCGGGGCGTCGGTCACGTCGAGCTCGGCGCGGCCCAGGGCGAGCACCTCTCGCCCGCCGAGCGCGCGCTGGAGGTCGTTCCCCAGCATCCCGTTCGCTCCGGCGATGAGGTAGCGGGTCATGCCTGGCCTGCGGCCCGGTACTTCGCCTCGGTGGCGTCCTTCTGGGGAGCCCACCACGCCTCGTTGTCGCGGTACCAGGCGATCGTCGCGGCGAGCCCGGCGGCGAAGTCGCCGTAGCGGGGCTCCCAGCCGAGCTCACGGCGCAGCTTCGTCGAGTCGATGGCGTAGCGCAGGTCGTGGCCGGGGCGGTCGGTGACGAGGTCGTACGCATCGGCGGGCTGGCCGAGCTCGGTCAGGATCAGCTCGACGACGTCCTTGTTGTTCTTCTCGCCGTCGGCGCCGATCAGGTACGTCTCGCCGATGACCCCCTTCTCGAGGATCGTGAGCACGGCGGAGGAGTGGTCGTCGGCGTGGATCCAGTCGCGCACGTTCTCGCCGGTGCCGTAGAGCTTGGGGCGCTCGCCGCGCAGCACGTTCGTGATCTGGCGCGGGATGAACTTCTCGACGTGCTGGTACGGGCCGTAGTTGTTGGAGCAGTTCGAGATGGTGGCCCGCACGCCGAACGAGCGCACCCAGGCCCGCACGAGCAGGTCGCTGCCGGCCTTCGTCGACGAGTACGGGCTCGACGGGTTGTACGGGGTGTTCTCGGTGAAGCGCTCGGGGTCGTCGAGCTCGAGGTCGCCGTAGACCTCGTCGGTCGAGATGTGGTGGAAGCGGATGCCGTGCGCGCGTGCCGCTTCGAGGAGCGTGAAGGTGCCGACGATGTTCGTGTCGAGGAAGGGGCGCGGGTCGTTCAGCGAGTTGTCGTTGTGGCTCTCGGCCGCATAGTGCACGACCGCGTCGTGGCGGCCGAACAGCTCGTCGACGAGCGCCGCATCCGCGATGTCGCCCTGCACGAACTCGAACCGGTCGGCGGGAAGCCCCTCGAGGGAGGCCAGGTTGCCGGCGTAGGTGAGCTTGTCGAGCACCGTGACCGTGTGGTCGGTGTGCTCGAGCAGGTGGTGCACGAAGTTGGAGCCGATGAAACCGGCGCCGCCGGTGACGAGAATGCGCATGATCGAGAAGCTTAGGACGACGTGGCTGAGCTTCTGCGGGTCTTCCGGAGCATCCAGGCGCCGCGCACCTGCAAGCCGAGCGAGAGAGCCGTGCGGATCGGCCACAGAAGGGGGCCGGGATACTTGCGCGAGAGGAAGCGGCGAGCGCTCGCGTGGTGGGCGTGCACCATGCGCTCCGACTCCCGCCCTGTCGAGTGCGCGCCCGAGTGCATCACCTCGGCGGCCGGCTCGTACACGTTGCGGAAACCCGCAGCCCCGAGGCGTGCGCCCAGGTCGACGTCTTCGAAGTACATGAAGTAGCCCTCGTCGAAGCCGCCGATCGCCTCGAACGCGCTGCGCCGCACCAGCTGGCACGACCCCGACAGCCAGCCGGCATCGCGGGGGACGAGTGCCGTGTCGGCGTCCTTGCGGTAGGCGCGGGTCCACGGGTTGCTCGGCCAGACCGGTCCGAGCATCGCGTGCCCGACACCCGTGCGCAGGGAGGGGACCGCGCGGGCCGACGGGTAGACGGTGCCATCGGGGTCGCGGATGAGCGGGCCGACCGCGCCGATCGTCGGATCGGATTCGCCGCGCTCGCGCATCGTCGCGATCGATCCGGGGCCCAGCTCGACATCCGGGTTGACGATGAGGAACCACTCGACGCTGTCGGGCAGCATCTTGACGCCGGCGTTCACGGCGCCGCCGTAGCCGGGGTTCTCGGGCAGGGCGACGTAGGTGCCGCCGACCGAACGCGCCAGACCCTCCGAGTCGCCCTCCGAAGGGAGGTTGTCGGTGATCACGACCGCGATCGGCTCGCCCGCGGCGTCCGGGATCGTGCGGAGGAGACCCGCGAGCACCTCGTCCGAACCGTAGCTGACGGTCACGGCGCCGACACGGGGGACGGATGGGGGGGAGGTTTCGGTCATGACATCTCCATCGTATCCGCGACCGGGAGCGGGCTCCGCGCCGCGATTGCATACAATCCCCAGCGTGGACAACGCGCATCGGATCTCAGTGGTGATGTGCACCTATCAGGGCGCGCAGTACCTTCCCGAGCAGTTGCGGTCGATCCTGGCTCAGACCGTGCCCGTCCACGAGCTGGTGGTCGGCGACGACGGCTCGAGCGACGACTCCCTCGCGATCGTGCGATCGCTGGTCGAGGAGTACCGGGCCGACCCCGCGCATCCGCGCCTCGACTACATCGAGCTCGCGCGCGACCGCGCCGTGCAGCCGGAACCGTTCGGCGTCGCCCGCAACTTCGAACGGGCGCTCGCGGCGGCCACGGGCGACGTGCTCGCGCTCTCCGACCAGGACGACCGCTGGCATCCCGAGCGGATGCGGCACATGCTCGAGGCGCTCGACCGCTCGGACCGGGTCGGGCTCGTGCACGGCGACGCGGCCCTCGTCGACGCCGACGGCGCCCCGCTCGGGGTGACCCTCTTCGAGGCGCTCGGCGTCTCTCCCGCCGAACTCGCCGAGATCGACGCGGGCGACGGATTCGACGGACTGCTGCGCCGGAACCTGGTGACGGGCGCCACGACCATCGTGCGGGCCTCGGTGCGCGACGCCGCCCTCCCCATCCCGCCCGGATGGATCCACGACGAGTGGCTCGCCGCGGTGGCCGGGGCGATCGGGGCGACCGCCGTCGTGCGGCAGCCGCTCGTGGACTACCGCCAGCACGGGAAGAACCAGATCGGCGCGCAGAAGCTCACCTGGGCGGCCCGCTGGAGCCGCATCACCGAGCCGCGCACCGAACGCAACCGCCGCATCCTCACCCGGGCGCGGTCCCTCGTTGACCGGCTGCCCGCGCTGGCCCCCCGGGTCTCCGACCACCGGCTGGATCAGGCACGCGCCAAGCTCGCCCACGAGGAGGTGCGCTCGGCCCTCCCCGTCTCGCGCGTTCGCCGGCTAGGGCCGGTCCTGCGGGAATGGCGCGGAGGCGGCTACCGGCACTACGGGATGGGCACCCAGGACGTCGTCCGGGATCTGGTGCAGCCGGGCTGACAGGAGCCCGCCGCTATGATTGCCGGGTGGATATCCGGCCGCTGAAGATCGCAGGCGCCTATGCGCTGACCCCTCGCCAGTGGGCTGACGACCGAGGAGTCTTCCTCGAGTGGTACCGCGGTGACCTCCTGGAGGAGCAGTTCGGCGTGGGCATCGGCCTGCGTCAGGCGAACACCTCGGTCTCGCGTCGCGGGGTGCTGCGCGGCGTGCATTTCGCCGACGTCCCCCCCGGGCAGGCCAAGCACGTCACCGTCACGCACGGCTCCGCGCTCGACATCATCGTCGACATCCGGGTCGGCTCCCCGACGTACGGTCAGGTCGACGCCGTGCTGCTCGACACCGTCGATCGCCGCGCCGTTTACCTCGCGGAGGGCCTCGGCCACGCGTTCCTCGCCCTCGAAGACGACACCACCGTGAGCTACCTCGTCTCCAGCACCTTCGATCCGGTACGCGAACACGGGATCTCGCCCCTGGATCCCGCGCTGCAGATCGACCTGCCGATTCCGCTCGACGAGCTGATCGTCTCCGAGAAGGACGCCGAGGCGCCCACCCTCGACGAGGCCCGTCAGCTCGGCATCCTGCCCCTGTGGGACGACGTCCGGCAGTACGCCGGCACGGTGAAGGCGGGCTGAGGCATGCGCGGCATCATCCTCGCCGGCGGAAGCGGAACGCGGCTGTGGCCCATCACCAAGGGCATCTCGAAGCAGCTGATGCCGATCTACGACAAGCCGATGATCTACTACCCCCTGTCGACGCTCATGAGCGCCGGCATCCGGGAGATCCTCGTCATCACCACCCCCGAAGACCAGGACTCGTTCCGCCGCCTGCTCGGTGACGGCTCGGAGCTCGGCATCCGCCTGGAGTACGCCGCCCAGCCGCGTCCCGAGGGCCTCGCGCAGGCCTTCGTGATCGGTGAGGACTTCATCGGCGACGAGCGCGTCGCACTCGTCCTCGGCGACAACATCTTCCACGGCGACTCGTTCAGCGGTGACCTCGCGGCCCACCTCGACGAAGACGGCGGGCTCGTCTTCGCCTACCAGGTGAGCGACCCGAGCGCGTACGGCGTCGTCGAGTTCGACGAGCAGTTCCGTGCCGTGTCGATCGAGGAGAAGCCGACCGAGCCCAAGAGCCGGTACGCGGTGCCCGGGCTGTACTTCTACGACAACGACGTGGTGCGCATCGCGCATTCGATCACCCCCAGCGCGCGAGGCGAGCTCGAGATCTCGTCGATCAACGACCACTACCTGCGCGAGGGGCGCCTGCGGGTCGTCGTGCTCGACCGCGGCACGGCCTGGCTCGACACGGGGACCATCGACTCGATGGTCGAGGCGACCGAGTTCGTGCGCGTCGTCGAGCGTCGCCAGGGCGTCAAGATCGGCTGCATCGAGGAGATCGCCTGGCGCAACGGCTGGATCGACGACGCGGCTCTCGATGCGCTCGCTCGACCCCTCGTCAAGTCGGGCTACGGCGAATACCTGCTGAGGCTGCTCTCGTGACGCGGGTCCTCGTCATCACGGGCGGAGAGATCGGCGCGCGGATGGCGGGGCCGGCTATCCGTGCGCGCAGCATGGCGCGGGTGCTCTCGGAGGCAGGGCACGAGGTCGTCCTGGCGACGACGTCGACCCTCGACGCCGACGCCGACGCATCCGTTCCGTACCGCATGACCCGGGTGCGTCCTGGCGACGACGCCGCCTTCGCGGCCCTCGAGCGCGAGTCCGAGCTGATCGTCTTCCAGGGGCACGCGATGGAGCAGTTCCCGGCCCTCGCGGTCACCGACCGCGTCGTCGTGGCGGACGCCTACGACCCGATGCACCTCGAGATGCTCGAGCAGGGACGCGAGCAGCCGCGCGCCACCTGGGAGATGCTCGTGCGGTCCCGCACCGCGCTGCTCAACCAGCAGCTGAGCCGGGCCGATCTGGTGCTCTGCGCCTCGGAGCGGCAGCGCATGCTCTACCTCGGCCAGCTCGCCGCGCTCGGCCGGATCACGCCCACGACCTACCTCGACGACCCGCACCTCGAACGGCTCATCGCCATCGCCCCCTTCGGGCTCGAGGCCGAGCCTCCCACGCACGAGGTCGACGTGCTCCGCGGGGTGCTGCCGGGGATCGGCGTCGACGAGCGCGTCGTGGTGTGGGGTGGCGGTCTGTACAGCTGGTTCGACCCGCTGACCCTCATCCGCGCGGTGGCCGCGCTCGCGAAGCGGCGGCCCCTCACCCGTCTCGTCTTCCTCGGCACGAAGCACCCCGGTGTCGAGCCGATGGGGATCGTGAAGGAGTCGATCGATCTCGCCGAGGAGCTCGGCGTGCTCGGGCGTCAGGTCGTCTTCAACGAGGGCTGGATCCCGTACGAGCAGCGCCAGAACCATCTCACCGAGGCCGACGCGGGGGTGTCGACCCACCACACGCACATCGAGACGGAGTTCTCGTTCCGCACGCGCATCCTCGACTACCTCTGGGCGGGACTTCCGATGGTGGTCACGGAGGGCGACGCGTTCGCCGACCTCGTCGCAGCGGAAGGCCTCGGGATCGTGGTCCCCGCCGAAGACCCGGACGCCCTCGCCGCGGCCCTCGAGAAGGTGCTCTACGACGAGGAGTTCGCCGCCGATGCGCGTTCCCGCATCGAGGTCGTCCGTGAGCGCTTCGTCTGGGAACGCGCGCTTCAGCCGCTCGTGCGGATCGCGGCGGATCCCCGCCGTGCCGCCGATGTCGACGCAGCAGGAGGACGGGCGGCGCTCGCAGCCGCATCCGGGGTGCTGGCAGAGCCCGAGGGCCGACCGGGCCTCGGACGCGACCTGCGGATGGGGTGGCACCACCTCCGGCACGGTGGCATCCGCGAGTTCGCGCACCGGGTGCGCGGTCGGCTGGCGCGGCGGTGACCGAGCCGGTCGTCCTCCCGCCTGCAGGAGGCCGCCGCGCGCTGACGCGCCGTATCCTCGCGTTCGCGGGGGTGCCGTTCCTGGCCCTCTTGGCGCCGTTCCTCTTCCTGCCGGTGCTCGCGCGGCTCGCGGGCCCGGATGCCTGGGTCGCGATCGCGCTCGGCCAGTCGGTCGGCGGGTTCGCCGCCCTCGCGGCGGGCCTCGGCTACGCGACCCTCGCCCCGCCCCGCATCGCGGTCGCATCCCCTGACGAGCGGCGACGCATCCTCGCGACCAGCGTGCACGCACGGCTCCCCGCCTGGATCGTCGCCGCGACCGCCGCCGTGGTGGTGTCGGTGATCCTCGCCCCCGACAGCCACCGCGCGGAGGCGGGAGCGATGGCAGGAGCGATGAGCCTCGCCGCGCTCGCGCCCACCTGGTACTGGATCGGGGTCGGCCGCGCGCTGCCGATGGTGTGGACCGAGGTGGTGCCGCGGATGGCTGCCGCCCTGCTCGCGACCGGCATCCTGCTGCTCGGGGGAGGGGCCATCTGGTACCCGGTGCTGCTCGCGGTCGCCATGATCGCCGGCCCGGTCGCCGTGTACCTGCGGGTGGCGGGGAAGGAACTCGGACGGATCTCGCGCACCGAGGTCGTCGCGGTGCTGCGCACGCATCCGCCCGCCGTCATCGCCGAGACGGCGGGCGGCGCCTACAACGCACTCGCCGTCACGCTCGTGACCGCGGTCGCGCCCGTCTCGCAGGCGGCCCGCTACATCTCCGGCGACAAGGTCTACCGGATCGGGCAGTACGCGGTCTCTGCCCTCGGCAACGCACTCCAGGGGTGGGTGGCGGAGGCGCTCGAGCACCGGGAGCTGCTCGGCCGACGCCTGCGGATCACCGTGCTCCTGCATCTGGCACTCGGCGTGCTGGGCTTCGCCGCGTTCGCTCTGCTCGGCCCGTGGCTCACCGGGCTGCTCTTCGGGGCGGAGGTCGCCATCGACGAGAGCACAGCGCTCGGGTTCGGACTGGCGACCCTCGGCATCTCCCTCGGCACCGCGTGCGGACGGATCGGCTTGGTCACGCTGGGCGCTCGGCACGCGTTCATGACGTGCGTGCTCGTGGCCTCGGCCCTCGGAGTGACGGGGCTGCTGCTGGGCGGCGGTGTCGCGGGCGCGGCGGGTGCCGCCTGGGGGCTCGGTGTCGCGGAACTCAGTTCGGGCCTGGGGCAGGAGCTGGTGCTCCTCCTGATGTGGCGCAAGCGC
>Ga0160436_1000319_pt1 | contig 20982 bp, 19 predicted proteins | sample HID1973M_E0MG_FD_108264 | JGI IMG/M metagenome (GOLD analysis project Ga0160436, IMG submission 108264) | Enriched mosquito-associated microbial communities from UW Madison campus, WI, USA - HID1973M_E0 MG | ecosystem: Host-associated > Arthropoda: Insects > Digestive system > Unclassified ...
CTCCAGAACTGCGCCGCCGCCTCGTGGTCATCGCCTTGGCAATCGATGATGAAACCGGCAAGGCGATGGCGGTGCGGCATGGCGGCGCTTCCCTGGTCAGGCGGGCAGGGCGAGATCGTCGATGAGGGCCTTGAGGAATCGCGCGGCTTCGCCGCCAGTGCAGGCGCGGTGATCAAAGGTGACCGACAACGGGATGATCTTGTGCGATTCAAAGCCACCCATGATCGGCGTAACCTGATGGCGCGCACGACCGGCCGCGACAATCGCCACGCACGGCGGCACTACCACTGGAGTGGCATAGCGGCCGGCGAACATGCCGAAGTTGGACAGCGAGATCGTGTAGCCGCTCAGCTCCGAAGCCGGGATGCTGCGATCTTCCACCTGCGTGCGCAGACGGTTGATGCCCAGGCGGATGCCGCCGGCGTCAAGGATGTCGGCATTGCGCAGCGCCGGCACGAACAAGCCATCGTCGGTGTCCACGGCGATGCCGATGTCCACATGCGGATGCAGGGTGCGGGTGAGCTTGTCGCCGTCGAACCAGGCGTTCATCGCCGGCACGGCCTTGCAGGCTTTGACGATGGCGCGGATCAAACGCACGGTGACGTCGTTGCCCGGCGCCCAGGCGTGCACGTCGGCGTCATCGCTGAGCGTGGTCGGCACGACTTTGGCGTGGGCATCGGCCATCACCCGCGCCATGTTGCGGCGTACGCCCTTGAGCTGTTCCGGTTGGCCGCTGACGGAGACGCCCGGCGGCTGTGTGCGCATGGGTTTGCCGGAGGCGGACAGCGTGGTGCGATCGTCGGCCGTGCGGGTGGGTGCGGCTTCGGTTGCGACCGTGGTGCGGACGGTGGTCGGGGCTGAAGCCCCTCCTACAGAGGCGGCGGCAGCGCTCGACCCGGCGCCGATCTTGGCGGTGCCGGCTTCGGCGGCTTGCTTGACGTCGGCCATGGTCACCGCGCCATCGGCGCCGGTGGCGCGCACCCGGCTCAGATCCACGCCGAGCTTCTTGGCGGTGGCGCGTACGGCCGGCATCGCCTTGACACCGCCCACGGCCACGGCCTGTTCGGTGTGCACGGCATTGGAGCTTTGCATGCTGCCGACCACCGTGCCTTCGTCGGCGCGATCAGCGGAAGCAGCGGCAGGCTTGCCGGCATCAGCTTGTGCGGCGGCTTGCGGTGGCAACGGGGGCGGCGCGCTCGCTGAGGCAGCCGCCGGCTTCGGCGGGCCGTGATGGTGGCCGGTGTCCTGGCCTTCGGCGCGCTGCGGCAGATTGGGATCAGGCTGGAACTCGGCCAGCATGCTGCCGGTCACGATGATGTCGCCGGCGCCGCCAGCGAGCTTGAGCACTTTGCCGGACACCGGCGAGGGCACTTCCACCACCGCCTTGGCGGTCTCCATCGACACCAGCGGTTCGTCCAGGCGGATCACGTCGCCTTCTTTGACAAACCACTCCACGATGGTGGCATCCGGCAGGCCTTCGCCCAGGTCGGGCAGGTAAAACGTCTTGCTGTCGCTCATGGGTTTCTCTTGAAAGTGGGCGCGTGATCAGCCGTTGGCCAGCGTACGCTTGGCGGCGGCGACAATCTTGTCCACGCTGGGCAGGTACTTCATTTCCAGGCGGAACAAGGGGATGTGGGTGTCGTAGCCGGTGACGCGTTCAACCGGGGCCAGCAGGTCGTACATCGACTGCTCGGCCAGGCGCGCGCCAATCTCGGCGCCGAAGCCGGCGGTGCGCGGCGCTTCGTGCACGATCACGCAGCGGCCGGTCTTGCTGACCGACTCGGCAATCGTGTCGAAGTCCAGCGGACGCAGCGTCGACACGTCGATCACTTCGGCACTGATGCCCTCGCCAGCCAACTTGTCGGCGGCTTCCAGCGCTTCCTTCACCTGCGCGCCCCAGGTCACCAGGGTCACGTCGGTGCCGTCGCGCAGTACAAAGCACACGTCCAGCGGCAGTGCCTCGCCATCGTCGGCCACCACTTCCTTGTACTGGCGGTAGATGCGCTTGGGCTCCATGTAGATCACCGGATCCGGATCGCGGATCGCCGCCAGCAACAGGCCGTAGGCGCGCTGCGGCGAAGACGGCATGACCACGCGCAGGCCCGGCACGTTGGTGAAGATCGCTTCGTTGGCTTCGCTGTGGTGTTCCGGCGCGCGGATACCGCCACCCCAGGGCACGCGCAGCACCATCGGGCAATGCAGGCGGCCACGGGTGCGGTAACGCATGCGTGCGGCGTGGCAGATGATGTGATCGACCATCGGATAGACGAAGCCATCAAACTGCGCCTCGGCCACCGGCTTCATGCCCTGCGCCGCCAGGCCCACGGTCAGTCCGGCGATGGTGGTTTCATCCAGCGGCGTGTCGAGCACGCGGTCGGCGCCAAAGCGCTGCTGCAGGCCGGCGGTGGCGCGGAACACGCCGCCGTTCACGCCCACGTCTTCGCCCAGCACGATCACCGAATCATCGTGGGCGATTTCCCAGGCCAGTGCCTGGGTGATGGCTTCGATCAAGGTGATGGCCACGGGTGCGGCGACCGCGGAAGCGTTCGCGGTGGCAGCCGCAGCGACAGGTTCTTTGCTCATTACAGTGCTCACTTAGCGGCCCTCCGCGGCGATGGCGGCGGCCCGTTGCGCCAGCAATTCCGGCGGCGCATCGGCGTACAGGTAATCGAACATCGCCTCGACCGGCTGCACCGGCGTGTTGAGATAGGCGTTGACCTCGTCGTCCACGCGCGCGCCGCATTCTTCCTTCCACGCGGCTTCTTCGGCCTCGCTCCAGGCGCCTTGCGCGGTCAGCCAGGTGCGCAGACGGGTCATCGGCTCGCGCTCCCAGGCGGATTTGACCTCGGCATCGTCGCGGTAGCGACGCGCATCGTCGGCGGTGGTGTGATCGGACAGGCGATAGGTGACGAACTCCAGCACCGTGCCGCCCTGGCCCTTGCGCGCGCGCTCACTGGCGCGGCGCATGGCCTCGAGCACGGCGATCATGTCGTTGCCGTCCACTTGCAGGCAGTGCAGGCCGCCGGCCAAGCCCTTCTGCGCCAGCGTCTGCGCGCCGGTCTGTGCCTTGCGCGGCACCGAGATCGCCCAGCCGTTGTTGACCACGCACAGCACCAGCGGCAGCTCAAACGCACCGGCGGAGTTGAGCGCGGCATAGAAATCGGTCTTCGACGAACCACCATCGCCGCAGGTGGACACCGCGATGTTCGGCTCGCCGCGCAGCTTGAACTTCAATGCCGCGCCGGCCGCGTGCAGGCATTGGGTGGAAATCGGCACGCTCCAGGCAAAGTCGTGGCGGGCGCCTTCGGCCTTGAAATCATTGCCGCGCTCATCGCCACCCCAGTACATCAGCACGTCACGCGGCAGCACGCCACGCATGAACTGCGCGCCGTATTCGCGGTAGCTGGGGGCGAACACGTCATCCGGTTTCATCGATGCGCCAATGCCCACATGGGTGGCCTCGTGGCCCAGGCAGGAGGCGTAGGTGCCCAGCTTGCCGGTGCGCTGCAAGGCGATGGCCTTGGTGTCGAAAGTGCGCACGAACAACATCTGTTTGAACAGTTCGCGCAGGCGTTGGGTGTCGCGTCCGGCTTCGGGCAGGTCCTCGCGGACGAGGCGGCCATCCGGGCCCAGGTATTGCAGGAATTCGATTTCAAACTTGGCGGCGATAGTCATTGCCAGCGGGTCACTCGTGCAGGTGTTGCGGCGTATGTTAGTCCGTGGATGTTAAAGAACCCTCGCGGTTCTCCCGTCCTGCGCTGCAACACAGCGGGGGCAATTCCCTGTGGATTCAAGCGCATACAAGATCGTTGCAAGTGCAACAAACGGCCTCGGACGCGCGCCTCCAGCGCGGCTGGAAGCGCTTTCGCCGCGTCGATCCGGGGCCGCCAGAGCGCTACGGGTAGAATCGGCGGATGGAGGAAACCATGACCGTAGAGAAGAACCAGCGCGCCCTGGAAGCAGGCATCCACACTGATCTGGAGGGGCGACTGACCTACGGCGGCTACCTGCGCCTGGACAAATTGCTGTCGGCGCAGCAGCTGGTTTCCGACCCGCCGCACCACGACGAAATGCTCTTCATCGTCCAGCACCAAGTCTCGGAGCTGTGGATGAAGCTGATGATCCATGAGCTGCGCGCGGCTATCGGCTTCCTCCAACGCGATCAGGTTTGGCAGGCACGCAAGGTGATGGCGCGTGCCAAGCAGGTACTGCGCCAGCTGACCGAACAATGGTCGGTGTTGGAAACGCTGACCCCGTCCGAATACATGGGCTTCCGCAACCTGCTCGGCCCCTCATCCGGCTTCCAGTCGCTGCAATACCGCACCATCGAATTCCTGCTCGGCAACAAGAACGCCGGCATGCTCAAGGTGTTTGCCCACGACGCCCCCGGTCAGGCGCAGCTGCGCGAAGTGCTGGACGCACCCAGCCTGTACGAAGAATTCCTGCGCTACCTGGCGCGCTTTGGCCATGCGGTGCCGGCGCACCACCTGGATCGCGAGTGGCAACTGCCGCACGTGTCAGATCCGGCGCTGCTGCCGGTGTTCGAGCGCATCTACGAAGACACCGACCGTTACTGGCGCGAGTACTCGCTGTGCGAGGACCTGGTGGATCTGGAGTCGCAGTTCCAGCTCTGGCGTTTCCGCCACATGCGTACGGTCATGCGGATCATCGGTTTCAAGCGCGGCACCGGTGGCTCCAGCGGCGTGGGCTTCCTCAAACAGGCGCTGGAACTGTCGTTCTTCCCGGAGTTGTTCGAGGTCCGCACCTCCATCGACGGGCAGCCTGAGTCGAGCTACTAAGCCTCCCTACGCCGGCCGCAATTGAGCGTTTTGCCCGGTGATTTCGGCATTTCGGCAGGGGGCGTGTTCAGTAATTCCGCGTTGACGGATCCGCGGGGGTCGGTAATCCTCCCCCGTCCCGCGTGGTTTTCGCGCGGATTTCTCATTACTGAACACAGCAGGGGGAGACCGCATGAGCGGTGCCGTCGATACAGCTACGCCCAATCCACCGATCCCGGAATTCAAGACCACGCTGGGCCATCCCAAGCCGCTGTGGATGTTGTTCATGACCGAATTCTGGGAGCGCTTTGCGTTCTACGGAATCCGTTGGGCGCTGGTGTATTACATCGTGGCGCAGTTCTTTGGCGGCGATCAGGCCGGCGAGGCCTCGGCGAGCAAGTTGTACGGCGCTTACCTGGCGCTGGTTTACGCAGGCGCGATCTTCGGCGGCTACGTCGCTGACAAGATTGTCGGCTATCAGCGTTCGATCCTGATTGGCGCGGTGATCATGTCGGCCGGCCTTTTCATGATCGCGATCCCCAATGATCAGATCTTTCGACTCGGCCTGGCCACGGTGATCGTCGGCAATGGCCTGTTCAAGCCGATCATCTCCACGCTGGTGGGCAAGCTGTACGCCACTGGCGACGAGCGTCGCGATTCCGGCTTCACCATCTTCTACATGGGCATCAACGCCGGCGCCTTCATCGCGCCGATCCTGACCCAGATTCTGGCCGAGAAGATTTTCGGCACCAAGGCCATGCCGGCCTACAAGATGGTGTTCATCGCCTCCGGCATCGGCATGATGATCAGCTTCCTGTGGTTCTGGTTTGGTCGCAAGCAGCTGCAAGGCATCGGCATGCCGGCGCTGGGCGCGGAAAGCCGCAGCCGCGTGGTGCTGGTGACCATTGGCGCGGTGCTGTCAATTCCGCTGTTTTATTTCCTGCTCAACATCGACGCCACGTCGTTGCAGTGGTACGTGCTCACGCCGATGTTCGTGCTGCTGTGCGCGCTGTTGGTGATCGAAGGTGTGCGCAATGGCCCGGTCGCACGCGACATGGTCATCGCGATGCTGGTGATCTTCACCTTCAACATCCTGTTCTGGTGTTTCTTCGAACAAGCCGGCAGCTCTTTCAGCTTCCTGGCAGAGAAGATCGTCAACCGCGATCTGTGGGGTTGGGAGTTCCCGAAGGCGTGGTTCCAGTCGGTCAACTCGGTGGCGATCATCACCATGGCGCCTTTGATCGCGTGGGCTTGGGTCAAGATGGGCAAGAACAATCCCTCGATCCCGCGCAAGTTCGGCCTGGGCATCATCTTTAATGGCCTGGCGTTCCTGTTGCTGATGTTTGCGCTCTCCAACCTGGTGGATCCCACGACCAACATGATTCCTTTCTGGACTCTGTTTGGCGTGTACTGGATCCAGTCCATTGGCGAGTTGTGCCTGTCGCCGATCGGCTTGTCGATGGTGACCAAGCTGGCCCCGCTGCGCCTGGTGGGTTTCGGTATGGGTGGCTGGTTCCTGTCGACCGGCATCGGCAACAACCTGTCGGGCCTGTTCGCCAGCCACGCCAGCGGCGAGGGTGGCATGACGGTGGCGACCGCACAGGCCGCATACACGCAGGGTTTCTGGATCTTGCTGATCGGCGGCGTGGGTCTGTTCCTGATTGCGCCATTGATCCAGAAGCTGATGCACGGCGTGAAGTAAGCGCCGCTGCAATAGTGACGAAAAAGGCGGCCATTGGCCGCCTTTTTCTTTGCCATGTATTCGCGCTGCGAGCGACTACTCGCCCGGTTGCTTCCACGGCGTCGAGCCGGTCATATGGCCCACGCCATCGGACAACTTGTCGATCAGGCGGCTGAGCTGTTCGGCTTCCTCGTCGCTCAACTCTGTGAGCAGGCGGCGTTCGCATTCCAGCGTCATCGGCGCCACTTCGTCGTAAACCGAATAGCCCACCTCCGACAACGCCAACACCGAGCGGCGCCGATCATTGCCATGGGTGTCGCGCTGGATCAGCCCGCGCTCCAGCAGTTTGGCCACCGCACGGCTCACCGCCACCTTGTCCATCGCGGTGCGCTCGGCCACTTCGCCAGCGGACAGATCGGCAAACCGGCCGAGCACCGCCATCACCCGCCACTCGGTGATGGCCAGGCCAAAGCGCTGCTCGTACAGGCCGGCAATGGTCTGGCTGACCCGGTTGGACAGCACGCTCAGGCGATAGGGCAGGAAGCGTTCCAGCTCCAGCACGGCATGCGTATGCCCGGCATGGGCGTCGTCGCCGGGGAGGGGATGCGGCAGGGAATCAGGCTGGCTGGGATCGCTCATCGGGGCTGGTCTGGAAAGGGATTGGCGCGGCGCAGCTTGCATATAGTTTCAGCTGAAACTATAAAGGCAGTCTGTCCAGTTGCCAGCCTAGCGAGCCGCCCCATGAACGCACAACCCAATCTCGGCATGCAGGTCACCACCTTCGAGAATCCGATGGGCATCGACGGCTTTGAATTCGTCGAGTTCGCCGCCCCGGATGGCCAGGGCCCGGCGCTGCACGACTACTTCCGCAAGCTCGGCTTCACCGCCGTGCTGCACCACAAGTCGCGCCCGATCACGGTCTATCGCCAGGGTGGGGTCAACTTCCTGCTCAATGAAGATCCGGATTCCTTCGCCGCCGACTTCGCCCGCGCGCATGGTCCGTCGGCCTGCGGCTTCGCGATCCGCTTCAGCAAGCCAGCCGAGCTGGTGTTCGACACCGTGCTGGCCAATGGCGGCGAGGCCATCGAGCACAAGCCGGAGAGCCGCGCGGTCAACGCGCCGGTGGTCAAGGGCATAGGCGATTGCATGCTGTATCTGGTGGATCGCTACGGCGGCGCCGGCAGCATCTACGAAGGCGACTACTTGCCGGTGCAGGGCGCGGATCAGAACCCGCAGGGTTTTGGCCTGACCTTTATCGATCACCTGACCCACAACCTGTACTTCGGCAACATGTACAAGTGGTCGGATTACTACGAGCGCTTGTTCAACTTCCGCGAGATTCGCTACTTCGACATCAAGGGCGCCAAGACCGGCCTGCTGTCCAAGGCAATGACCGCGCCGGATGGCATCGTGCGTATCCCGCTCAACGAATCCTCCGATCCCAAGTCGCAGATCAACGAATACCTGGACGCCTACCAGGGCGAAGGCATCCAGCACATCGCCTGCTTCACCGATGACATCTACAGCACCGTCGAAGCCATGCGCGCGCAGGGCGTGGACTTCCTGGATACGCCGGATACCTACTTCGACGTGATCGACCAGCGTGTGCCCAACCACAACGAAGACGTGGCACGCCTGGCCCGCAACAAGATCCTGATCGACGCCGATCCGGAAACCCACCAGCGCAAGCTGCTGCAGATTTTCACCCAGAACGCGATTGGCCCGATCTTCTTCGAGATCATCCAGCGCAAGGGCAACGAAGGCTTCGGCGAGGGCAACTTCCAAGCCCTGTTCGAGAGCATCGAACGCGACCAGATGCGCCGCGGCGTGCTGTAATCGCGCAGCCGGCGGATGCCGACACGGAGTGGGACGAGCGCAATGACCAACACGCTACAAGGCAATGGCTACCAGCCGGGTTTCGGCAACCACTTCGCCAGCGAAGCGGTGGCGGGCAGCCTGCCCGAGGGCCGCAACTCGCCGCAGCGGGTGGCGCATGGTCTGTACGCCGAGCAGTTGTCGGGCACCGCGTTCACCGCGCCGCGCAGCGAGAATCGCCGCAGCTGGCTGTATCGGATCCGCCCGGCGGCGATGCATGGCAGCTTTGCGCCGTTCGCGCAGCCGCGCTTCCATAACGACTTCCAGGCCGGGCCGGTGTCGCCGGATCAGCTGCGCTGGAATCCGTTGCCGCTGCCGACCACGCCGACCGATTTCATCGACGGCCTGTACACCATGGCCGGCAATGGCTCGGCCGAGGCTCAGCACGGCGTCGGCATCCACCTGTATGCGGCCAACCGTTCTATGGATGGGCGTTACTTCTACGATGCCGACGGCGAGCTGTTGATCGTGCCGCAGCTGGGCCGGCTGTCGATTGCCAGCGAGTTCGGCGTGATTGAAATCGAGCCGCAGCAGATCGCGGTGATTCCGCGCGGTGTGCGTTTCTGCGTGACGCTGCTCGATGGCGAGGCGCGCGGCTACGTCTGCGAGAACTTCGGCGCGGCGCTCAAGCTGCCCGACCTGGGACCGATCGGCTCCAACGGCCTGGCCAATCCGCGCGATTTCGAAACGCCCAACGCCGCCTATGAAGATCGCGAAGGCCAGTTTGAACTGATCGCCAAGTTCCAAGGCCATCTGTGGCGCGCGGACATCGCGCATTCGCCGCTGGACGTGGTGGCCTGGCATGGCAACTACGCGCCGTACCGCTACGACCTGCGCCGCTTCAACACTATCGGCTCGATCAGCTACGACCATCCGGATCCGTCGATCTTCCTGGTCCTGCATTCGCCCAGCGACACGCCCGGCACCAGCAACATGGATTTCGTGATCTTCCCGCCGCGCTGGCTGGTGGCGCAGGACACCTTCCGGCCGCCGTGGTTCCACCGCAACATCGCCAGCGAGTTCATGGGGCTGATCAGCGGCGTCTACGATGCCAAGGCCGAAGGCTTCGCGCCGGGCGGCGCGTCGCTGCACAACTCCATGACCGGACATGGGCCGGACGCGGCCACGTTCGAGAAAGCCAGCGCCGCCGATCTGTCCAAGCCGGACGTGATCCGCGACACCATGGCTTTCATGTTCGAGACCCGCGCGGTAATCCGCCCGAGTGCGCAAGCCTTCGATGCCGCGCATCGCCAGCGCGATTACCAGGCCTGCTGGGCCGGCCTGCAAAAGCACTTCCGCACGCCCGCATAAGCGCGTGGCGAGCACGGCGCGTTAACGCGCGCCGGTTAGGCTGGCGGGACTTTTCCCGTGGAGCCTGCCTGATGAAGTCGACCTTGCCGCTCAGTCTTGCCGTGACGCTGGCGCTCTGCGCCTGCAAGCCCGCCGAGCCGCCTGCGGCCGCCGCACCCGCCGCCACGCCGGCGCAGGACAGCGCCACCGTCGACACTGCCGCCAGCGTCACCACGCCCAGCGAGCCCACTGCCAGCCCGGCCTTGCCGGCAACCACCGCGCCGGCCAGCGCCAATGATCCTTCGCAGCAGGCCAGCCTGAGCGGCTATGGCGACATGAAACTGGGCAGCAGCAGCAGCGAAGCCAAGCAGGCCTGGGGCGGCGAGTTGAAAGCGCTGGGCGCGGAGAGCGAACCCTGCCACTACCTGGTACCCAAGTGGGCCAAGGACGGCAAGGCGCTGGCTTTCATGATCGAGCAGGACAAGTTTGTCCGCTACGAAACTTCGCTCGACAAGGAAGCCGCGCCGGGTGGCGGCAAGGTCGGCATGGACGAGGCGCAGCTCAAGCAGCTCTATCCGAACCTGCAATCCACGCCGCACAAGTACGACCCCAACGGGCGTTATCTGTCGAGCACCACCGACGGCGCGTCGCCGACCAAGCTGATATTCGAGGTCGACGGCAAGGGCAAGGTCACCGAGTGGCGCGTGGGTCTGCTGCCGCAGGCCGATTACGTGGAAGGCTGCTCCTGAGCCGACGTCGCCCGCGCGCGCCAGCCACAGCGCTGGCGCAGCCGCGGGCGGCCATGAAATGATGCGCCATCGCGTACGCGGGAGGGCTGGGGATGCAAGCTTGGGGCCTGTTCGTACTGGGCCTGGTGCTGCTGGCACTGGGTGGTGATTCCATCGTCAAGGGCGCGTCGGGGCTGGCGCAGCGTATCGGCGCATCGCCGTTCGTGGCCGGCCTGCTGCTGATCGCCTTCGGCACCTCGCTGCCGGAACTGGCAGTCAACGCCCGCGCGTTCTGGGTCGGTTCGCAGGAACTGGCGCTGGGCAACGCGGTCGGCAGCAACATCGTCAATCTGGGGCTGACCCTTGGCCTGGCTGCCATCGCCGCGCCGCTGGTCATCCGCATGCGCCTGTTGTCGCCGCTGCTGGTGGTGCTGGGCCTGGCCAGTCTGCTGCTGATGCTGTTTGGTTTGGATGGCGTGATTGGCCGCGTCGAAGGCCTGCTGCTGTTGGCCGGCTTTGTGGTGATGCTGGTGCTGTTGCTGGCGCGTGCGCGCGCTGAAAGTGCCGAGGTGCGGGTGGGCGTGGAGACCTTCGCCGACACGCGCGGCGCCTTGTGGATGAACCTGCTGCGCTTTGTGGTGGCGGCCGCCTTGTTGTACTTCGGTGCGCGCTATGTGGTGGCATCGGCCACGACCATTGGAGCTTCGCTGCATCTGTCACCGCTGCTGACTGGCCTGCTGCCGGTGGCCATCGGCACCGCCTTGCCGGAAGTGGCCGCTGCGATTGCCGCGGCGCGGCGTGGTCAGGGCGACATGGTGGCCGGGCACGTGATTGGCTCCAGCGTGTTCAATCTGCTGGTGATCGTCGGCGGCATGGCGGCGCTGCGGCCGCTGCCGCTGCCGGAATCCTTCGTGCGCCTGGAACTGCCGGCGGCCATCGCCTTCGTGGTGGTGCTGTATCCGATGCTGCGTGGCGACCTGCGCATCAGTCGCGGCGAAGGCGCGATCCTGAGCCTGGCGTTCGTCGCGTGGGTGGTGCTGGAAATCGCGCTGCTGCGCTGATCAGGACGGGCTGGGCGGATCGGCTTGATCGTCGAGGGGCAGATCCGCCACCTCGCTGGCACCCGGCAATGGCGGACGCTCGGCCATCTTCAACGACAGCGCCGCCTTGGCCATCAAGTGCGCGCTGATCGGCGCGGTGATGAACAAGAACGCGGTCACCAGCAGCTCGCGCGGCTGCGGATCCTGGCCCAGGAAGAAGTGATAGCCCACCGACGCCAACAAAATGCAGCCCACGCCCAGCGTGGTGGCCTTGGTCGGGCCATGCAGGCGCTTGAAGAAATCCTTCAGCTTGGCCAGGCCGTAAGAGCCAAGCAGGATGAAGAAGCTGCCCACCGCCAGCAACGTGACCAGCACGATGGCAATGAACCAGCTCATTCGACGATATCCCGGCGCAGGATGTACTTGCTCAGCACCACCGTGCCGACAAAGCCCAGCATGGCGATGATCAAGGCTGCCTCGAAATAAATCGGCGTGTCGCGATGCATGCCGAACAGCATCACCTCGGCAATGGTGGCGACGAACAGCGTGTCCAGGGCGAGGATGCGATCCGGCACAGTCGGTCCGCGCAACAGGCGGTACAACGCCAGCAACATCGCCAGCCCCACCACATGCATCGACACCACGATGGCCAGCGCGACCAATGAGTTCGGGGTCATGGAAAGATCTCCATCAACGGCGCTTCGTAACGACGCTTGATCTGGTCTATCACTTCCTGCGCGTCTTTGAGGTTGAACACGTGCACCAGCAGGTAGCGGCGATCATCGGACAGCACCGCCGACAAGGTGCCCGGGGTCAGGGTGATGATGCTGGTCAGCGCGGCGATGCCGTGGATGTTGCCGATGTCCAGCGGCACCCAGATAAAGCCTGGCGTGATCGCCCGCTCCGGGCCGAGTACGCGACGCGCGACCTCGATATTCGACAACAGGATGTCCCAGCCCAGGATCCACAGCATCCGCGGAATCTTGCGCAGCCGGCCGATGCGGGCGAACTCGCGATCCAGACGTGCGGCGAACAGCGGAATCACCACCGCCAGCACCACCGCCATCAGCGTATGGCCCCAGCTGATCTCCGAATTGAGCAGCAGCCAGAAGCAGAACACCGTCAGGCTGAGCGGCAAGGAGGGCAGCAGACGTTTGCGCAGGCCGCTCATCAGGGCGTCCTCAGGGTCGGTGTCTGTGCGCGCACATGATCCAGATACTGCGCCGGTGCGGCCAATTGCGCAGCCGCCGCCTGGGTATAGGCCAACAGCGGCGCTGCGGCGATGGCAATCGCCAGGCCATAGCCCAGCAACAGCACGGTGGCGGCCACTTCCAGTCGCCGCCCTGGCACCTCGGATTGCCGGCGTGCGACTTCGCTGGCACTGGGCGCCTGTTTCCAGAACACCCGCGTGCCGGCACGCGCCAGGCCGAGCAGGATGATGAAGCTGCTGAGCAACAGCGCCAGCCAGATCTCCGGATGCTCGCGCGTCGCATCCAGCAGCGCCAGCTTGCCGAGGAAGCCGGACAGCGGCGGCAAGCCGGCCAGCGACACGGCAGCGACCAGGAACATCAGCCCGGCCACGATCCAGCCGCGCGCCGACAGGCCGGCCACGGTGGTATCGCCATGACGATGGCGACGTACGTGGTGGGCGATCAGGAACAAGGCTGCACCGGCAAAGGTGCTGTGCACCAGGTAATACAAGCCGGCGCTGGTGGCGGCCGGCCGCCCCAGCGCAAAGGCGATGAACAAGGTCGCCGCCGACGCCAGCACCAGATAACTGGCCAGCACCCGCATGCGTGTTGCGGCAATGACGCCGAGTGAAGCCAGCGCCAGCGTGGCCACGCCGGCCACCAGCAACACCGGCCCGGCAAAGCCGGCCAGGGCGCCAGCCGCAGATCCAAACAACAGGCTGAGGATGCGCAGCATCGCGTACAGCCCGACCTTGGTCATCACCGCGAACAAGGCGGCTACCGAACCGGGTGCATGCGCGTAGGTTTCCGGCAACCACAGCGACAGCGGCAACAACGCCGCCTTGGTGCAGAACACCAGCAGCAACAGGCTGGCCGCCGCCTGGATCAAGGCGCGGTCCTGCGCCGGCGCTACCGCAATACGCGCGGCCATCTCGGCCATGTTCAAGCTGCCCAGCAAGCCATAGAGCAAACCCAGCGCCATCAGGAACAGGGTGGAGGCGGCAATGTTGACGCTGACGAAGTGGAAGCCGGCGCGCATGCGCCCAGCGCGACCGCCGCTGAGCAGCAGGCCGTAGGAGGCGATCAGCAGCACTTCGAAGAACACGAACAGGTTGAACAGATCGCCGGTCAGGAAGGCGCCGTTCAAGCCCATCAACTGGATCTGGAAGAACGCCTGGAAATGCGGCGCGCGCCGATCCCATCCGGCGCAGGCATGGACCCAGCAGGCAATGGCCAGCAACAGCGACACCAGCACCATCAGCGCGGCCAGCCGATCCACCAGCAGGCTGATGCCCAAGCGCGCCGGCCAGTCGCCGAGCAGATAGACCAGGATGTCGCCGCCGCTGACGCTGCGCACCAGCATCACCGCCACCACCAGCTGCGCCAGCAGCGACAACGCGGCAATCGCGCGCTGCGGCGCCATGCCAAAGCGGCGATGCTCGACCAGCAGCGCCAGGCCCGCGGCAAACAGTGGGATCAGGATCGGCAGCAGCGGCAGGTGCGCCATCATGCGCGCTGCCTGCGCTTGCGCCGCTGCTGGCGCGCCTGGTTGCGCGCTTCCTGCAGGCGCTCGCCGTCGCTGCCGTCGACATGGTCGCTGCCGTTGTCGGCGCGGCTGCGGATCGCCAGCACGATGCTGACCGCGGTCATCGCAAAGGCGATCACGATGGCGGTGAGCACCAGCGCCTGCGGCAAGGGATCGGTGTAGTGCTCCAAGGTCGGCGGCGCGAATGCGCGCAGCACCGGCGGCTTGCCATCCACCACCCGGCCGCAGGCGAAGATCAGCAGGTTGGTGGCGTAGGACAACAGGGTCATGCCCAGGATCACGTCGAAGCTGCGCGCGCGCAGCAACAGGTACACGCCGGCGGCGGTGAGCAATCCAATGGCGGAAGCCAGGGCCAGTTCCATCAGCGTTCCACCTCGCCGGTACGCAGGGAGCGCCGATCCGGATCGATGACGCCTTCGCGCGCGACCTGGGTCAGCGAAGGTTTGATCGTGCCCAGCATCGACAGGATCAACATGGCGCCGCCAAACACCACCAGGTACACGCCGGTGTCAAAGCCCATGGCGCTGGCCAGTTCGAGTTCGCCGACTATCGGCAACTCCAGTACCAGATGGCCGCTGGTGAGGAAGGGCACGCCAAACCACCACGAGGCCACGCCGCTGGTGCCGGCGACCAACAGGCCAATGCCAATGCAGCGCACGTAGTCAAAGCCAAAGCGCGACTCCACCGAAGTGGCGCCCTGAATGACGTACTGAATCAGCAAGGGCACCGCCAGCACCAGCCCGGCGATAAAGCCGCCGCCGGGCGCATTGTGGCCGCGCAGGAACAGGAAGAACGAGACCGTCAGTGTCAGCGGGAACATGATCTGCGCCAGATCCGCCGGCACCGGCAGCGCCACCGGCGGGCCGGGCATGATCTTCTCCGGCGCCATCCGCGCATGCCGCAGCAAAGCGTGCACCAACAACGCGGCCATGCCAAACACAGTGATCTCGCCGAACGTATCGAAGCCGCGGAAGTCCACCAGGATCACATTGACCACGTTGCGGCCAAAAGCTTCGGGCAGCGAGCGCGCCAGCATTTCCTCGCCGATGCCGCCGGCCGGGCGAGTCATCACCGCGTAAGCCAGCACGGCAATGCCCAGGCCTGCCGACAAGGCGATGACAACATCGCGCCAGCGCCGCACGTTGTTGCGCTCCGGTGGCGAACGGAAAGGCAGGTAGTGCATGCCCAGCAACAGCAGCGGCAGGCTGACCATTTCCACCAGCAACTGGGTCAGGGCCAGGTCCGGCGCCGACAGGAACACAAAGTTCAGGCTCACCACCAAGCCCACGCCGCCGAGCAGCACCAGCGCGATCAGGCGGCGGCGATACCAGCGCAGCGCCGCCAGCGTGCAAGCCACCAACATCGCCCACAGCACCCAGCCCAATAGCGGCATCGCCTGCGGTGTGCGCCACACCAGCGAGGCCTCACCGCTGACGAAGGGCGCCACGCCCACTGCGACCGCGCAGATCGCCAGCCACGCCAGGCTGCGTTGCAGGCTGCCATTGACAATCTTCTGGCTGGCGTCAGCCGCCAATGCCGCGCCAGCGCGGCCCAGGGCAAGGAAGATGCGACGGCCCAGCGATTGTTTTTCGATCGCATGCAGATCCAGGCGACGGCGCAGGAACAGGTACAACAGCACGCCACCGACCGTGCTGATCATGCTCATCAGCAAGGGCAGGTTGAAGCCATGCCAGATCGCCAGGCTGTATTCCGGCGCGGCCGCGCCGAGCGTGCCGCGCACTGCCGCAGCCAAGATGGGTGCGATCGTCCAGGCCGGCAACATGCCCACCAACAGGCAGATCACCACCAGGATCTCGACCGGAATCTTCATCCAGCGCACCGGCTCGTGCGGCACTTTATCCAGATCGCGCGGGCCCTTGCCAAAGAAGGTATCGACCACGAAGCGCAGGCTGTAGGCCACGCCGAAGATGCCGGCCATCACCGCCACGATGCTCAGCACCGTGCGCATGCTGGCATGCGCATCGGCCAGATCCAGGGTCTGGGCGAAGAACATTTCCTTGGACAGGAAGCCATTGAGCAGCGGCACACCGGCCATCGCCAGACTGGCGGTGATCGCCAGCGCGCTGGTGAACGGCAACAGATGACGCAGGCCGCCAAGCCGGCGCATGTCGCGGGTGCCGGTCTCGTGATCGATGATGCCGGCGGCCATGAACAACGAGGCCTTGAACACCGCATGGTTGAGGATGTGGAACAGGCCGGCCACCACCGCCATCGGCGTGGACAGGCCAAACAGCAAGGTGATCAGGCCCAGGTGCGAAATGGTGGAGTAGGCCAGCAGGCCTTTGATGTCCTGCTGGAAGATCGCCTGCCAGGCGCCAATCAGCAGGGTGATCGCACCGACCGTGCTGACCAGGTAGAAGAACAGATCGCTGCCGGCCAGTGCCGGATGCAGGCGCGCCAGCAGGAACACGCCGGCTTTGACCATGGTGGCCGAATGCAGGTAGGCCGACACCGGTGTCGGCGCGGCCATCGCCTGCGGCAGCCAGAAGTGGAACGGAAACTGCGCACTCTTGCTGAAGATGCCGATCAGGATCAGCACCAGCATCCATGGATAGGAGGGTGCCGCGCGGATGGCCTCGCCTGCGGCCAGCACGCTGTCCAGCTCATAGCTGCCGGCGGCTTGCCCCAACAACAACAAACCGGCCATCAAGGCCAAGCCACCACCGCCGGTGATCGCCAATGCCATGCGCGCACCTTCGCGCGCATCGCTGCGGTGCTGCCAGTAACCAATCAGCAGGAACGAACTGATGCTGGTCAATTCCCAGAACACCAGCAGCAAGATCAGATTGCCGGCCAGCACGATGCCCAGCATCGAACCCATGAACAGCAACAGATAGGCGTACAAACGGGGGGCGGAGTCGCGCGCGCTCAGGTAATAGCGGGCATACATCACCACCAGCACGCCTATGGCCAGCACCAGCCCGGCAAAGGTCCAGGCCAGGCCATCCAGTCGCAACGTGATCGACAAGCCCAGCGAGGGCGCCCATTCCATCTGGCTGCGGATGATCTCGCCGCGCAGGATGGCCGGCGTCATCGCCGCCAGCACTCCCAATCCCAGCAACGGCGCCGCCGCAGCCAGCCATGCCGCCAGACGACGCGCGTCGTGATTGACGAACGCTACGCACACGGCGAGTGCGAACGGCAGCAGAAGCAGTGGGATCAACAGGTCGGACACTCGTCGATGGCATCTATGGCGGGTGTGCCCCGAGTTTAACAGCAGGTGCGAGTCGGACCAGCCCTCGCTATCCTGACGCATTCATACGAATCCGGACTCCCACTTCCGCATGTCCACGCGACAGCCCCGCAGCGCCTTGATCTTCGGCGGCACCGGTGCGATTGGAGCGCCCTTGCTCGCGCGCCTGCTGGTTCAGGACTGGAGCGTGCTGGCGATCTCGCGGCATCCGCCGGGCGCGCAATCTGCGGCAGCTGGTCTGCAATGGAAGCAGGGTGAGTTCGCGCAGTTGCCCGAGCTACCGGCGCAGGTGGATGCAGTCTTCAGCACTGGACCGCTGGATCAGTTTGCGCGCTGGTATGCCGGTGCAGCGATCACTTGCGCGCGGGTGGTGGCATTTGGTTCCACCAGCGTGCTGGTCAAACAGGACTCCGGTGATCCGGATGAACGCGATCTGGCTGCGCGCCTTCGTCAGGCCGAGCAGATCCTGTTCGAGTGCGCGCGCGAGCGTGGCGTGGCGGCGACTGTGTTGCGGCCGACCCTGGTGTATGGCGACGGCCAGGATCGCAATCTCAGCCGCATTGCCGGCCTGGCGCGACGCAGTGGTTTCTTCCTGTTGCCCGGCGATGCGCGTGGACTGCGCCAGCCGGTGCATGCCCAGGATTTGGCGGACGCGGCGTACGCGGTGATCGATGTGCCGGCCAGCGCGGGTCAGGCGTATGCGCTGCCCGGCGGCGAGACGTTGCGCTATGACCAGATGGTGCAGCGCCTGTTGCAGGCCATGCAGCCGGCGCCGCGTTTGATCCGCTTGCCCACGCCGTTGTTTCGCGGCGCGGTGGCCGTCGCACGTCGGCTGCGGAAAGTCGATGGATTAAGCGATACGGTGCTGGCGCGGCTGCGTCAGGATCTGGTGTTTGATGCGGAAGCGGCGCGTCGCGATTTCACCTACGCGCCGCGCACCTTCATGCCGCAGAGTATGCCGTTGCCTTGAAGCCAGCCACTGGCGTGAGGCTGACGGCTGCCCGCAGGCAGGCGCTCAGTAGCGCCAGCCCATGACCCGGTAGAACTTGGCCAGCACCCAGGCCGGGCCAATCAGCAGATAAGTCAGATCGGTCAGGAAGCTCGGCTTGCGGCCTTCGATCTTGTGGCCGACAAACTGCGCGATCCACGCCACCACAAACACACCAAGCGCCAGGTAGAACAGATTCATCACCCCCAGCCAGGATTCCAGCCAGCGGGTCAGCCAGGCCATGGAGATGAAGATGGCCAGCATGCCCAGCCCCAGCGAACGCGACATGCGGTTGTAGAACATCCACGCCACGAACATCGCCAGCACCGACCAGATGCCGGTCTTCATGACGGTGCCAAAGGTGGGGATGCACCACAGCAAGGCCACCACGGTCCACAGAATGGCGGGCACGGCGAAGATGTGGATTTTCTGGTTGGTGCGGTTCTGGTGATCGCCGGAGTAACTGGCAAACCAGCGGTCCACCGGACGCTGTGCGGTTGCGTTCATGACATCCCTCCCAAGGATGGCAATGCGGTCAGGTATGGAGCATAGCGCAGCCGGGTCCGGCTTGCGCCGCCTGGCTTGCGGGGGCGGCCACCCATGGCATGATGCCCCTGCGCCCCCAGGCAAGTGCGCGGGCGCCACCACCATTGGCAGGAGACGTGCATGCCACACGCATGGCGCAGGCGGGTAGGGCTGTGGTTGGGATTGGCGTTGGCTGGCTGCGGCGCGGTTGCGGCGCAGGAGCCGGCGTCCGTCGCCGGAGCGCAGGCGGCGCCCGACAGCGGACCGGCGATTGTCAAAATCGTCAAGCAGGGGCCGGCTTACCGCTTACTGGTGGATGGGCAGCCGTTCTACATCAAGGGCGGCGGACTGGGCGAAGTCGATCAGGAAACCCTGGTGGCGCGTGGCGGCAATTCCTTCCGCACCTGGAGCACCGGTGATGACACCGCCAAGGTGCGAGCCATGCTGGATCGCGCGCAACGCAATGGCCTGAAGGTGGCGATGGGCCTGGACGTGGCGCGCGAGCGACACGGTTTTGACTACAACGACGCCCAGGCAGTGGCCGCGCAGCAGAAGCGCATCGAAGCCGAAGTGGCCTTGTACAAGGATCATCCGGCCGTGCTGATGTGGTTGGTCGGCAATGAGCTCAACCTGGAGCACCGCAATCCCAAGGTCTGGAATGCGGTCAACGACATCACCCTGGCCATCCACCGAATCGATCCCAACCACCCGGTGATGACGCCGCTGGCCGGCTTCACCCCGGCCTTGATCGCCGAGATCAAGACGCGCGCACCCGCGCTGGATCTGATCGGCGTGCAGCTTTACGGCGATATCAACGAACTGCCGGCCAAATTGCGCGAGAGCAAGTGGACCGGTCCCTATGTGGTGACCGAATGGGGGCCGACCGGTCATTGGGAAAGCCCGCTGACCACGTGGGGTGCGGCGATTGAAGACGATGCCTCGCGCAAGGCGGCGCGTTTGATCGAGCGCTACCAGGCTTACATCGCCTCGGACAAACGCCAGGGCCTGGGTTCCTACGTGTTCCTGTGGGGACAGAAGCAGGAGCGCACGCCGACCTGGTACGGCTTGTTCCTGAAAAGCGGCGAATCCACGCCCAGCGTGGACGCCATGCAATTCCTGTGGACCGGGCAGTGGCCGGACAACCGCGCGCCTGCCGTCCAGCCGATCCTGATCGACGGCCTGGCCGCCGACAAAAGCGTGAGCCTGATCGCCGGCAGTGAACATGAGGCACGCCTGCAAGCCGAAGACCCCGAGCAGGATCCGCTGCGCTTCCAGTGGTATGTGCTGCGCGAAACCACCGCCACCAGCACCGGCGGCGATCACGAGGACGTGCCGGCCTCGGTGCGCGTGCGCATGACCTTCCAGGGCCAGGGCGGTTTGAAGTTCCAGGCGCCTGCGCAGCCGGGCGCCTATCGCTTGTTCGTGGAAGTGCGTGATGGCAAAGGCCATGCGGCGTACGCCAACTTTCCTTTCCAGGTGACTGCCGCTCCTTGATCTGATTCGTGGAGGTCCACATGCAAGGCACGCGTTCTTGGCGAGTATGGGTGGGGATCGCATTGAGTTTGGCCTGCGCCTGGGCGCAGGCCAGCACGACAGTCGAAGCCGAGATCGCCGCCCGCAACGCGGCCTGGGCGAAAGCGGCCGCCGCCGCCGACATCGAGGCATTGGCACAGCGCTACAGCGACGATGCCACGCTGATGCCCGAGCATGCCCGCGTGCGTCGCGGTCGCGATCACATCCAGCAGTTTCTGGACCAGTGGCGCACGCAGGCAGGCCTCACGCATTGGGAACGGAGCACCGAATCGCTCGATGACGCTGGCGAACATGTGATCGAGATTGGCCGCTATACGCAGCGGCTGCAACGCGAAGGACATGCACCCTACGACTACGTGGGCAAGTATCTGGCCGTATGGCGCATCTCGCCGCAGGGCCCGCGCGTGGTGGCCGAAATCTGGGGCGCCAATGCGCCCTTCGCGCGCTCGGCCTTGCCGGAGCTCGACTCGGCGGCTGGCGCGCCGTCAGGGAGCACGCCGCCCGCGCCTGCCGCAGTCGAAACCTCCAGCGCGCAGGTCAAACAGGCGCTGGCGGAGCGCAATGCGCTGATCACCACCTTGGTGCGCGAACGAC
>Ga0160436_1000321_pt1 | contig 20852 bp, 18 predicted proteins | sample HID1973M_E0MG_FD_108264 | JGI IMG/M metagenome (GOLD analysis project Ga0160436, IMG submission 108264) | Enriched mosquito-associated microbial communities from UW Madison campus, WI, USA - HID1973M_E0 MG | ecosystem: Host-associated > Arthropoda: Insects > Digestive system > Unclassified ...
CCAGCAAACGCCGGCCCAACAGCAGCTGGGCCGAGCCGGTGGCGGTGCTGAAGCGAGATCGCAGTTCAGAGGCTGCGGCGGCCTGAGTCAGCTACAACGCCTCGGCCAGCCGCCGCCGAGGCGCGATTCGGACCATCCCCTCCCAGTCTGGGAGGGTGGCAATTACCAGCCGGCCAGCACGATCTTGCCTATGGTGGTTCCGCTTTCCAGCTGGCGATGCGCTTCACGCAGGTTGGTTGCGTTGATGACGCCCAGCGTTGCGGTATGGGTGGTCTGCAGCTCGCCGGCGTCGATCAGGCTGGCGGCACGGTTGAGCAGGCGATGCTGCTCAATCATGTCGGCGGTGCGGAAGCGCGGCCGCGCAAACATCATTTCCCAGTGGATGCCCACGCTCTTGGCCTTGTAGGGATCGCCTATGCGCAAGGCTTCGGCCGGCTCCACGATCAGGCCCACATGACCGAGCGGTGCGATGATCTCGCCAACCTGTTCCCAGTAGCGATCCGTGCTGGCGAAGTTCAACACCACGTCGACTTGCTCGATGCCGATGGCTTTCAACTGCGGCGCCAGCGGCTGGCGATGATCGATCACATGCTGGGCACCCAGTTGCTTGCACCAGGCGATGGTTTCATCGCGTGAAGCGGTGGCGATCACGGAGAAGCCGGCGCGTCGCGCCAACTGGATCGCAATCGAACCCACGCCGCCCGCACCCGCAATCACCAGCAGACTGCGGCCATTGCACTCGTTGTCGATCGAGAACGGCATGCGATGGAACAGCAGCTCCCACGCGGTGATGGTGGTCAACGGCATCGCCGCAGCCTGGGCGAAATCGAGCGTGGCCGGCTTGCGTCCGACAATGCGCTCATCCACCAACTGGTACTGCGCATTGCTGCCGCTGCGGGTGATGTCGCCGGCGTAGTAGACCTCGTCGCCGGGCTTGAACAGGGTGACGTGCTCGCCGACGACTTCGACCACGCCGGCGGCGTCGTAGCCCAGAATCTTGGGTTGCGCTTCCACCGCGGATTTAGGCGAGCGCACTTTGGTATCGACCGGATTGACCGACACCGCTTCCACCCGCACCAGCACGTCGTGACCGGTCGGCTCAGGCTTGACCAGTTCAACGTCGTGCAGCGAATCGGGATCGTCGATGGGCAGGTAACGGGTAAGACCAACGGCTTTCATGGGAACTCCTTCAAAGGAACAGCAGCAGTGCGGACGAGCCGCACCTGCAGGGATGGTAGGGCGGCGAAGGTTTGATAGCGGTTACGACTGCGCGGCGGGCGCCAGCTCAGGCAGCGCCGCAGCGGCTTGCTGGCGGCCCTGCAGGCGGATGGCGATCACCGCCACCACGAACGCTGACAGCGGCACCAGCGCGCCTACCCAGGTCAGCTGGGTCAGGCCGGCACCGTGCGCGATCACCAGGCCACCCAGCCACGCGCCCAGCGCATTGCCCAGGTTGAACGCACCGATATTGAGGCTGGAGGCCAGGCTCTGCGCGGCGCCTGCCTGCTTCAACACCCACAACTGCAACGGCGAGACGGTGGCGAACGCGGCGGCACCCAGCAGACCAGTGAAGACAATCATCGCCATGCGGCTGTGCAGGGCAAAACTCATCAGGCCCATCACCAAGGCCAGACCAAACAGGGTCACCAGCAACGCGGCCGACAGGCGACGGTCGGCGAAGCGGCCACCCAGCAGATTGCCAATGATCATGCCCACGCCAAACACCAACAGGATGGGTGACACCGCGGCGTCGGCAAAGCCGGTCACCTGGGTCAACAGCGGTTGGATGTAGGTGTAGACGGTGAACATGCCGCCAAAACCCAGCACCGTCATCAACAGACCCAGTAGTACCTGCGGACGGGCGATGGCGCGCAGCTCAGCGGCAAAGGCGGGCGGATTCGCGTCGCGCTTCTCGCTCGGCACCAGCGCGGCGATCACCACGGTGGCGATGACGCCAATCGCGGCGACGGCCCAGAAGGTGGCGCGCCAACCGTATTGCAGGCCCAGCCAGGCGCCGGCAGGCACGCCCAGCAGGGTGGCAACGGTCAGACCGGTGAACATGATCGAGATGGCCGAGGCCTTGCGATCCTCGCTGACCAGATGCGTGGCCACCACCGCACCCACACCAAAGAATGTGCCATGCGCCAGCGAGGTGACTACGCGCGCAATCATCAGCACGGTGTAGTTCGGGGCGAGCGCGCAGGCCAGGTTGCCGACGGTGAACAGGATCATCAGCGCCACCAGAACCGCCTTGCGTGGCAGGCGACTGGTGGCGGCAGTCAGCAACGGCGCACCGACAAACACCCCCAGCGCGTAGCCGGAGATCAGCAGGCCGGCAGCGGCCAGTGACACGTGCAGATCGGCCGAGACCTGCATCAGCAGGCCCATGATCACGAACTCGGTGGTGCCGATGCCAAAGGCACCGGCGGTCAGGGCGTACAGGGCCAGGGGCAGGCCCGGGCGGGAAGAGGGAGAGGTCACGGCGGGGGGTCCTTGCGGCAAGGCGGCCACATTGCGCCTTCCCTGATGGGCGAAAAAGCGCGAGACTGCGCAAAGACTTTCAACGATGCGTTGATAATCATGGACCGGGTAGGCGACCTGAGCTTGTTCCTGCGTGTGCTCGATCTGGGCTCGATTACCGCGGCCGCGCGCAGCCTGGACCTATCCGTCGCGGTGGCCAGCCAACGCCTGAAGCGGCTGGAGCGCGAACTGGGTGTGCGCCTGCTGCACCGGACCACCCGCCGCCTGCATCCCACCCCCGAAGGCGTGGCTTTGGCCCAGCGCGGTCGCCTGCTGGTGGAGGAGCTGGAATCGCTGGGAGCCGGGTTGCGCGAAACGGCGGAAGAAGTAGCAGGCACCCTGCGCGTCACCCTGTCGGCGACCTTTGGCCGCCAGTACGTGTCGCCATTGCTGCCGGCTTTTTTGGCGCGCCATCCCAAGCTGCGGATGAGCGTGCATCTGAGCGATCAAGTCGTGGACCTGGTCAGCGAAGGATTCGACCTGGCCATACGCATTGGCGCATTGGAAGACTCCGGCATGGTCGCGCGCCGCATTGCGCCCAATCGCCGCGTGCTCTGCGCAGCGCCGGACTATCTGCGCAAACGCGGTCGGCCGTTGCATCCTGAGCAACTGAGCGAGCACGAATGCCTGCTGCTGTTCGGCAGCCAAGGGCGGCAGGATGTCTGGCGCCTGCAGGACCCACAGGGTCGCGAAGTGGCGGTGCGGGTCAACGGCCGCTACGAAAGCAATTTTGGCGAGCTGCTGCGCGATGCGGCGGTGGCCGGCGAGGGCATCGCCCTGCATTCGCTCTGGCATGTAGCCGAAGACCTGCGGCAAGGGCGATTGCAGGTGGTGCTGCCAGCGTATTCGCCCGCCACCACAGCGATCAGCGCAGTGATGCCGCGCCGGCAACTGGTGCCGACGCGGGTACGCGCGTTCGTGGATTTATTGGTGGAAACTTTCGGCCAAACCCCACCATGGGAACTCAATTTGCCAGCGCTGAACGCTTGACTGGGATCGACGCTCAATCGAACGCGAAGGCGTCCAGAGCCAATCCACCCAGTTCCACATCCCGATGCAGCAGGCGCCCATGGGTATTTTCACCGCCGGCGCCGAGCGCCACGTAGAGCGGATACAGGTGTTCCTGAGTGGGATGGTTGCGCAGCGCGTGCGGCAGTGACGGCCAGTCCAACGCGGCGGCGATGTCGCCGGCTTCCAGATGCGTGCGAAGAGCATCGGTGAAGGCCGAGACCCAGGGATACGCCGGCGCATCGGCGTGCTGCCAATCCAATTCGCGCAGGTTGTGCGAGAACCCACCCGAGCCGACGATGAGCACGCCGTGCTGACGCAACGGCGCCAACGCACGACCCACCTGGTAGTGCTGCTCCGCACTGCCATGCGGATCGACCGACAAGGCCAGCACCGGGATGTCGGCCTGCGGATACATGCGCCGCAACGGCACCCACACGCCATGGTCAAGGCCATGGCGATCATTCTGTTGCGCGGTCAGTCCGGCGTCGCGCAGGCATTCCAGCACCTGTGCAGCCAGTTCCGGCGCACCGCTGGCCGGATACTGGATCTCATACAGGGGTGCCGGGAAGCCCCCAAAGTCGTGGATGGTCTCGGAACTGGGCGTGGCGGTGACCGTGGTCGTGCGGCTCATAAAATGCGCTGATGCCACCAGTACCGCGCGCGGTGTCGGCAACGCCTGACCCAGCCGATCCAGGAATCGACCGGTGGCAGAGTCTTCGATCGCCAGCATCGGCGAACCATGCGAGAGGAACAGAGAGGGTAGTAGCGCAGGCGTATCCATGCTCATCAGCATGGTCCACCCGGTCGCTTGCACCAAGCCCCGCCAGCGACATCGATGTGTTGCATTCGGAACATTGGTATACGAATGCTACCCAGGCGGCCGCCCAGGTGTTACGGTCCCGCACCGTGACGGCCGCAAACGACGCCGCAAGGCTCAAACCTTTGTGGCACATGGCCCGAGCGATGGATGTATGCCGTTCGGCGGAAGAGGTGGCATGGATGCGACGCGCTGCCTACTTGTTATAGTACCGTTAACACAGTCTTCACGCCGTTCCGCATAATCTGTTCAGGATGGCGCGCGTCCTACAGCCGTCTGTTTACGATAAGAAAGCTCGAGAGAACGCGTAGAGCATTTCGGTTTTTCTTACCACCGATGATTTTGACAAGGAGCTGCAAATGAACAAGAAACTGCTTTGTGCCGCGCTGCTGAGCGGTCTGAGCCTGGCGCAGGCTGCTTCCGCCCAGGAGTTCGATGACCGTTGGTACCTGACCGGTTCCGCCGGCATCAACGTCCAAGACGGTGACCGCAACACCGACGATGCTCCGTTCGGTGCCATCGGTCTGGGCAAGTTCATCAGCCCGAACTGGTCGCTGGATGGTGAAATCAACTACCAGAACACCCAGTTCGAAAAAGACGTCAACTTGAACTGGAGCCAGTACGGCATCTCGTTGGACCTGCGTCGCCATTTCTGGCTGTCGGGTCGCAACTGGCACCCGTACGTGCTCGCCGGCCTGGGCCTGCAGCGCGCTGAAGAAGAGTTTGATGCCTTCCCGAACCCGAATTCGCCGGGCGAGCGCAAGGACAACAACTTCGCTGCCAAGCTGGGTGGCGGTCTGCAAGCCAAGCTGGGTCGCGTCGGTATCCGTACCGAACTGGCCTACCGCATTGATTTCGACGACAACGCCATTGGCCCGTCCTACGACGGTTCGATCGACGACGGCGACGACTTCGCTGATCTGCTGGCCTCGGTCGGCATCATCATCCCGCTGGGCCCGGAGCCGACCACTGCTCCGCCGCCGCCGCCGCCGCCGGTCGACAACTGCGCCGACAAGGATGACGACGGTGACGGCGTCAACAATTGCGACGACAAGTGCCCCGGTTCGCAGGCTGGCCAGACCATCGGTCCGGACGGCTGCCCGGTCCCGGTTTCGATCGACCTGAAGGGCGTCAACTTCGACTTTGACAAGTCGACGCTGCGTCCGGACGCCGTCGCCATCCTGGGCGAAGCGACCGAAATCCTGAAGCGTTACCCCGACCTGAAGGTTGAAGTCGCCGGTCACACCGACTCCGTCGGTACCGATGCCTACAACCAGAAGCTGTCGGAGCGTCGCGCCAAGGCCGTGTACGACTACCTGACCAGCAATGGTGTGGACGCTGGCCGTCTGGTTGGCCCGACCGGTTACGGCGAGAGCCGTCCGATCGACACCAACGACACCAAGGAAGGCCGTGCACGTAACCGTCGTACGGAACTGAACGTCCAGAACTAATCGGACGCTTCACGCTCTACACAAAGCCCGGCCTAGTGCCGGGCTTTGTTTTTGTGCGCTTTGCGGGAGAAGCGTGCCGGCTTCCACACAAACACAACCACTTGGCGGTCAGTGGTGATGTGTTGGTTGATATCGCTGTCCCCGCTTCTTACACTGCGGGCTCATCGAACATCCGGGAACGATCATGCGCCGCCATCTTGTTTTGCTGAGTCTGTTGGCCGTGTCCGCCGTTCCCGCTGCCCAGGCAGCGCAGAATTGCAGCGGCAGCCTGGTGCCACCGCCGTTGCCGGTACGTCCCACGGTGCTGGAGCCGCTGGCCCCCGAGTTCACCCCCAATGTGTCACAGCTGGGTGCGCCCAGCGGCGTGCTGAGCCAGTCGATGGATGAGTCGCTGTCGGTGGATCGCGTGCTCATGCGTCTGCGCATCGAAGGCTGCCAGAACGTGGCCAAGGCCATGCCGATCGCCGCGCCAGCCGCCAATCCCAACGACCCCAGCGCTTACAAGCCCAAGACCGAGTTCGACAACACGCCCTGGCGTTTTGATATGAACCAGAACGGCAAGCGCATGACCGCCGAAGAGTTCGATGCCTGGATGAAGTCGCGCGGTGTGCGCGTGGCCAAGGGCAATGGCGCACCGGCGGCTGCACCCGCAGCGGCAGCACCGGCCGCGCCGGTGGCGGAAGAGAAGAAGAAGTAAGCGAGCCACGGGCCGGCTTGCCGCGCCCGGCATCGTCCTTCAATGCGAACGCGTCGTCCCGACACCGCGCTCCGGCCCGTCGGCCGGCGCGTTTCTGTTTCCGGGCCCTCCGCAACACCACGTCATGGCCTGGCGCGCACGCTGTCCAAGCAAGGTATCTGCTCGCGTAGCGAAGCCGAGCGTTGGGTACGTGCGGGTCGGGTCAGCGTGGATGGGCAGATTGTGCGTGACCCGGAATTTCCGGTTCGCCAGGGCAAGCAGCGCATCCAGGTCGATGGCCAGGCCGTCAGCGCAGTCGAGCGGGTGTATCTGCTGCTCAACAAGCCTCGCGGATTGGTCACCACCACCACCGACGAACAGGGACGCGACACGGTCTACCGCTGCTTCGCCGATGCCGGCCTGCCTTGGTTGGCACCGGTGGGGCGTTTGGACAAGGCCAGCGAAGGCCTGCTGCTGTTCTCCAACGATCCGGCCTGGGCCGCGGCAATCACCGATCCGGACTCAGGTCCTGACAAGACCTATCACGTGCAGATCGACCGCTTGCCAGATGATGCCTTGTTGCATGCGCTGCGCACCGGCATCAAAGACGGAACGGAGTTCCTGCGCGCCAAGCAGGTGCAATGCCTGCGAACGGGCGAGAAGAATGCGTGGCTTTCGATCACCCTGGACGAAGGTAGAAACCGACAGATTCGGCGCTTGCTGGCCGCGTTCGATGTCGCCGTGCTGCGCCTGGTGCGGGTGGCCATTGGCGACCTGCAGTTGGGCGAGTTGGGCAAAGGGCAATGGCGGCCGTTGATGGCAGCCGAGGTGGCAGCATTTGCTCAGAGACCGTCCGCTGCCGGCAAGTGACGGCGAATGGTCTCACCACACAGAGACAAAGGCATCGCTACGCGCTGAAGCACCTGCGCGAGCAACGCTCCACACGCGATCTTCTGTGTTCTTCCACATGCAGGAGCCCCGCGTGCGGGGCTCTGCACGTGGCCGATTCCGCTCAGCCTTTCAAGACGCCCAGTTCGTGGCCAATGCGCGTGAACGCATCGATGGCGCGATCCAGATGTTCGCGCGTATGCGCTGCACTCATCTGCGTGCGGATGCGTGCCTGGCCCTTGGCCACCACCGGGAAGAAGAAGCCAATCGCGTAGATCCCTTCTTCCAGCAGGCGCTCGGCAAAGCGCTGCGCCAGCGGCGCGTCATAGAGCATGACTGGGCAGATCGGATGCACGCCCGGCTTGATGTCAAAGCCCGCCGCGCCCATGCGCTCGCGGAAGTAGCGCGTGTTCTCCTGCAACTGGCGGCGCAGGTCACCGGCCGAGGACAGCATGTCGAACGCCTGGATGCCAGCGGCCACCACATGCGGCGGCAGCGAATTGGAGAACAGGTAAGGGCGCGAACGCTGGCGCAGCAGTTCAATCACTTCCTTGCGAGCGGTGGTGAAGCCGCCCAGTGCGCCACCCATCGCCTTGCCCAGGGTGCCGGTGAAGATGTCGATTTTGTCGAGCACGCCTTTGACTTCGGCCGAACCACGGCCGCTGTCACCAAGGAAGCCAGTGGCATGGCATTCGTCGATATGCACCAGCGCGTTGTACTTCTTGGCCAGCGCGGTGATCTCGTCGAGTGGTGCAATAAAGCCGTCCATCGAGAACACGCCGTCGGTGGTGATCAGCTTGGTCTTGCAGCCGGCCGCGTCGGCGGCTTTCAGTTGCTCTTCCAGCCCGGCCATGTCGCAGTTGTTGTAACGGAAGCGCTTGGCCTTGCACAGGCGCACGCCGTCGATGATCGAGGCGTGGTTGAGTGCATCTGAAATAATCGCGTCGTCCTCGCCCAGCAGCGGTTCAAACAAGCCGCCGTTGGCATCGAAGCAGGCGGCATACAGGATCGTGTCTTCGGTGCCGAAGAACTCGGCAATCTTGGCTTCCAGTTGCTTGTGCAGATCCTGGGTTCCGCAGATAAAGCGGACCGAAGCCATCCCAAAGCCATGCGTATCCAGCGCCGCCTTGGCCGCGGCAATGATGTCCGGATGGTCGGCCAGGCCGAGGTAGTTGTTGGCGCAGAAATTCAGCACGCTGCGGCCGTCTTCCAGGGTGATCTCGGCCGACTGCGGGCTGGTGATGACGCGCTCGCGCTTGTACAGGCCTTGGGCCTGCAGGGTTTCAAGCTCGGCGGCGTAATGGGCGGTCAATGCGTTGGGCATGGGCTGGGGTGAATCTTCAAAAAGGGGAAAAGGGAAGGGTGGCAAGGGTAGAGATCGCCAATTCTACCCGCCGGTCGGCTTATGCCGGCCCGCGTCATGCCAATGCGGCATAAGCCAGCGCCTGCAAGTCATTTCCCGGCGCGCATGTGCATCCGCAGCATCGTCGCTTCCGGCCTGATGGGCCAATCCTGGGGAAACGGCAATGCGCGGACAGCGAGCGGGCGTGACGGCAAGACAACGGCGGGTGTCGCGGTTGGCGGTCGCGCTGCTGTGTTCGCTGGCGTTGCCGGCGTTCGCGCAGACTGCACCCACCGTGGAAGAGTTGCAGAAGCGCTTGGAAGCCTTGGAACGCCGGCTGGGCACCAGCGTGGCCACGGAGGAAGGTGGTGAAGTGGGCCCGGCCGATCTGGACCAGCGCCTGAAAGTCATCGAACGCCGCCTGGAACTGCAGCAGGAAGAAGCCGTGGCCAAGGCCAAAGAGGCTCCGGTGATCTCGGTCAATGACAAGGGCGCCTCGTTCAAGTCTGCTGACAGCAACTATGAGGTCCGCCTGCGCGGCCTGATTCAAGGGGATGGTCGCTTTTACGTGAACGACGACGCGCTGCCGCAGAACGACACCTTCCTGTTGCGCACCGCGCGGCCGATCATCGAAGGCTCGCTGGGCAAGCTGATTGGTTTCCGCTTTACCCCGGAATTTGCAGGCGATAGCGCCAGCATTGTCGATGCCTATGTGGATCTGCGCTTCGACCCGGCGTACACGCTGCGGGTCGGCAAGTTCACTTCGCCGGTGGGCTTGGAACGCCTGCAGTCTTCTTCTGCACTGTCGGCGGTCGAACGCTCGCTGGCCAGCGAATTGGCGCCTAACCGCGATATAGGCATACAGCTGCAAGGCGATGTGGCCGAAGGCAAGTTCAGCTACGCGCTGGGTGTGTTCAACGGCACGGTTGACGGCCGCGATGCGGTCACCACCAATCCCGACAACGAATTCGAATACGCCGGCCGCGCGTTCTTCGAGCCCTTCCGCAACAACGCCAACGCCTGGTCGGGTCTGGGCTTTGGCGTGGGCGCCAGCATCGGTGACAAGTCCGGTACCGGCAACAACTTCCTGCCGCGCTACCGCACGCCGGGCCAGGTGCAGTTCTTCAACTACCGCTCCAGCATCGCCGCCGATGGCGAGAACTTCCGCTTCTCTCCGCAGGCCTATTACTACCTGGGGCGCTTTGGCGTACTCGGCGAGTACATCCGCTCCAGTCAGGAAGTGCTGCAGACCACCGGCGCCAACGCCGGCGTTCGGGCCGACCTGGAGAACACCGCCTGGCAGGCCACGGTGCAGTTTGTGCTCAGTGGCGAGGACGCCAGTTACCGCGGTGTGGTCAAGCCTTCGCGACCGTTCCGTCCGGGTGAAGGCTGGGGTGCGTTCGAGCTGGTGGGGCGCTACGGCGAGCTGGAGGTCGATGACGGCGCATTCCCGATTTTTGCCGACCCCAGCGTGTCGGCGCGCGAGGCCAGCAGCTGGACCCTGGGCCTGAACTGGTACCTGACCAGCAACCTCAAACTCGTTTTTAACTACCTAGACACTACCTTCAAGGGCGGGGCTGCCGGTGGCAGTGACCGCGAAGACGAGAAGGCGATCTTCTCGCGCCTGCAAGTCGCCTTCTGATCCGGAGACCACCCATGACCTTTTCCACCAAGCTGCAACGCCACCTGCGCACCTTGCTGATTGCCTTCGGCCTGACGGTTGCGGCTGCGGCGGGCGCCAAGGACGTCAAGCTGCTCAACGTCTCCTACGACCCCACGCGTGAGTTCTATCGCGAGTTCAATGCCGCCTTTGCGGCCGACTGGCAGAAGCAGAAGGGCCAGAAGGTCGAGATCGAAACCTCGCATGGCGGCTCGGGCAAGCAGGCCCGCGCGGTAATCGACGGCCTGGAAGCCGACGTGGTCACGCTGGCGCTGGCCTACGACGTGGATTCCATCGCCCAACGCGCACGCCTGTTCCCGGCCAACTGGCAGCAACGGTTGCCGGAGAACAGCGCACCCTATACGTCGACCATTGTGTTCCTGGTGCGCAAGGGCAATCCCAAGAAGATCAAGGACTGGGTGGACCTGGTAAAGCCGGGTATCTCGGTAATCACGCCCAATCCCAAGACCTCCGGCGGCGCGCGCTGGAACTATCTGGCGGCGTGGGCCTACGGCCTGAAGATCTTCAAGGGTGACGAGGCCAAGACCCGCAACTTCGTCAAGGCGCTGTTCCGCAACGTGCCCGTACTCGATACCGGCGCGCGCGGTTCCACCACCACCTTCGTCCAGCGCGGCATCGGCGATGTGTTGCTGGCCTGGGAAAACGAAGCCTTCCTGTCGATTGAAGAACTGGGTCCGGACAAGTTCGACATCGTCGTGCCTTCGCTGTCGATCCTGGCCGAACCGCCGGTGGCGCTGGTCGACAAGAATGTGGACAAGCACGGCACCCGCGAAGTGGCCACGGCCTACTTGAAGTTCCTGTACTCGCCCACGGGTCAGCGCCTGGCGGCCAAGCATTACTACCGGCCGCGTCATCCGGAGTTTGCCGCCAAGGAAGATATCGAGCGCTTCCCCAAGGTGGAGCTGGTGACCATCGACAAGGTGTTTGGCAGTTGGGCCAAGGCGCAGGCCACGCACTTCGCCGATGGCGGCGTGTTCGACCAGATCCAGCAGCGCTAGTCGATGGCAGTTACGGCACTCCCTGCAAAACCGGCGACGCCCAGGCGTCGCCGCGTGCTGCCTGGCTTCGGGCTGAGCCTGGGCTATTCACTGGCCTGGTTGGGCCTGATCGTGCTGATTCCGCTGGTGGGGGTGTTCGTCAAAGCCAGTGGTCTGGGCTTCGACGGCCTGTGGCGAATCTGGACCGAGCCGCGCGTGCTGTCGGCGCTGTGGATCAGCTTTGGCACGGCGCTGGCCGCCGCCGCCTTCAATGCGGTGATGGGTACCTGGGTGGCATGGGTGTTCGTGCGCTACAAGTTTCCCGGTAAGCGCCTGTTCGACGCGATGATCGATTTGCCGTTCGCCTTGCCGACCGCCGTGGCCGGCATCGCGCTGACCGCGTTGTATGGACCCACTGGTTGGATTGGTCGTTGGCTGGAAGCGGCCGGCATCAAGGTCGCCTATACGCCGCTGGGCATCACCGTAGCGCTGGTGTTCATTGGTTTGCCATTTGTGGTGCGGGTGGTGCAACCGGTGCTGGCCGAAGTGGAGCGCGAGTTGGAAGAAGCCGCGGCCACGCTCGGCGCCAATCGTTTGCAGATTGTGTGGCGGGTGATCCTGCCCACCTTGTGGCCGGCCGTGCTGGCCGGCTTCGCGCTGGCGTTTGCGCGTGGCGTGGGTGAGTACGGCTCGGTGATCTTCATCGCCGGCAATTTGCCGGGTGTGTCGGAGATCGCGCCGCTGCTGATTACCATCAAGTTGGAGGAGTTCGACTACGCCGGCGCCACCGCCATCGCCGCGGCGATGCTGCTGCTTTCCTTCGTCCTGCTGCTGGCGATCAACAGTCTGCAGGCCAGGCTCGCGCGCACGCAGCGGGGCAGGACATGAGTGAGGTACTGCTTGAATCAGGCATTCCCCCGATGATTCCTTCGCCGCACGCGGTGTTGTCCGACAGCGCGCCCGTCCGCGTGGCGCAGGCGCGCGACGCCACTACCGAGCCGCGCTGGGCGCAGGCGCTGCTGATCCTGGGTGCGCTGGCATTCCTGCTGGCGTTCCTGCTGTTGCCGCTGCTGTTGGTATTCGTGGAAGCGCTGCGCGGTGGCGTCGGCGCATTTGTGCAGGCCGTGAGCGAGACCGATGCCCTGGCCGCGGTCAAACTGACCCTGTTGGTCACCGGCATCGTGGTGCCGTTGAACTTGCTGTTCGGCGTGGCGGCGGCGTGGGCGGTGAGCAAGCATCAGTTCCCCGGCAAGCGCTGGCTGGTGACACTGATTGACTTGCCGTTCGCGGTGTCGCCGGTGGTGGCGGGTTTGATCTTCGTGCTGATTTTCGGCGCGCAGGGTTGGGCCTGGCCGCTGATCGACGAAGGTTGGACCGGCACTCTGCCGCTGCTGGGCGAAGTGCATGTGCAGCTGCCCAAGATCATCTTCGCCTTGCCGGGCATCGTGCTGGCCACGGTGTTCGTGACCTTCCCCTTCATTGCCCGCGAGCTGATGCCGCTGATGGAGCAGCAGGGCACCGACGAGGAACTGGCCGCGCTGAGCCTGGGCGCCAGCGGCTGGCAGACGTTCTGGCGGGTGACCCTGCCCAATATCCGCTGGGCGCTGCTGTATGGCGTGCTGTTGTGCAGTGCGCGTGCCATGGGCGAGTTCGGCGCGGTGTCGGTGGTGTCCGGACATATTCGCGGGCGCACCAACACGCTGCCGCTGCACGTGGAGATTCTCTACAACGAATACGCCTACAGCGCGGCCTTTGCCGCCGCCTCGCTGTTGGCCCTGTCGGCACTGATCACCCTGGTGCTGAAAACCTACCTGGAATGGCGCCACGGCGAATCGCTGGCCGCCAACCATCGCCACTGACCTGGCGCGCAACGAGGAACTGCGATGAGCATCGTCATCGAACATCTGTCCAAGCGCTTCGGCGCATTTGCCGCCCTAGATGACATCCAGCTGGAAGTGAAGCAGGGCGAACTGCTGGCCTTGCTGGGCCCCTCCGGCTCCGGCAAGACCACTTTGCTGCGCATCATCGCCGGGCTCGAGCACGCCGACACCGGCCGCGTGCTCTTCGACGGTGAAGATGCCGCGCGGCTGAGCGTGCAGGCGCGCCGCGCTGGCTTTGTGTTCCAGCACTACGCTTTGTTCCGTCATTTGAACGTGGCTGACAACATCGCCTTTGGCCTGCGCGTGCGCCGAGGCGCCGAGCGCTGGCCAGACTCGCGCATCCGCGCGCGAGTCGAAGAACTGTTGTCGCTGGTGCAACTGGAAGGCCTGGGTGGACGCTACCCCGCGCAACTGTCCGGCGGCCAGCGCCAACGCGTGGCGCTGGCGCGCGCGCTGGCGATCGAGCCGCGCGTGCTGCTGCTGGACGAGCCGTTTGGCGCGCTCGATGCGCAGGTGCGCCGCGATCTGCGCCGCTGGTTGCGCGAGCTGCATGACCGCACCGGCCTGACCACCTTGTTCGTCACCCACGATCAAGAAGAAGCGCTGGAGCTGGCCGACCGCGTGGCGATCCTCAACGGCGGCAAGCTGGAGCAGCTGGGCACCCCGGCGGCGGTCTATGACCAGCCCGCGTCGCCCTTCATCTATGGCTTTGTCGGCGAAGTGAACCGGCTGCCGGCGCAATGGCGCGACGGCCGTCTGCACGCCGAAGGCCAGCCGGTCACCGCCGAGCTGGCCGGGGTCGGACAGGGCGCGGCGCATCTGTATGTCCGGCCCGAGGACTTGCGGGTCAGCGACGAAGCCAGCGGCTGGCCGGCCCGGGTCGTGGCCGAGCAGCGCAGCGGCCCGCGCCTGCGGGTCCGGGCGGTGCTGGAGCAGTCGCAATCGCCGGTGGAAGTGGAGCTGCCAGCCAGCAATGACGGGGCTTTCCCGGTCGGCGCGCGTCTGCACGTGGCGCCGGCACGGGCCGGCTGGTTCCCCGCCGGCTGAGCCAGGAACTTGTCTCCTGGGGCTTGACGAGTGTGATTTGTGCGTCGCATCATCGGCCTACGGTTAAAAAACCGTAAATGTGACAGGTCGGGGTGGGACCGGCCGGTACGCACACCTCATCAAAGCCATCAGGAGAGTTTGGATGAAGCCAGTCAAGTTGAGCCGTGCGCTCACCGCCGCGTTGTTGTTGGCGGTACCGTTTGTGTCCTACGCCCAGGAAGCCGCAGAACCGGAGGAAGAATCCTCGCCGGTCACCTGGTCCATTGCCGCCACCACCGACTACGTGTTCCGTGGCGTGTCCCAGACCGATGAAGGTCCCGCCCTTCAAGCCGGCCTGACTTACACCGCACCCTTTGGCCTGTACGTGGGCGCCTGGGGTTCGAATGTTGATTTCGGCGATCCGGATCCGGAAGCCGGCATCCGCGGCGTCGATACCGAGCTCGACCTGTTCGTCGGTTACAGCTACGACTTCAACGACAGCTGGAACCTGGACGTCAGCGCGCTGCGCTACACCTACCACGGCGCGTCCGACGGCGTGGACAGCGGCGACTACATGGAATACATCGCCAAGGTCACCTGGGCTGGCCCGGTCGAGATCTCCGGCCTGGTGGCGTACGCCCCGGACTACGGCGACCTGACCCCGAAGGCGAAGGAAAGCTACGCCAATGTGTCGGCCTCGTATGAGTTCGGCGACAGCGGCTACTCGCTGGGCGCGGGCGTCGGCTACACCTCGGTCGACTACGGTTCCGAAACCATCGAAGGCGAGCGCTTCAACTACGGCGTGACCGACTACTTCGACGGCGCGCTGACCGTGAGCAAGGCCTTCGGCCCGGCCACCGCCACGCTCGGCTACTACACCACCTTTGCTTCCGACGCCGACGTGCTCAAGGACGCCAGCGGCATCTACGATGACCGCATCGCCCTGACCATCAGCATCGGCAACTGATTCACCGCCCTCGTCAGGCAAAGAGAAAGGCGCCGCAAGGCGCCTTTCTTTTTATCGTAGGCCGGGTGCGCGCATTTCCTGGCAATGGCACTATCTGCAACGGGTGCATGCCAAAGGAACTGACATGAAGCGGATCTTTGCCGTGGTGGTATTGCTTGTCTCGGTGGATGCTCTCGCAGCAGAGGGAGCCGACCGTTGCGTCGGTCCAGAGAACTTGACCATCGGCGGCGTTGGCTTGGGAGACAGCCCAGCGACGGCGTTGTCCAAGCTGGGACAACCAGCACGAACCGGCAGCTACCAGGGGGAAGACGATGGCGGCCTCTATACCGGCACCGTGCTGACCTATCCGCAATTGGAAGTGGAAGTGGAGGAATTGCGCGGTGTCGAACGGATCGCGACGACCAGCGCTAATACGTCGTTGCCTTTGGGATTGAAGACGGGAATGAGCCGCGCGCAGGTCGCCCAGCTGCCTGGGCTGGCCATCGACGGCGTAGACCAGGACACGCTCGAACTGCCGGTCTGCGATACGGACCTCGACACCTTCCTGCGCCTGCATTTCGCCCGTGACGTGTTGGTGCAGGTGGAACTACTTCGGTATGGTCCGTAAGGCGCACAGCCGCCTACACATCTGCTGACGTGTTGGATGCAGGCCAAGAAAAAGGCCGCCATCCTGCGATGGCGGCCAAAGAGCAGAGAGTTGCGGGCGGGCTCAGTAGTCGTAGCGGATCTGGAAGCGGAACGTACGCGGGTCGGCGTAGCTGATCACCCGGTGCGCCTGCGAATAGCGGAAGCCCACGTCCGGGTTCTCCCAATACTCGATGACGTTCTGCGGAGTCTGGCGGTCAAACAGATTGAACACGTCCGCACGCAGCTGCAGCTTGCCGCCGGCGAAGATGGGACGCCAGCTGGCGCCCACATCGAAGCGGATCGTCCAGGGCAGGTTGCCGACGCTGCCGCGCGGAACGATCTGGCCGTCGTTGTAGAAGTAGTACGGACCGCCGTAGTTGACGTAGTCGTCGAAAATCTCGTCTTCGCCGCTGATCGGGTAGATACCCAGGCGGTTCAACGGACGACCCGAGGCGGCACTGAACGTGCCCGACACCTGCCATTCCGGAGTGAACTGGTAGTAGCCGAAGGCCTTGACGTAGTGCCGGCGATCATTGGGCAGGTTGCCGCTGCTGCCGATGGTCAACTCCGGATAGTCAAAGGTCTGCGTGGCCGAGACGTCGGACTGACCCAGGTCGGATAGCAGCTGGCCTTCGGCATTGCCGTAGTTGTGCGACCAGGTGTAGTCGATCTTGCCGTAGAACTTGCCGTCGAATTTGTGCTCCAGGAAGAAATCCAGAGCCAGATAGCGGCGCTTGAGCTTGGGGAAGCCCAGCTGTTCGGCGGTCAGCGGTACCACGGTCACCACGCCGGCATCGTCAGTGATGGTGAAGGTGTTGTCCTCGCCCGGATTGAACAATCGGCAGGCGTAGAAGCTGTCGAAGATGCCGCCCGAGGTGTACGGGTCCACGCCATTGGCTTCGGCCCACTCCAGGCCCGGACGCGGATCGCAGAAGTCTTCAATCGCGCTCTTCAGATCACGCCAGACAAAACGCGAACCAAAGTTGAGATTCTCCGTAAGCAACTTCTCGAAGCCGACCACGAACTCATCCTGGTAGTGCGACTTGATGTTGCGGGCAGCAATGCTGGTGGGGTTCTTGGCCTGGCCATACTCGTTGTTGGGCGAGAACGGGCCATCGCCCAGCGGCGTCAGGCCCAGAGGCTCGCCCGTGGTCGGGTCGATGCCAGTGAAGGAAAAGTACTCCGAGGTGTTGAGCGAAGGCGCCGCCTGGCGATACGCGGTTCGGTTGGGCAGTGCCAAGTGGTAACGACCGGCGTTGGCGAAGACCTTGAAGCTGGAATCGCCATTGACGTCCCAGGCCACGCCCAGGCGCGGCGCCAGTTGGTTGCGTTGCTCCACATAGACACGGCCCAGGCTGTCGTAGTTGGAGAACTGCTCATTGCGCAGACCCAGCGAGAGCAGCCAGCGGTCGTTGATCTGCCAGCGATCCTCGATGTACTGCGCTGACTGCTCCACCCGGAACGTACCGCCTTGGTTGACTTGCACCTTGCGCACATAGTCGCCGTTGCCGCCAGGACCGACTGCGCCGCCGCCACCGGTGATCGGTGTGTTGGGCGTGGTGTCGGTGGCATACGACCAGTAGTAGCCCGGGCCGGTGGTGGTGGTGCCCCGGCGCACTTCCAGATCCTGTTGATCCAGGCCGGCGCGTAAGGTGTGGTTGCCCACCCGCCATTCCAGATCCAGTCGGCCGCCGTCGGTTTCGTCGTAAGCCTGCGGGTCGGGCAGGGTGGCCACGCTTTGCAGGCCGGTGACCTTGTTGACCACCGCAGGGCGGGTGTCCGTGACATACACGGCGGTGGCGCTGGGATTCAGCCCGCTGGGAATGGCGATGTGATCCTGCTTCTGCTGGCCGTACAGCGCGGTCACCGTCAGGTTGTCGGTCAGGTGACCGGTGTACTTGGCGATATACAGTTCGCCGCCGTCTTCGTAGTAATAGCCAGAGCGGGTGGCACGGTTGATCTCGTTGGTGACGTAACTGTAGGGATGGTAGGTATCGGTCTCCTTGGTCACATCCGAGATCGCGGTGAATTCCAAGGAGTGGTTGTCGGTGATGTTCCAGTCGAACTTGGCCAGCCAGCGCGGTATCTCGTAGTCGTATTCCTGGTAGCGGGTGGCGGCCGTGGCGGTCGCCGCGGCATAGGCGACCTGATCGGTCTGGGTGAACTCACCGCTGGCGTAGAAGAACAGCTTGTCTTTGATGATCGGGCCGCCGACATACGCGCCGTAGGTCACCGAATCATTCTCGCCACGATCCCGGCGCTGGTAGAGCGTGCCATCGGTGGCGTAGCCGGTGCCGGTGGGGTAGTAGATGTTCCGACGCGTGCTGCGCAGGCTCTCGGGTGTCCACACCACCTGCCCGCCGGCCTTCCACTCGTTGGTGCCACGCTTGCTGATGATGTTGACCACGCCGCCGGTGGCGCGACCGAATTCCGCGCTGTAACCACCGGTGATCGCTTGGTACTGATCGATGGAGTTGAACGGCAGGGTGGTCGAGCCCAGCGCCGTGTACGGATTGGTGACCGCGTAGCCATTGATGTAGTACGCGTTCTCCGAAGCGGAGGAACCTCCGAACGACGGCACGCTGTTGTAGCGCGAATCGCCGGCCACCACGCCGGGCGTCAACAGCGCCAGCGCGTTGAGGTTGCGCGCCACGGTGAGCTCTTCAATCTGCTCGGCGGTGAACACGGTGCGGGTATCGACGGACGACACGTCGATCAACGGCAGGTTGGCGCCGGTCACCACCACCGCATCCAAGGTCTGCGGTTGCGTAGCGAAGGAGACTTCGCTGCCGCCGCCCAGTAGTACGGTCACGTTTTCCTGGGTGGCGATGGTCTGGCCGTCGCGTTGCAGGGTCACCGTGTATTTGCCTACGGGCAGTGCCGTGACGCGGTAGCGGCCATTGGCGTCGATGATCACCGTGCGGGTTTGCCCGGTGTCAGCGCTGCGTACGATCACCGTGCTGCCAGGATCGCCTGAAGAGCCAAAAATGGTGCCTGATGCATTGGACTGCGCCAGTGCGCTGCCGCTGGTGAAAGACAGGCTCAAAGCAAGAGCCAAGACGGTACGTTTTAAAACAGTTCTCTCTCGGAAACGCATTGAATACCCCTAAGTGAACAAGTAACTCCCCCAGGGAGAGAAGACGTCATTCACTTGGGTGTAACAAATGATGCTGCCGCATGTCGTTTACGAATCGCGGCATAAGCGATTCGGAATAAGTGGACAATCCCTGCGTGGGCAATCCCTCGCTCAGCGTTGCACGTGCGTCTTCGTACGATCAGGCGAGAGCCTGCGAGAGGGATCCAAATTGGGTTGCTGGTGCGATTTGAACAGTTCGTATAGACGCTCGTAGGCGTATTCCTGATCCTCCGGCGCCAACAACTTCAACACGGCGTTGGTCAGGTTGGCCCAGATGATCGGACGCGACAGTGCGTTGGCATTCTTGTAGAGGACATCGAGTTTGCGGTCCATCTCGATGATCATGGCCTCCAGCTCGTCACGGCTCTTGAAGCCGGTCGAGTGCGGCGCGCGTGCGGCTTGGCTCATTCGGAACTCCGGTGCGTTCGGCGTCGCAGGAATCTGCGCCGGCCTCAGTTAGCACCGGGTTAATCGCCTGGCCTTCGGCAAGCGCGATTGGTTATGCCCTTATGCCAGCTCGGAATCTTCTCGCCCGGCGGCAAGTTCCGCATTGAAAGCCGCCTGCCAGGGGCTATCATTCCCGCCTCATGATCCAGTTCAACCACGTCAGCAAAACCTACGCCACGCCCACCGGGCAGCTGCAGGCGCTCAAGCCGGTCAGCCTGGAGATCCGGCCGGGTGAAATCTTCGGCATCATCGGCCAGTCCGGTGCCGGCAAGTCGACCCTGCTGCGCATGATCAACGGCCTGGAGAAACCTTCGCAGGGCCAGGTGCAGGTCGACGGTCAGGACGTGGCCGCGTTGCCCGAGCCGCAGCTGCGCGCGCTGCGGCGGCGGGTGGGGATGATCTTCCAGCACTTCAATTTGCTGTCGTCGCAGACAGTGGCCGACAACGTGGCCTTTCCTTTGCGCCTGGCAGGCACGGATCGCAAGACCATCGAGCAGCGCGTGGCACAGTTGCTGGATCGCGTGGGGCTGCGCGAGTTTGCGGATCGCTATCCGGCCCAGCTGTCCGGCGGGCAAAAGCAGCGCGTGGGCATCGCCCGCGCCCTGGCCACCCAGCCCAGCCTGTTGCTGTGCGACGAAGCCACCAGTGCACTCGACCCGCACACCACCCAATCGATCCTGCGGTTGTTGGCCGAACTCAACCGCGAGCTCGGCCTGACCATCGTGCTGATCACCCACGAGATGGAAGTGGTGCGGCGCATCTGCCATCGGGTGGCGGTACTTGACGCCGGTGAACTGGTCGAGAGCGGGCCGGTGGAGCAGGTGTTCCTGCATCCTGCGCATGCCACCACCCAGCAGTTTGTCGCCGATGCCGAACATTTGGATGACGAAGAACAACTCAGTGCACTGGATGCGGTCAGCGGACGCATTCTGCGGTTGACCTTCTTGGGCGCGGATACCTTCAAGCCGCTGCTCGGCCAGGTGGCGCGCCAGACCGGCGTGGACTACACCATTCTGGGCGGACATATCGGGCGGATCCGCGACACGCCGTATGGCCAGCTGACCATCGCACTCACCGGCGGCGATATTGAAGGTGCGCAGTCGGCGTTGGTGCAGGCCGAGGTACACGTGCAGGAGCTGCGCCGATGATCCTCGCCACCGCAACTGTACTGGGCCTGGATCCGGGCAAGTGGCACGAAGTGCTGGTCGCCAGCATCGACACCCTGCTGATGCTGGCCGGCTCGCTGCCGCTGACCCTGGCCCTGGGCCTGCCGCTGGGCGTGCTGCTGTTCCTCAGCAGCCAGCGCCAGCGTCTGGCCAATCCCTGGCTGCACAACGCACTGGCCTTGCTGGTCAATCTGGTGCGCTCGGCGCCTTTCATCATCCTGATGATCGTGCTGATTCCGG
>Ga0160436_1000322_pt1 | contig 20808 bp, 20 predicted proteins | sample HID1973M_E0MG_FD_108264 | JGI IMG/M metagenome (GOLD analysis project Ga0160436, IMG submission 108264) | Enriched mosquito-associated microbial communities from UW Madison campus, WI, USA - HID1973M_E0 MG | ecosystem: Host-associated > Arthropoda: Insects > Digestive system > Unclassified ...
GCTACAGCACGGGAGGTGCTGCGCTCAAAGTCCGAGTATCCAACACCACATTCAAGTACGGTACGCAACTTGTTGCCTTACCCGTATTCACAACCTCTGACACCCGACTGCTCCCTGAGTTTGCCGAAGGATTTTCGGTAACAAGTGCTGAACTCTCCAAGCTGCAACTGAATGCTGGCCATTTCACCGCACTGAACAATCGCAATCAATCGACACGCGACAGCAATCATCTGACGTCACTTGACTATGCCGGGGGCATTTATAAATTCACGCCTCAACTGTCCAGCTCACTTTACTATTCGCGTGTAGATGATCACTTTAGAAAGTACTATGCCAGCACCACTTACTCCGTTCCCCTTAGTGAAAATCAGTCGCTCACATTTGATTTCAACGGATACGACACCAAGAGTGAGGGCCGAGCACTTTCAGGGACACTTGACAATAACATATGGAGCTTTTCCACGGTGTGGGCAGTAGGCGCTCATAAGTTTCAGGTTGGTTATCAGCAGGTCAACGGCACTGGAGGATACGTATACGGTGCAGATGGCGCCAGCACGATTTACCTAGGAAACTCTCTTCAATACTCCGACTTCAATTATGAAGATGAAAAATCCTGGCAGGCCCGTTACGACCTTAACTTGGCGCCATTCGGTGTACCTGGGCTCACCTTCATGGTCCGCTACGTGAAAGGTTACGATTTCAACACCACGCAAACGTCAAACGGCCAAGCATGGGAGCGCGACACCGAAGCGCGTTACGTTGTGCAATCCGGGCCGGCTAAAAACCTTTCTTTCAGAGTTCGACATGCCTCGTATCGAAGCAGCGATCAAGGTGGACAGGTCGACGATCTGCGAGTCATAACAGAATACCCACTTAACATCTTCTGAAGTGTAAGCCTTAGCCCTCCCCAGTTCGCACGCTGCGAACGACCATGCGCCAGTCATCGCTAGCGCCTACCAACCTAGACCTGTCGGTTACACAGCCCTACGTCGGCGAACAAGGGAATGACCCGCCGACAGAAAAAAACCCCGACCGGTGAACGATCGGGGCAAAACTTACCTGGCAACGGTAAGACATTACATGGCGCTCAACTTTCGCTCGCCAGAATCTCATGGGCATTGATCAATGAGCGGACAACCTTTCGAGCAATTGGGAGCAGACGTCGCCCTGCCGCCGTCAGTTGGACGGCGCTTTTGGGCTTTCGACTGATCAGCGCGACACCGAAATCCAACTCAAGCGCCTTGAGCTGTTTGCTGACGGCCGACTGCCCTATCCCCATGTATCTTGCCGCCGCAGAAACGGATCCCGCATCCACGACAGCCACGAAACTCTCCAATCGAGTCAGGTTCATGAGCGTCTACTCGATTTCACAGATCAAGAACCAGCAGTTTCGATTTCGCTCTCGAAACGCAGCAGGTCAAGTATTGGGCTTTTTCTGAATCATCCAGGATGTAGTCCTGATGGTCGACTTCGCCGTCGAGATAGCGAACTTTGCAGGTACCGCACAGGCCTGACTCACAGGATGTCTCTACGGGATATCCGGCCTTCTGCAGCACTTGGGCGAGGTTGTCATGACTCTGCACCAGAAGCTCTTCTCCTGTGCTCGCAATTTTAGCGACGAAACCGTCTGCCACTTCGGCGTCCGCGCCTGGAGGCGCCGCAGGTTTGACAGGCGCCTTGAAGTGTTCAAAGTGCACCGTTCCGTTCGGCCAATGCGCAGCAGCATTTTTGCAGGCTTCCATGAATCCGCCTGGACCACAGTAGTAGACGTGGCAGCCATCAGGGATGTCGTTGAGCAGCGCCTTGATATTGAAGCTCTTGGAAGGATCGCCTCCGTCGAAATGAAGATGGACGTTCCCGGACTCAATCAGTGACTGCATGTCCTCTGAAAAGGCCGCAAATTCGGGCCCCTTGCAGCAGTAGTGCAATTCGTAATCCGCGCCTTGTTCTTGCAGGGCATGCATCATGGATTTCATAGGCGTAACGCCGATGCCACCTGCGAGCAAGATGGAGCGGCCGGCACCAGATTGCAGTGCGAAGTTGTTTCTTGGCACGCTCACCTTTACGAGATCACCCGCGTGTAATTGGTGAACTGCTGCTGATCCGCCGCTGCCGTTGGGATCACGCAACACCCCGATCACATAACGATGATGTTCGCCTGGAGAGTTGCTCAGTGAATATTGGCGCACCAAACCGTTGGGCAGATGGATATCGATGTGAGAACCCGCTGTGAAAGGCGGAAGGTCACGGTGCTCAGGGTCAACCAGCTCGTAGGAGTTGATGCCCTTGGCCTCCAGTGTCACTCGACGCACTACCAGTTCGAGTGTCGTTACAGCAGGCTGTTGTAATGAAGTCATGGTTCTTACCTCCCACCAGGCCGGCGCCCCGTTTGCGTGGAACGGGGCGCCTTGCTCTTATTGTTGTTTGAAGCTCTGCTCCAAGGCTTCGAAGCGTTCACGTACGAATGCGGCGCGCTCCTTACCTTTGAGGTTGTCAGCCTGGGTCAGAATGGCCACGGCCTCGCGAGCCAAACGCCGACGGTTAGCGACTTCCTGCTCGCTGGTCTCGGCGACAGGCATGTTGAACACGTTGCCGGTGCAGTAGCTGTTCGGCTCGCCGTTCAGGTCACGCAACCACTGTGCGAATCCCTTGGCACTGGCATTCGGGTTGGTCCCACGTACCGCGTCACGCAGCATCTTGCGGAAGGCATACAGACCGGCGTCGAACTTGGTTGGATTTTCCAGTGCATGAACTGCGATTGGACGCTGGCTGATGATCGCCTCGTAGTCGCCAGGCGCATACTGAGCCGCCTTGTAGTCGTGACGCTCGCGATGGTTGGTCGGAATCGGCGGCATGTCTTCGAGCTTGTAGTTGCCGAAACGCTCCGGACGACGCATCGCTACTTGGCCTTCGAGGAAGTCGATGGTCTCGTAACCAACCATGGACTTGTCACCGACGCCACGGGTGTCGATCCCTGGCCCCATCACACGCCAGCCCATCATTTTGCTGTTTTCGTCATCCACCGGTACCGTCCAGCGTACGATGTGGAAGCGACTGAACAGTTTCTTCTGCGAGCCGTCTTCAGATGTGTAGGCATGCAGACTAAGGTTCGGCAGAACTTGGTGCTGAATGCGCAGAAACATACGGTCGTCGTTCACGCGACGGGCACCGGCGCAAGCGAGGCTGCGGCCTTGATGCACGGGGATGAACTGCATATCCGGAGCGACTTCCATGGAAGCGGCACCTACCTCATCGAAAGTCGTGCCTTGGAATTTGCCACCCACCACGTTTTTGGCCGAATGCAATGCGGTTGGGTGGAAGTTGTCCGCCGCGTTGTCCTGGACCTGCAGCCAGTTGCAGTGCTGGAAGTTGCTGTAAGGAACCAGCTCGTCGCCTTCCATTACCGTGAAATTCTGTTCCCACTCAGGGAACGGAGGCTCGTCGTCTGGTGGCCCCATGTAAGCGAAGACCAGGCCGTGCCGCTCAAACGCCTTGTAGGCGCCCTGACGAATAGAGGATGCGTACTTCTCGCCGTCCTTTTCTTCACCCGCCGGGAAAGGCACATGAAGACAGGCACCGTCCACGTCGAACACCATGCCGTGGTAGCAGCACTTGATGCCTTTTTCCTGGATGGCACCGTACTCGAGAGAGGCACCGCGATGGCAACAGTGCGCATGCAGCAAACCGATTTGGCCACTGCCGTCTCGGAAGGCAACCAGCTCCTCACCCATGATTTTCAGGAAGCGCGGAGTGTCGGTCAGTTCCAGCGACATACATACCGGGTGCCAGAAGCGGCGCAGGTATTCTCCCGTAGGAGTGCCAGGCCCGGTTTCGGTCAGCTCTGAATCGTGCTCAGGGGTCTTGTTAGTGAAGTAGCCTCCATAGGCGATCAGCTTTTTCGGGATCGCTGAACCACCACCGGCGCCGGCGCTACGTTGCTCATCAAGCTTTTCAAATTTCTCGGTCATTTTGCATTGCCTCTCTTCTTGTTTAATACGAGAGTTCAGTATTCCGAACTCTGTATACATATTGTCTGAACGCAATGTTGCTAAACGCTTGGGACTGATTAGTTGATCGACTTATCGACCAGGGCCGAGGCCTTGATCCACGGCATCATTTCCCGCAGACGCTCACCCACTACCTCAATAGGATGGTTCTGCAACTGGTTCCTGCGCGCAGTAAGGGTCGGGTTGCCGGCCTTGTTTTCAAGAATGAAAGCCTTGGCATATTCCCCGCACTGAATGCTCGACAGCAGCTCGCGCATCCGGTGTTTGGTTTCAGCTGGCACGATCTTCGGACCGCTGATGTACTCGCCGAATTCGGCATTGTTGGAGATGCTGTAGTTCATGTTGCCGATGCCGCCCTCGTAGATGAGATCGACGATCAGCTTGAGCTCATGCAGACACTCGAAGTAAGCCAGCTCTGGTGAGTAGCCACCTTCGACCAGTGTCTCAAAGCCCATCTTGATCAACTCAACCGTGCCGCCGCAGAGTACTGCCTGCTCACCGAACAAGTCGGTCTCGGTCTCGTCACGGAAATTGGTCTCGATGATGCCGGCCTTACCGCAACCGATGGCAGTGGCATAGGCGAGCGCGACTTCGCGTGCTCGGCCGGAGCAGTCCTGCTGAATGGCGAACAGTGCTGGCACACCATGGCCCGCTGCGAAGGTCGAACGAACGGTATGCCCCGGTGCTTTGGGTGCGACCATGATCACGTCGAGATCTGCGCGAGGCTTGATTTGCCCATAGTGAATGTTGAAGCCGTGGGCAAATGCCAAGGTCGCGTTCTTCTGGAGATGCGGCTCAATATCGCTGCGATAGACATCAGCCATGAGTTCATCCGGGATCAGCATCATCACCAGATTTGCCTGAGCCACAGCCTGATCCACAGGAAGCACTTTCAAACCCGCAGCGCTCACTTTCTTTTCGGAGCTCGAACCTGGGCGCAGGCCGACTACGACGTCGACGCCACTGTCACGCAGGTTTTGCGCATGGGCATGCCCTTGCGCCCCATAACCAATGATTGCCACTCGCAGATCCTGCACCAGGCTGAGGTCCGCGTCTTTGTCGTAGTAAAGCTTCATGTCTTGACCTTTTTATTGGCTACTGTGCTCTGCATTTCGAGTTTTGAACTCTGTATACAGAGTTCAGAGTTTTGACCTACACTGAAGGCAAGTCAAGGAAAAATTTGCTCGCTTGAGGAGAACGTGGACAATGCAGCTCATATTCAGTGAATCCGGATCACGGCAAGGCCCAACCATGACAACCACTCTCAAGCGTGTGCAGACGCGAACGGACTACGTAGACGAGGTCTACAAGGCCTTGCTCGACGCCATCAGCGACGGCTCGCTGGCTCCGGGCACGCGAATCACTCAGGAAGAAATCGCTGAACAGATGCACATCTCACGCTCGCCAGTGCTGCAAGCGTTGCGCTTGCTGAAGAAGGACGGGCTGATCCAAGACGCACCTGGCCGTGGCGTGCTGGTCACTCCGCTCACCACCGCCGACATCAGCAATCTGTATCTCATCCGCGGGGCATTGGATAACCTCGCCGCCAAAATGGCCGCAGAGCAGAAATTCCAGCTCGATCCGGCGCTGATCAAGCGTGGTCGCAAGGCTTCGCAAGGCAAAAACATCAAGGAGATGATCGACGCTGACATGGCGTTTCACACCGCAATCTACGACGCGTCCGGCAATCCGCTGATCGCTCAGAGTGCGCAGGTCTACTGGGTTCACCTACGTCGGGCGATGGGTGCCGTTCTTCAGTCGTCTGAACAACGCGAGGCGATTTGGAACGAGCATGAGGCGATTGCAGAAGCGATCGCTGCCGGCGACGTGGCAGCCGCTGGCGAGCTGACTGATGTGCACACGACCCACGCCAGGAAGAATCTGATCGAACGACTCAGCAATTTGCTGATGGCCTGAACGCAAAAAGGTGCCCGAACGACTGGGCACCTTCTCCTTACTAGACCATCTTCGTCTAGCGGTTAACCACCGACTTGGGCATCGCCAAGCAGATACATGCCGCGAAAACGAGCGCTGCAGCAATGCAGTACAACGCGATATCGGTTGAAGCCGTCACATCCTTTACCCAGCCGATCATGTACGGACTGATGAACCCTGCGAGGTTACCAATCGAGTTGATCATCGCAATACCTGCTGCCGCTGCAGCACCGCCCAGGAAGGCCGGAGGAAGACACCAGAACTGACACAGGCCCGTCATGATTCCCATGGTCGCCAGCGAAAGGAATACCAGAGAGATGGTCGGGTTGTGAAACGTCAGCGTGCTCAGAACTAACCCAAGCCCTCCGAGAACCGCAGGAACAGCTGCATGCCAGCGACGTTCCTTCTGCCGATCCGCACTGCGTCCAGTGAAGATCATGGCAATCGTTGCAGCGGCATATGGAATCGTCGTCAACAGGGCCACAGTGGAGACGTCCTGGATCCCCGAACTCTTGATCAGGGACGGCAGCCAAAAGCTGATGCCGTACAGCCCCATCATGAACCCGAAGTAACCCGCGCTTAGCACCCATACCCGTTTGTTACGGAAAGCTCCGAAGACCGAGTGGACCTCCTTCTCTCCCGTTTCAACCTCGATATTTCGTTTAAGGATTTCTTTGTCGCCTGACGAGAGCCATTTGGCATCGTCGATCTTGTCCTGCAGATAAAACAACACTACGACGCCCGCGATGATCGATGGCAAAGCTTCGAGAAAGAACAACCACTGCCACGCTGAGTAGCCATGCCAGCCATGAGTCGTCGCCATGATCCAGCCTGACAGTGGGCCACCAATGACGCCTGCCATCGGAATACCGGTCATGAACATCGCTGTGATCTTGCCGCGACGTGAAGGCGGAAACCAGTAGGTGAGATAGAGGATGATGCCGGGGAAAAACCCGGCTTCGGCCAGGCCCAGGAAAAAACGGATGGTGTAGAACATGGCAGGCGTCTGAACGAACACCATGCACGCCGAAAGAATGCCCCAGGTGATCATGATCCGAGCGATCCAGCGCCTGGCACCTACTCTGTGAAGGATGACGTTGCTAGGCACCTCAAACATGAAATAGCCAAGAAAGAATACGCCCGCGCCCAGACCGTAAATAGTCTCGCTAAACTTCAGCTCGTCAAGCATCTGTAACTTGGCAAAACCAACGTTGACGCGATCCAAGTAAGCAAACACGTAACAAATAAACAAAAATGGAATCAAGCGCAGCGAAACACGCGCATACAACTTGGTCTCTGATATCGAATCGGGCACGACATAAGGTGCCTCGAGAGTATTTGACATGATGCCAATCTCCGCACGGTTATTATAGTTGTCAGGCTTTAGGAGTTGTGGGGGTCTACCTGACGGCACCCCCACCGAAGATGATCAGCTGAACATGTCAGGTTGTTCGACGGCGAGCTGATCAAAGATCGCTTGGAAGTGGAGCCAACCGATGTATGGGCTACCAACGTTCTCACGGCTATACCGGCAACGTTCCGGGGACACAAGCTTCGGAGTGATCCCCGTGGCCTCGATCAGCAACTGCTGTTGGCAGCAACGCTCCAGGGCGATGAACCAGAACGCGGCCTCATCGATGCTGTGACGGCTGGCAGTGAGCAAGCCATGGTTCTGGTGTATGGCTGCCCGCACATCCTTGAAGTACTCGCAGACTGATTTGCCTGCTTTGGCTTCTACCGCAACCGCTCCGGCCTCAGCAGTGATGACGACATGGTCCTCGAAGAACACTGCGGCGTCCTGACTGATTGGCAAGAGGGGGCGGCCCGTTGAGGCCCACGCACCGCCATAGATGGTATGGGCATGACACATTGCCACAATGTCGGGATGGGCTTCGTGCACGGCAGCGTGAAGGACGAATCCGGCGCGATTGATGGCGTAGTCACCCTCAACGACCTTCCCATTGTGGTCGGCCAGGATCAGGTTGGAAACCTTCACCTTGGAGAAGTGAACGGCCATGGGGTTTGTCCAGTACAGCTCCGGAAACTCCGGATCACGCACTGTCAGATGGCCGGCGAATCCGTAATCCAGGCTGTGCACTGCAAAAGCGCGACAGGCTGCGACCAGATGACGTTTGCGATACTGACGCTCTTCTTCAAAGCTTTTGAAATCAGGAATCTCAGGAAAGATCAGCCCTTCTTGCTCAGGCTGATAGATGGAAATACGGCGTTTTCCATTAGAAGACGGTTCAATTCGGAGTAAGGGATCCATCTATTTGACCTCATATATTTATTATTGTGGAGTTCCATATTTGGCGTTGCGGGCCTGATTGACAAACGCAGGCTTTTCACCCAAGGTTGAATTAAATTAAGCCTCGGTGATAATAATGAGAAGAATTCCCGACTTCGCAGCCATCAAGGCATTTGAAGCGGCGGCCCGGTTGGAAAGTTTCGCCGCTGCTGCCGATGAGCTTCATCTATCTGCCTCCGCTGTAAGCCATCAAATCCGTAACCTAGAGTCCACATTGGGCATTGAGTTGTTCAAACGCAATCCCAGGTCAGTAGAACTCTCGATTCAGGGCCGCGCCTTGGCCCAGCGTTTAACGCAAGCCCTGGATGGACTGGAATCGGCACTGGCGCTGTGGATGCCAAGCCCTGAGCAACTAAACCTCGCCGTCCACTGTGCGCCAAGCTTCGCGTCAAAATGGCTATCGCCTCGTCTGGCGCGGCTGATTAGTGAACCCAACCCGCTTCATATCCGCCTCACGTCCAGTGCCACTCCGCCAGAACTGACTCGCCATGAGGAAATCGATGTCGCGATCACCTACGGGGCACCGATTAATAGAGTTGGGGTCGTATCCGAGCCTTTGGGGTTGGAGACCATCGTACCGATGAGTGCTCCCCATTATTTCGACACCTCACTTCATCTTGAGGAGGCGACGCTCAAGCCAGGATCACTCATCGACTCGCAACTGAGCCCCGTGCGCTGGGGCGACTGGCTGAGCCATGAAGGCCTGACCGAGCGCTCCAGCATGAAAGGGCTTTCGTTTGATCGGGCCGCGCTGGTGCTCTCGGCAGCGGCAGATGGATTGGGCATCGCGCTGGAGTCAACTCGCTTGGCAGAGAATGAACTCAAGAACGGCTCGCTGATCGTGCTCAATGGTCATCAACCGCCGCTCCAGCGAGAGATGCATTTTCTTTGCTACCGAGGATCGATGAAGGGCAGCCGCAAGATCGAACGGTTCAAGGAATGGATCATGAAGCAAATCGCGATGGCCTGATTGAAAGGGCCCGGAATCTGGGCCCCTTCGGTAAGCGACTAGCGATTGACCACTGCCTTGGGCAATGAGAGACAGACCACAGCTGCGCAAACCAACGCTACCGCGATGCAGTACAGCGCAATGCTTGTCGAACCGGTTGCATCCTTTACCCAGCCAATCAGATACGGGCTGATGAAACCGGCTAGATTGCCTATTGAGTTGATCATGGCAATTCCCGCAGCCGCCGCAATTCCGCCCAAGAATGCCGGCGGATAGCACCAGAACTGGCTCATCGCAGTCATGACGCCCATTGCACCCAATGACAGGAATGCCACTGTCATCACAGGGCTTTGCTCCGTAAATGTTGCTAAAACGAGCCCAAGCGCGCCCAGCACAGCAGGTATCGCAGCATGCCACCTGCGCTCACGACGTGCATCCGAATGACGGCCAGTCATGATCATCGCTATCGTGGCACAGGCGTATGGGATTGTGGTCAGCAGCGACACAGTCGCCGTACTTTGGATGCCCGTATTTTTGATCAATGACGGCAGCCAGAACGTGATGCCGTTAAGCCCCATCATCACCCCAAAATACCCCAGGCTCAGGAGCCAAACCCTGGCATTGCGGAACGCACTCAGAGCCGATTGGTGAGAATGATCTTGGCCGCCCTCTGCTTCCAGATTTCGCTTGAGCGTCGCTTTCTCATCCGCGCTGAGCCATTTCGCATCATCGGGATTGTCTCGCAGATAGACCAACACAGCGATGCCAGCAACAATCGACGGTATCGCTTCCAGCGCGAACAACCATTGCCAGGCGGAGTAGCCGTGCCACCCGTGAGTGGTCGACATGATCCAGCCTGAAAGCGGCCCGCCCAGTACTCCGGCCATCGGAATGCCGGTCAAAAACATCGCTGTGATCTTGCCGCGACGTGATGACGGGAACCAATAGGTGAGATAGAGGATGATACCGGGGAAGAAACCGGCTTCGGCAACGCCCAAAAAGAATCTCAGGACGTAGAACATGGTCGGGGTTTGGACGAAGACCATGCAGGCGGATATCACTCCCCAACTGATCATGATCCGCGCAATCCATTTTCTCGCGCCGACCTTATGCAGCATCATGTTGCTTGGCACTTCGAAGATGAAGTAACCGAAGAAAAATATGCCTGCACCCAGACCATACACGGTCTCGCTGAAATGCAGCTCATCAAGCATCTGAAGCTTGGCAAAACCTACGTTAACCCGATCCAGGTAGGCAAAGACGTAGCATAAGAACAAGAACGGAATCAGTCGCAAGGTCACGCGCGCGTAAAGCTTTGCCTCGCTCGGGTTGGCAATATTTTCCGGCACGCAGGCCGCATCGAGAGCAGTAGGCATCAGCCCATCTCCAAGCTTTGTTGTTATTGGTATTGTGAAAGCGCCGCCTGGTTGGACGGCGCAGAGAGGCCTTACGAGAACATGTCTGGCTGTTCGGTCGCGATCTTGTCGTACAGCGCCTGGAAGTGCAGCCAGCCGATATAAGGGCTGCCCACGTTTTCACGGCTGTAACGTGCGCGCTCTGGGGACACCAATTTCGGTGTAATGCCAGATGCCTCGATCAGAAGCTGCTGCTGGCAGCAACGCTCGAGAGCAATGAACCAAAAGGCCGCTTCGTCAATGCTGTGACGGCTTGCGGTCAGCAGACCGTGGTTCTGGTGGATCGCGGCGCGCACATCCTTGAAGTACTCGCATACCGCATTGCCTGCCTTGGCTTCGACCGCCACAGCTCCCGCTTCCGCAGTAATGACCACGTGATCTTCATAAAATACCGCCGCGTCTTGAGTGATAGGCAGCAACGGACGACCTGTCGAAGCCCAGGCGCCACCGTAAATGGTGTGCGCGTGGCACATGGCGACGATGTCTGGGTGCGCTTCGTGGACAGCAGCATGCAAAACGAAGCCGGCACGGTTAATCGCGTACTCACCTTGAACCACTTTGCCTTTGTGGTCTGCCAGGATCAGGTTTGACATCTTGACCTTGGAGAAATGAACAGCCATCGGGTTCGTCCAGTAGAGCTCTGGGAACTCCGGGTCACGGACGGTGAGGTGGCCAGCAAAGCCGTAGTCGAGACTGTGCTCGGCAAAAGCACGGCAGGCGGCAACGAGGTGCTTCTTCCGGTACTGGCGCTCTTCTTCAAAACTCTTGAATTCTGGAATTTCTGGAAAGATAAGCCCTTCCTGTTCAGGCTGATAAATCGAAATGCGTTTTTTACCGCTAATGGTCGGATCAAGCTTCAAAACGGATTCCATCACAGCTACCTCTATTTATTGTTGAAAGTAGAGGTATGGTGGCCACACCAGCCATTACGGACAAACGAAGCCTTTTCACCCAACACCAAATAAAATTCAGCCTCAATTTTATTCACTCAAATTCTAAATAATGTTGGGTTCGGCCCCCCATAACGCAAACGCCCCGTGGAGCTTAGCTTCACAGGGCGTCCGGGCGAGCGAGAGCGACCTAACCTGCAAAATGCAGGTAATACAGCAGGAGCGTGAGTGTGACCAACGAACCCAGTGTCGAGAGCAGGATGGTTTTAGAAATCAGACTGGCCTCCCGATTGTAGTATTCAGCGAGCATGAACGGCCCGGTGCCGGTCGGCAGCGCGCTGAGCAATACGGCCGATGCCGCCCACATAGGCTGTAACTGAAAAACCCTGAACGCTAGAAATCCTGTCACTAAAGGCTGACCAAACAGCTTGAGTATCACCAACGGCCACGGGCTGGATGTACTTGTAACTGCCACAGATTTACGCGCCAGAAAAAGCCCCAATGAAACAAGCGCGCAAGGCGTGGTGGCGGCTGAGAGCATATCCAAGAAGTGTATAACTGGCACGCCAAGCCCAAGACCTGTCGCCGACCAGGCTGCACCTGCAATTGGAGAAATTACTAGCGGGTTTTTAGCCAACGCCGTGAGTACCTGTCTGACGGCATGCCCGATGTGCTTTTCTTCCTGAAGCCCAACCTCAATCAGGACTACTGCAATCGCAAACAACACACAGACGACAATCAGCGACGAGATCAGTGCTGGCTGCAAACCTGGCTGACCGAACAATAGCGCACACAGGGGGATACCGATGTAGCCAGTATTGGCGTAGCCCGCACTCAAACCGTCGATGCTCGATGCGACAAGGCTGTGCCCGGTCATCAGCCGCCATATCGCTGTGATGCCAAACATCATGAGCGTACCGGCACCGAAGGAAATGATAAATCCTGGCTGCCAGATATCGCTCCAGGCTGTGGTGGCAGTGACTTTGAACAATAACGATGGCAGACACAGCCAGACCACCATCAGATTGATCTCCGAAGCGGCCTTCTCTCCGAGCTTGTTAAATTTTCGGCAGAGGTAGCCCACCAGGATCAATGCGAAAATCGGCGCAACAACTACAAGAACGGTGTGCATGATGGCTCTAATGCGGAGGGAGTGAAGCGCGTAGAGGATAGAGTTGACAACCCATTCAGTCCAATGACTAATAGATGCCTCAGCAATACGCGAAACGAATCAATGGTCGACATACGCCATCTGCGCTACTTCCTTGCCCTAGCAGAGCATTTACATTTCGCCAAAGCTGCCGCCATCGTCAACGTCACCCAGCCTTCATTGAGCCGGCAGATTGCGGCGCTGGAAGACGAACTGGGCTGCGAACTTTTTGTGAGAAACTCCCGTTCGGTGTCCCTTACTGCGGCAGGCTTGGAGCTTCAGCGTAGCGCTCAGAAGGTAGTAGATAGCCTTAATGGCGCTATCCGCACGACCCAAGCTGTCGCCAGAGGGGAACGCGGGGAGTTGAAAATTGCCTTCACCTCAATGATCGCCTGGACAGCATTTCCCACCTTGGTGAGGCGTTACTCCGTCCAGTACCCCAATGTTGGAATAAATCTGACTGAGATGCTGCCCAACGATCTGATCCAGTCAGTGAGGACAGGTGAGAGTGATCTGTGTCTGGCGTTCCGGACGGAAGTCAGCCAACCGTTAAGCTACGAAGCACTGCAGTCCGAGAAGCTCTGCATCGCCTTACCTGCGGATCACCCTCATGCAGGCAAGAAGCGTCTGAATCTCAGCCTACTCAAGGGCGAGCCCTTCATCCTGAGCCCACGAACAATAGCTCCCACGCTGCATGACGCAATCATGTCGCTGTGTCACGCGGCCGGGTTCGAGCCACAAGTGCGTATGCATACACATTTGCAGGGCACGATTGTGAACCTAGTAGCTGAAGGTCTCGGCGTCTCAGTTGTGCCTCAAGCGATGGCCAAGTCGGGCATGCAGGGCGTTGCGTTCATATCCCTTCCCGAATCGTCAGCTATGGAAATGGGCATCGTTTGGAGTCAGGAGAATCAGAACCCTTGCCTGATGGGCTTTCTGGAGATAGCTGGAAAGCCTAATTAAGCCGGACTATTGCAACAGTTGTAATTTTCTTCCATCGCAACAAGGAGCATGCAGTGTCTTTTGATGATTTTATGACGGATGCCATCATCGTTCGGAAGCAGAATGGCGAACTGATCGAGGGGTTGAAGGCCAGCGTACAACGCGACAAAATTTTTTTGGAGCGTTCGGATGTACTGATTGAGCCCAGAGACTTGATCGAGCGGCGCATGTCGAACGGCGCTGTTGAAACTTTCGAAGTAATTGATCCTGGCTTCCACGAAGCTTTTCACGGATTTGAAGCCCACTATCAGATGTCGGTACGAAAGCTTGGCCTCCCAGAAGCCAAACGGCGAGTGGAAAGCACTACCTACAACATCACCGGCCATAACGCCCGTATCAACAATCACTCAGTTGATCAATCCACGAACAACGTGAACATCGGCACGGATTTGAGTGAGTACATTGAAGGTTTACGCCAGGTTATACAGAGCCTCAAAGATCCTCAGCAAAAGCAGGATGCGCTGGAGATCGTTGAGGCAGTGGAAATTCAGCTGGCGTCACCGAGACCCAGCAAGACAGTCGTATCCACACTGCTGAATGCATTGCCTCACCTAGCCAGCATCGCCACGATCGCGTCTTCGATTCTCACTGCGCTTTGAACGTACTAACTGGCTCGCCCAGCCTCATCCGCGGCGAGCCAGTCAACGCCAATCCAGGCGTGTAAACAGCCAATCCTGAGATTTCAAAATCGCCCCCCGGATGAAAATTCCAGGACGGCGCGAATCCACTTTACTTTTCAAGGGGTCGCACAAAGGCATGGTCAACTCACGCTGCAAAAGTCCTTGAGAGATTCTATGAAAAAAACGCTGCACTTAGCACTCAGCCAATACAATCCGATCCCATCTTCGCTGCAGGAGGCCAGCCTAACAGGTGCAAAAGCAGTGATCGATGAGCACCGGCCAACAGCGTAGTGAAGCAGCTTCCCCGCAGCAAGCGAGATAGAGTCTAGAAAGTCATCGAGAGCAAAGGCCCGCGTAAACTGACGGATCTGATCGCTCAAAATCTTGAACCGTAAATCTAGGTGTAAGGCAGAAAGACAATGAACAAATCATTCGAGGTGGCCATTAAAGATTGGGATGGCGATGGCGCGATTTGCATCCCTGACGAGGTCCTCCAGGAGATGGGGATGGACGTGGGTGACTCGCTGTACCTTCTGGAAGAGTTCGTCGGCAGTAACCGGTGCCTGGTTCTCTCAAAAACGCCGAAGCTGCCTGATAGGATTGACGAGCTGGTGGAAGCCTGGGACACCCAGAATCCAACGATTGATTGACTCCGCCGAGATCATGTCAGTCCCTCTCTGGCCTACTCGTTCTAAAGCGCTGTCGAGCACCAAAAGTCAGCAGCAAAAATCTGCAACCGGTGACTATCTGCCAGAGGAAATTGTGGAAGCTGTAGGTGGATAGTATGGACCCGTGCATCGACTCAGACCAAAGCCTAAGCTGCTACTTCCTCAAAAATTTCTCACTCGACCGACTCTCTCCGTAATAACGTTTGCCATCTTTTCGCATACACCAGGGGTCGCAGAACTCACGGAGGTGAGGAGGTTCCGCCTCATGGTCTTTCGCGAGTCTCTGGCGTAGAGCCTTGCGATAGCGCCGGTGCCAAGCTTGCTTGTCGAAATGTTCGCTAACGGCGGTAGTGATGCCACAGATGGGGGTCTTGCGTCGGCTTCTGCTCATGATGGGGTCAGGGCTAGTGAAGCGCGCTTTTGCGTGCTTGCCCTGAGTAACAGAGCCTTTCAGCTTAACAGGATGAACTAGGGGCGAACAGCTCAATGCGGTTGCTGGGTTGAACAGGTGCGAGCATCTTCACCACGAGAGCCTTCAGCTCTATCGCATTGGTGAAATGGGCGTGACTCACTAGATTTCCCATTTTCTGCTGTCGTTGGCCAGATTTTTTTAACTGAACCAAGATTTTTTTAAAATACCCACAAAATGCTCAGAAAATTTTAACGGCACCAGTCGCGTAACCGCGATTTTCGAGCTTTCTGTTTTTCGACGCGCCGGTAATCTACGCAGTGGTCACCGTGTGGTTATGTCGGCTACCGGCCTTTCAGCGTGGCAGCCTGGAGATAGCTGTCTCCAGACCAATTTCGCGTAGCGGACTCGGTTGCCCATCTATTCACTTCCGGCCATTTGGGCTGAGTCGAACAGATCGGGAAACAGGGTCATAGTGACGTGCCCAGGTAGCTTCATCGAAATTGTCCCATCCTCGTCCATGGCGACCAAGCCCTCACTGGTCATCTGGCTGAGTAAATCGCGTGTTGTGGATTCATCGAGCCCCATACAGGCTTGGATCTTTGAGTAAACCATCGGGCCGCGCTCAAGCAGGTTGCGGTAGAGGTACAAAGCTTTGACACGTAGTATGGGCAGCGCCGGCCCGCTTATCGTTGGAAGCGCGGACTGTTGACGCACTTGAAAGTAGTGGTCGATACGGCGATTAAGTGTGCGAGGTTCCAGAAGCGCGCTGACGAAACGCACCTGTTCAAGTGCCGTCGTGATGAAGTATCTCGTGAATTCGATCAAACCACTGTCGGAGAGATCGCCCCGACCGTCCAGATCGCCTTTACGGGCGTGATCGGCAGCTTTCAGGGCGCTGTAATATGCATCGACATCTCTGCCGAATCCGCGACTCATTGACCACAATTCGTAGCCCTGCAAACCGCAGGCCTTCAGATACTCATCGGTGAACAGGCGAGCCGTTCTCCCGTTCCCGTCGATAAAGGGATGGAGCCAGAGGAGTCGATGGTGAGCTCCTGCCGCAGCGAAAAGCGGCGCCATCCCATGTAGCCGATTCAACCGGTAAGCGTTTTCGAACCAGGTCAGGTAAGACCAGATCCGTTCAGCGGGTGGCGGAATGTGGCGTCCAACGCTCACGCCACGAGTTCGAACTTCTCCCGGTATCAGTCGGATAGATTCGCCGCTGGCCTCAACCTCGATATCCAAATGTTTCTCGGGAAGGCCCCTGTAAAGCTCACGATGGAAACGGGTGATCGATTCACGGCTGGTGATTTCCAACGCATCGATTGGGTCGTCGGAGAGTCGGGTCTGAGCTTCAATGTGATGCTTGATTTCCAGCAGATCCGAGACGGGTTCACCATCTGCTGAGTTCATCTGAGCACTCAGCACATTGGCAGGCGATGCCGAGTTTCCCTCGATCTTGTTGCTGTAGTACGAATTCACCTGACGTTGCAGATGGATCATCGGAGCGCGTAGCGATTTGGGGATGTTTGCATTCAACGCCGCGTCGAGATGGATAAGCTCGGCAACAGCCTCCTTGAGGTCCTCTGGAGCTCTATCCTGGGTGACGTAGGGTGTCAGTGTCATTTGTTGACGTAGCCTTTGATGAAACCGGCCAATCTGAAGTCGCCGTATTCATTTGGAGAAATCGATGTCTTTGGGGCGAGGCGCCTATCTTGGCCAGATACCGCTTCCGCTAGCCGTGAAGCATTCCTATGACGGCATCTCGGGCGGCATCAAGGACGTTATTGGGCTCTGAGTTGAGCAAGGTTTTAGGAGCTTTGCCTCCAAGATAGCTGTTGGTGTATCCGAACCAGCAGGCCATCGACCATCCATCCTTCTTAGTGGCAAGGACAGTGATGATTTCACTCAATCTCTCAACTGGCTCATACGAGCAGGCAGAGTCAAGGGCATAGCTTGGGAACAGTTGAATCCCTTTGTGGTTGAAGCTGAAGATACGTCCTTCCGCTTCCCATCGAGCCAGTTGCTGACCGAACTCCAGCGGTTCGGCGCCCGCGAGTGCTGCCAGATCATGGACGTTAAGCCAGTCGCCACTACTGATGATTGTATCCAACGTCTGGGAAAGCATCTTCGCCAGTGTCAGCAGCGACCTTGCATGCCGAGTGCTCTCTGAGCGGGATGGAGGTTCATCGTCTTCTGCACATGAGGGCCGTGTTGGCGCAGGCATGACCCGGTTCAGGATGTCGATAGCGTCAAGGAATGCCTCCACTGCAGAAGAGGAGTATCGGCCATCAAGATCGATGGTTAACCTGATAGTGCCTTGTCCTTCAGGTGCTAAGACATCGCTCGGAGTGGATCGGCTGACCTTGATTCTGTTATTAGGCATTGGATTACCCCCTTCGGCGATACTCACGACCTGCTCAGGCGTTCCAAGCGAGATACACCTCATTGGTACATGCCGTATTCGATACGCATCAAAACGTACATGACCTCTTTGAATTCGTGGGCGTCGCCCATCAGCGTGCAGGGCTTTCGCCTATTCAGACTTCGGATAAGACTCTCGAACCAGGAGCTTGCCCTTTCTCGAGATCCCAGCACCACAGTAGCGCGTGAAAGAACCGCCGCTCTGGCTGATGTGAAGCAGCGATACTCGACACTCAAGCAACCAACCCCTGTGGAGTGCGCGAGCCCCAATATTTGAAGATCGACCGCCAAGCGCACTTCTTCTGTGCCGAAGATAGGCTGCAACTTGGGCGCAGTGACCGAAGCCGGTGGAGCATTGGGCTCCGGCGTATCGCGTTCTGTGGAATCGCAGAAAAATGGTTCGAGAAGAGGCCAGGTCGCCAATGCTGGATGCAGAGTTTGAGGGCTGATAGGAAGCCTCGAAATTTCTCCCTGCCTGATCGCCTCGCATCGTCCAGCCAGTCTCACGGCTTGTGGAGTGGGATAGTGGCGGAGGAGTTGTTTGGCCTGCTGCCGGACGTTATCGGGTAGTGATCTATCTCGCGAAAGTATCACCAAGAAACTGCCCGTTTCAATCACGCTAAGTGTCCGCTCGTAGGGTGTAGTCATCGTGATTGCACCGCACGAGTGACCTGGGTAAAAAGCTTTGGGAGGACTTCGGTGGCTTTCCCGATGAGCATTAGCTCATTCGGCTCGGCGGTGCTGACATCCTCCGTGTTGACGTGAATAACGGTTGCGCCACATGACAACGCAAGTCCAGGAATGTCAGCCGCAGGAGTGACGATCCCGGATGTGCCCACGGAGATCAGAACGTCGCAGCTTTTTACCAGTGCGATCGCCGAGTTCCAAACGTCTGACGGCAAATCCTCTCCGTACCAAACGACGTTGGGCCTTAGTTTTCCATTGCACCTTCCACAGCGCGGCGGTTCGACCAGTGCTCCATTAACTGGCTGGGGCATCTGATGCTGGGGCAAAATTCCGGGGCGATGGCACGCAAAGCACTTCGGCGTAGACAGACTGCCGTGCAGATGCAATACACCGACAGAGCCAGCTCGCTCATGCAAATCATCAACGTTTTGAGTGATGACAGAGACTTTGCGGCCTGTAGCTCCTAACTGACCGATCGCATGATGGGCAGCGTTTGGTTCGGCATTGGTAACCTGCTGCCGTCGCCATAGATACCATCCCCACACGAACGGCGGACTTTTGCGAAAGGCATTCGCCGTTTCCAAGTCTCGTGGGTCATGCTGGGCCCAAATCCCGGTCAACGGATCACGGTAGGTGGCAATGCCGCTCTCGACCGAAATGCCTGCTCCTGAGAAAACTACAATCTCGCGAGCATTCCATAGGACCATCGCTGCATATTCGAACTCTGACATCAGAAGTCCTCAGAGGCTGAGCCGTGGGGATCAAACGGTGCTGGGTCTCACTGAAAGCTCACATCTGATGTTGATGACGTCTTCAAATACAGGGGCGCATACATACTGGGGCCTTCAACGGTGCGATGTGACTCCGAGATCCGTGGTTCATGGTTTGCCAAGCGCTTTTTCGAGAACCATACCTTCGATGTTTTCTTCATCCGGAGGTCGAGCGCCCCAATTTTGTAAATGCCCTGCGCCGTGCGATACACCACGGCACTTTCTTCGGTTGTGATGCCTTGGTAGCAAGTGATTTGGTCAAGCTCCACCAAGCTCCATCTGTCGGAGCGAGTCAGAGCTGGCGGGCATAGCATCTGCACGTGACTGATCTCAACATCGGGTGCGGCAGTCATATAGTGCTGAAGTTCATACGCACAGCTCACCATCGCCGCGCGGTCATTCTTCCCCGTTCGGGCTGAGGTGATTGTGAGCAAAAAGCCTATGCCTTCTAATTCGCAATGCGATCTCGTGAACACCGTCTGCTCTGTAGGATCAAGTACGTAAATCAATTGCTACACCATTCCCGAATAGCGTGATGATTTCTTCTTGGGGGTCTGAAACAAACACTGGCTTGGTTCTCATCTAAAACGGCAGGCGAACGCATGACGGAGTGATTGATCTGGAGTGGAGCATAATTTTGCCATATATGCTGTATACAGCATAGTGTCTACGTCCCTGATAAGGCTCTATCGTTCCTTTTGTGGATAAGCAAATGGAACGCAAACTGGCGTTTGGGTCTGCACTCAGGGAGGTGCGATCACGAAAAGAGATAGCGCAGGAGCAGCTTGGTGCTAGTCAGTCATTCGTCTCCACGGTCGAGCGTGGAATACGCAGTCCAACAATCGAGAAAATGGAAGAGTTCGCTGAACGGCTCGGGGTCAACCCAGCAACATTGATCATCGTCATGCAGATCGGCCTTGATGGCGACGCAGATGCCCTGTTGAAAAAGATAAGGGACGAGATCAAGGCCTTGAGAAAATCGTCTTGCTGACTGAGATGGTGGTTGGTCCCAGGGAGAGCCTCGCCTAGCCAATGGCGCCGTAATATAGGATGTCACACTGTGAATCAGGCGGTAGACAGGCTTATTACACAAGGACGGTTTTGGTTGTGACGTACGTTAAGTTGCCCAGTGATCAACAGTCTGCGATCAGCGAAGTTGGTGAGACGCCATGCACGCTCGCAAGCTTGAAATCGTACTACGACAGTGAATCGACATCGGCACCAAGCCTGTACGACCGACGAGATCACTGAATAGCGTTCGATGTGAGCACGCATTAGCAATTTAGCGTTTCCTTACTAAGCCCCGGCTGTTGAACTGAACCTCGGAAACCGCACATTCCCGCTATCGCTGCGCTTGCGCTCAATCGTTGTACCGCAGGATTTGACAAGATTCGAAAGGTTTCGGTGCAAATGGCAAAACATGGAATTCATCGAATATCAGCAGGCCCACGCCCTCAAGCGAAGGATCGTCCTGCAGGCGGCGGGTGAGAATGCCCTCGGTGACCACTTCGATGCGCGTGTCGGGGCCAACCTTGCTGTCGAGCCGGATGCGGTAGCCCACGGTCTGCCCC
>Ga0160436_1000324_pt1 | contig 20683 bp, 17 predicted proteins | sample HID1973M_E0MG_FD_108264 | JGI IMG/M metagenome (GOLD analysis project Ga0160436, IMG submission 108264) | Enriched mosquito-associated microbial communities from UW Madison campus, WI, USA - HID1973M_E0 MG | ecosystem: Host-associated > Arthropoda: Insects > Digestive system > Unclassified ...
AAAAACTGAAGAGGACTTCAACGTGATCGACAAGCAAAATCTCCGTCGCAATCCGCTGGCCATGGTATTGGCCGTCACGCTCGGCATGGCCGGCACCCAGGCCGCGCAGGCTGCCGATCTTCCTGTTCGCGGGATCTCGCACGCCACTCCGGTCGATGCGCAGGGCGGTCCGTCCCGCATCATCGTCCGCTACAAGGCCGGCACCGCCGCCTCCACCGACCTCGCCGCCAAGCTCAGCACCGCCAATGCGGCGCTCGGGCGTGCCGGCCTGGCCGGCAATGCACGTGGAGCGGCCGCTGCCAACCAGGCGCAATACGTGCGTCGCATGGCAACCGGCGCCGACGTACTGCGCGTGTCCGGCAAACTCAGCGCGGCGCAACTCAAGCGCGTAGTGGCCGAGCTGGTCGCCGATCCCACCGTGCAGTCGGCGCAGATCGATCGCCTGAAGCGGCCGCTGCTGGTGCCCAACGATCAGTATTACGCCCAGTATCAGTGGCATTACAGCAGCCCGACCGGTGGCGTGAACGCACCAGCTGCCTGGGACATTGGACAAGGGGAGGGCGTGGTGGTCGCCGTGCTCGACACCGGCATCCTGCCCGCGCATCCGGACATCGCGCAGAGCCTGTTGCAGGGCTACGACTTCATCACCGATGCATTCGTCTCGCGCCGTCCCACCGATGCGCGCGTGCCCGGCGCACTGGACTACGGCGACTGGAACCCGGTCGCAGACGAGTGCTACACCGGCTCGCCGGTGCAGGAGAGCAGCTGGCACGGCACGCACGTGTCCGGCACGGTCGCCGAGCGCACCAACAACAGCATCGGCATGGCCGGCCTGGCCCACAAGGCGACCGTGCTGCCGGTGCGCGTGCTCGGCCGCTGCGGTGGCTACAGCTCCGACATCGCCGACGCGATCGTCTGGGCCTCCGGCGGTCATGTCGACGGCGTGCCGGACAATGCGAACCCGGCCGAAGTCATCAACATGAGCCTGGGCGGCGGTGGCAGTTGTGACGACGAGACGCAGGTGGCGATCAACGGTGCGGTTTCGCGCGGCACCACAGTGGTGGTCGCGGCCGGCAACGAGGCCGACGATGCCGCCAACTACAGCCCCGCCAGCTGCGACAACGTGATCGCAGTGGGTGCCACGCGCATCACCGGCGGCATCACCTATTACTCCAACTATGGACCGAAGGTGGATCTGTCCGCACCGGGCGGCGGTGGCAGCGTCGATGGCAATCCCGGTGGCTATGTCTGGCAGCTCGGCTACGACGGCGCGACCACGCCGACTTCCGGCGCCTACACGTACTTCGGCCTGGGCGGCACCTCGATGGCTTCGCCGCACGTGGCCGCGGTCGTCGCGTTGGTGCAGGGTGCGTTGGCGGCCGCCGGCAGCGATCCGCTGACGCCGGCCTCCGTGGAGGCGCTGTTGAAGCAGACCGCGCGTCCGTTCCCGGTCGCGCCACCGCCGAGCACGCCGATCGGCACCGGCATCGTCGATGCCAAGGCCGCGCTGGACAAGGCGCTGGAGCCACCGTGCGATCCGGATACGCAGACCTGCGCACCGGATGCCACGCCGCTGACCAACCAAGTCGCCGTTGGCGGCCAGTCGGGAGCGGCGGGCAGCGAGAAGCTCTTCAGCTTCCAGGCCACGGCGGGCAAGACGCTGTCGATCCTGACCTACGGCGGCACCGGCGATGTCTCGCTATATGTCAGCTTCGATGTCGAACCGACCACGACCGCTTTCGACGCCAAGTCCACCCGCCCGGGCAACAGTGAGACCGTGCGGTTCACGGCGCCGGAAACGGGCACGTACTACATCAAGCTCGTCGGCGCGGCGACCTTTAGCAATGTGAGCATCGTCGCCCGGCAGTAGATGCGAAAAATCGTTCTGAAAGAGAAATCCCCGGCCAAAAGGCTGGGGATTTTTCTATGTGTGTTCGCAGCTGTGAATTGCCTGATCGTTCTATCCCCGGCAGCGGCCCCGCCGCCGTTGACGATGCCAGTTCCGCAGACAGCGAGCGCGAGGGCCGAATGTGATGCAACAGCGAATTTCACCTCGATCGTGAACTTTCCCAGGTTTGGGCAGGCCGCCGGCAATCCCGGTTGACCCTCGCGCAGACGCTCCAAGACTGCACCCGCAGGGCGGCGCATGCCCCCGGCACGAAGTCTTGCGCGGCGGTCTGTCGCATCAACCGATTCCGAGGAGAACACGTATGGAGAAGTCTGCTGGCGGGCGCCACCCCCGCGTCACGATGTTGGGCAGCGCCCTGCTCACCGCGCTGCTGGGCACGGCGTTGCCCGCTGCTGCTGCCCCCCCTGCGCCGCCCAATGCAGCGACCGTCATCGATGCCCCCGCGGAAGATGGCAGCTTGATCGTTCGCTTCCGCGTGCCGGCGGCGCCTGGACCTTCGCAGCGGTACGTGGCCAGCGCCAGCACGGGGGCTTCCCCCGAGGCCGAACGAGCGATTGTCGAAGCGGCGATGCAGCGCGCAGGCGTCGGGCTGGGGCCCGTAGTACGCAGCACGGGCAGCGCCCGGCAGGCAGCCACTGGCGCCACACAACGCACGGCGCAATACGTGCGCACGCTGGCCATCGGCGCGGCGCTGTACCAGCTGCAAGGCGTTCGCGACCGCGACGCGTTGCAACGCGTGGCCGACCAGCTGGCGGCTGACCCGCGCGTCCTCTACGCCGTGGTCGACCAACGGCGCTATGCCTACGCGGCAACACCGGGCAAACCGCGCGAGTACACGCCCGACGATCCTCTGTATGTGCTGCAGTGGCACTGGAGCGATCCCGTCGGTGGCATCGGCGCGCCCACCGCCTGGCCGCTGTCGCGCGGCGAAGGCGTGGTGGTGGCGGTGCTCGATACCGGCATTCTTCCCCATCACCCGGACCTGGCCGACAGCCGCTTGTTGCCGGGCTACGACTTCATCCGTTCGCCGAGCGTGTCGAGGCGACCTGGCTTCGGCCGCGCGCCGGGCGCGCTGGACCATGGCGACTGGCAGGGAGCCGAAGAATGCGAGGCCGAACCCAAACCCAGCGCCAGCAGTTGGCATGGCACGCAGGTCGCCAGCACGATCGTGGAGAGCACCGGCAACGGCTTGGGCATGAGCGGGCTGGCCCCGCGCGCGACCTTGCTGCCGGTACGTGTGCTCGGGCATTGCGGCGGCACGGATTCGGACATCATTGATGCGATCGTCTGGGCCTCCGGTGGCCACGTCGACGGGGTGCCGGACAACGAGCAGCCGGCCGAAGTCCTCAACCTGAGCCTGGGCAACCGCGGTGCTTGCCCGGCTCCGCTGCAGGAGGCCATCGACGGAGCGATCGCGCGTGGCGCGTTCGTGGTCGCCGCGGCCGGCAACGACAGCGAGCGCGCCGGCGACTATGCGCCAGGCAATTGCCGCAATGTCGTCACGGTCGGCGCCACGCGGGTAAGCGGCGAGATCGCGCCTTATTCCAACCACGGGGCACGGGTAGACCTGGCCGCGCCCGGCGGCGACGACGAAGGCGCGGACGGTACGCTGCGCGGCGGCATCTGGCAGGCGGGCTACAGCGGGCCCACCACGCCGACCTCCGGCAGATACATCTACCAGGGCGATGCCGGTACCTCGATGGCCGCGCCGCAGGCGGCCGCGACCGCCGCGCTGGTGCAATCGGCGCGGGTCGCCGCCGGACGCGCACCGCTGTCGCCGGCACGCCTGAAAGCGGTTCTGGTCGGCTCGACGCGGCCGTTCCCCGTGGCCACGCCGGAGGACCGCAGCCTGGGCAGCGGCATCGTCGATCCCACGGCCGCGCTGCACTACGCGCTGGACACGGCTTGCGACGTCGGCGTCGCCAACTGCGCGCCGCCGATCGGCATCCTCCGCAACAAGGTGCCGGCGGTGATCGATTCGGCGCCCGGCGATCGCCATTACGTCTTCACCGCCGAGTCGGGCCGGCCACTGACCGTGTCGACCTATGGCGGCAGCGGCAACGCTTCGCTGTACGTGCGCTATGGGGCACCTGCGACCCGGGAGAAGTACGACGGGCGTTCCCGCCACGCCGGCAATGAGGAGACCGTGCGCCTGTTGTCGCCCAAGGCCGGCACCTACCACATCTATGTGCCGGCCGAATCGGCGTATCGCGGCCTGACCCTGCTCGTGCGGCAGTGAATGCGAGGGGTCCGGCGCGCCGCCGGATCCCTTTCACAGCGCGGCGTCCAGCACGGAACTGCTAAAGTCGCCGGCAACATTGGAGGCACAGTGAACGCTGTCGTCGGGACGCCCGTGGACAACCAGAACATCCAGGCGCGCATCGTCGAAGCGCTGCTGGAGCGGCGGCGCCTGAAGGAAGCCGACCTGGCGCGAGCCCGCCAGTTGGCGCCCGAATCGGGACTGGGGCTGTTGCCGCTGCTCGGCCGGCTCGGCCTGATCTCCGAGCGCGACCACGCCGAGACCTGTGCCGAGGTGATGGCGCTGCCGCTGCTCGACGGCCGTGGTCTGCCCGACGCGCCGCCGGAAGCTTTGCCGGAAATCCAGGCGCTTTCGCCGCGGTTCCTCAAGCAGTTCCATGTCTGTCCGCTCGGCGAGCAGGGCGGGGCGATCGAGCTGTGGATGGCCGATCCCTGGGACGACTACGCGCCGCAAGCGATTGCGTTGGCCACGGAGCTGCCGGTGCGGATCAAGGTCGGGCTGCGCTCGGAGATCGATGACCTGATCGAGCGCTGGTTCGGCCAGGGTCGCAGCGCGATGGGAGCGATCGTGGAGACCGCCGACAGCGAAGCCTCGGCGAGCGACGACGTGGAGCAGTTGCGCGACCTGGCTTCCGAAGCGCCGGTGATCCGGCTGGTCAACCTGCTGATCCAGCGCGCGGTCGAATTGCACGCCTCGGACATCCACATCGAGCCGTTCGAAAGCCGCCTGAAAGTGCGCTACCGCGTGGACGGCGTGCTGGTCGAAGGCGAGAGCCCGCCGGCCAAGCTGACGGCCGCGGTGATCAGCCGCGTCAAGATCATGGCCCGCCTGAACATCGCCGAGCGCCGCCTGCCGCAGGACGGCCGCATCATGCTGCGGGTGCAAGGCAAGGAACTGGACCTGCGCGTCAGCACCATGCCCACCGCGCACGGCGAGAGCGTGGTGATGCGCCTGCTCGACCGCGAGACGGTGGTGTTCGACTTCCAGCGCCTCGGCTTCACCGAGGCGTTCCTGCCGCAGTTCCGTCGCGTGCTGGAGCAACCGCACGGCATCCTGCTCGTCACCGGCCCCACCGGCTCGGGCAAGACGACCACGCTATACACCGCGCTGAGCCAGCTCAACACCGCCGACGTCAAGATCATCACTGTCGAAGACCCGGTCGAGTACCAGATCGAAGGCATCAACCAGATCCAGGCCAAGCCGCAGATCGGCCTGGATTTCGCCCAGGCGTTGCGCAGCATCGTGCGCCAGGATCCGGACATCATCATGATCGGCGAAATGCGCGATCTGGAAACCGCGCGCATCGCGATCCAGTCCGCGCTGACCGGCCACCTGGTGCTGTCCACGCTGCACACCAACAACGCCGCCGGCGGCATCACCCGCCTGCTCGACATGGGGGTGGAGGACTACCTGCTGACCTCCACCATCAATGGCATCCTCGCCCAGCGCCTGGTGCGCCGGCTCGAGCCCACCCACGCCGAGCGCTATCTCGCCACGCCCGAAGAGATCGAGCGTTTCGAACTGCGCCGCCTGCAGCCGCAGGGCGATATCCACCTCTATCGCGCGCGGCCCTCGGCGCTGGCGCCGACCGGCTATGCCGGGCGCACGACGATCGTGGAGTTCCTGGTCATGGACGACGAGTTGCGCCGTGCGGTGATGCGCCGTGCCGGCATGGGCGAGCTGGAGCAGCTCGCGCGCCAGCGTGGTATGCGCACGATGTACGAGGATGGCCTGACCAAGGCCTTGCGCGGCGAGACCACCATCGAGGAAGTGCTGCGGGTGACGGAGGAATCGTGAAGCCGATCGCCGCGTTCCGCCACCGGCCATGCTCGGCACTCGACGCGAAGACCGGTGCCTGCGCATGACCCTGTACCGCTACAAGGCGCTCAACGCCCAGGGCGAAACCCTGGATGGGCAGATGGAGGCCGCCAGCGAGGCCGAGGTCGTGGCGCGCCTGCAGGAGCAGGGCAATCTGCCGATCGAAGCGCGACCGGCGGTGGCGGGCGAAACCGCTTCGCCGTGGCGGCGCCTGTTCAGCCGCAATGCCTTCGACGGCGATGCACTGGTGCAGTTCACCCAGCAGTTGGCGACGCTGCTGGCCGCCGGCCAGCCGTTGGACCGGGCGCTTTCGATCCTGATGGAACTGCCCGAGGATCCGCGCAGCCAGCGCACGATCGCGCAGATCCGCGACGCCGTCCGCGGTGGTTCGCCGCTGTCGACCGCGCTGGAGCGCCAGCACGGCCTGTTCTCGCGGCTGTACATCAACATGGTGCGCGCGGGCGAAGCCGGCGGCAGCCTGCACGACACCCTGCAGCGCCTGGCCGATTACCTGGAACGCAGCCGGGCGTTGCGCGGCAAGGTCATCAACGCGCTGATCTATCCGGCGATCCTCATCGTGGTCGTGGGCGCGGCGCTGCTGTTCCTGCTCGGCTACGTAGTGCCGCAATTCGCGCAGATGTACGAAAGCCTCGACGTCAGCCTGCCGTGGTTCACCAGCGCGGTGCTGGCGGTGGGTTTGTGGGTGCGCGACTGGTGGATCGTGTTGGTCGCCATTCCCGCCGGTGCGGCGTTGTGGCTCGAGCGCCGGCGCCGCGATCCGGCGTTCCGGCTGGCGCTGGACCGCTGGTTGCTCGGCCGGCGCATGGTCGGCGGCCTGGTGGCGCGGCTGGAGACCGCACGCCTGGCACGCACGCTCGGCACCTTGCTGCGCAACGGCGTGCCGTTGCTGCCGGCGCTGGGCATCGGCCGCAACGTATTGGGGAACCTGGCGCTGGCCGAAGAGGTCGAGCGCGCGGCGGAGGAGGTCAAGAATGGCCACGGCCTGGCGCAGGCGCTGGGGCGCGGCAAGCAGTTCCCGCGGCTGGCATTGCAGATGATCCAGGTTGGCGAGGAATCCGGCGCGCTGGACAACATGCTGCTGCGCACCGCCGACACTTTCGAGCAAGAGTCGGCGCAGGCCATCGATCGCCTGCTGGCGGCGCTGGTGCCCGCGCTGACCCTGGTGCTGGCGTCGGTGGTGGGCATGGTGATCATCGCCGTGCTGGTGCCGCTGTACGACCTGACCAACGCGATCGGCTGAACGTGATGGTGACCACCCAAACGCGCCGCCGCGGTCCGGCAGAGTGGTTTGCATGGAAGGCTAGTTAAATCTCCATGAAATTGGAATTGTCGCCCGCCTTGCCGATGCATTCCGGACGGCCGCGGGCTAACCTCACCGGTTCGCCAAAACCCGCCTCCCGCCGAGAAATCGCCATGTCCGCACCCCGACGCTCGATCAGCCTCTCCGCCCCCCGCCTGCAGGCGGGCATGAGTCTGCTGGAAATCATCATCGTGATCGTCCTGATCGGCGCAGTGCTCACCCTGGTGGGTAGTCGCGTGCTTGGCGGCGCCGACCGCGGCAAGGCCAACCTGGCCAAGTCGCAGATCCAGACGCTGGCTGGCAAAGTCGACAACTACCAGCTGGATACCGGCAAGCTTCCCACCAAGTTGGACGACCTCGTCGCGCAGCCGTCCGGAGTGACGGGTTGGCTGGGCCCGTACGCCAAGCAGTCCGAGCTCAATGATCCCTGGGGTCACCCCATCGACTACCGTGCGCCCGGCCAGGGCCGTCCGTTCGATCTGATCAGCCTGGGCAAGGACGGTCAGCCCGGCGGCAGCAGCTACGACTCGGACATCGTCTACGAGTAAGCCGGTGCTTTCCGCGTGCCGGACCGAGCTGCGCCGCCGGCCATCGTGGTCAGGCCGATCTGCGTCCGGGGTGAGCCTGCTGGAGATGTTGCTGGTGATCGCGCTGATCGCGGTGGCCGGCGTGCTCGCCGCCGCGGTGTTGAGCGGTGGCATCGAAGGAATGCGGCTGCGCACGACGGGCAAGCAGATGGCCGATGAACTGCGTCAGGTCCGCCTGCGCTCCATTGCCAGCGGCAAGCCGCAACAATTCGAGATCGATCCGGTCGCGCACCATTGGACGACGAGCCTGGGCCGCAGCGGCAGGATCCCCGCGTCGTTGCGCGTCCAGTTCACCGGCGCGCGCGAGGCGCAGGCCCGCGCGGGCAGCGGCGCGATCAAGTTCTTCCCGGACGGGGCGTCCAGCGGCGGCCGCATCGAATTGTCCGCCGAACAGGCGACGTGGCGCATCGACGTGGCATGGATCACGGGCGAAGTGCGCTCCGGCCGCGTCGGAGACCTGCGTTGAGGGCGCAGCGCGGCTACACCCTGATCGAAGTCATCGTTGCCTTCGCCTTGCTGGCATTGGCACTGACCCTACTGCTTGGCACCCTCACCGGCAGCACGCGGCAATTGCGCCAGGCCGATGATGCAACCCGCGCCGTCCTGCACGCCCAGTCGCTGATGGCGGCGCAGGGCGTGGACGAACCGTTGCGGCCGCGCCGCGTGCAGGGGAATTTCGAAAACAACCGCTTCCGCTGGACGCTCGACATCAAGCCTTATGTCGATCCCCGTCCAGCACCAGCCAAAGGCGACATTGAAACCGTCTCGCAGCTCCGGTTGTTGCAGTTGGACCTGTCGGTGCGCTGGGGTGAAACACCGGCCGAGCAATTGCACTGGCGCACCTTGCGGGTGGCGATGGTGCCGACGGAGGGGGCCAGCCCATGAGAGCGCCTGCGGCCTCGCGCGTAAGCGGCTTCACCTTGATCGAAGTGCTGCTGGCGACCGTCCTGCTGGTGGCCGGACTGACCCTGGCGTTCGCCACGTTGCGCTCGGCCAATACGATCAGCCAGCGCGGCGAAGCGATGGCGGCGCGTGGCGAGCGCATGCGCGCGGTCGAGGGTTTCCTGCGCCGCAGCCTGACCGGCGCCCTGCCGCTGGCGATGGGGCGCGACCCGGAAAGCCAACGTCCGCTGCGTTTCGTCGGCGAGCCCGCGCGCATGCGTTTCGTCGCCGATGTTCCCGATTACCTGGGCCGCGGCGGGCCCTATCTGCATGACCTGTCGGTGGACGGCCAGGCGCCGAAGCTGCGGCTGCAGATCGTGTTGGCGCAGGTCCAGTCCGCGCAGGCACTGACCGAGACGCGGCCTTTGCCGCCGGAACCGCTGGCCGATGGATTGCTGGAAGTGCGCTTCGCCTATCGCGGCCGTCAGGACGCGTTCGGCACGCTGGGCGACTGGCAGCCGCAGTGGGACGCCAGTGACCGTATGCCGCTGTTGGTGCGCATCGACCTGCGCGATGCCAAGGGTGCATGGCCGCCGCTGGTCGTCGCGCTGCCGCAGGCGCCGAATGCGCGCACGGAGGTCCAGCTGTGAGGTCGCGCGCGCACGGTGCGGCGTTGGTCCTGGTGCTGTGGCTGATCGCGTTGCTGACCGCATTGGTCGGCGCGTTCGCGCTGACCAGCCGGGTCGAGGGCATGCAGGGCAGCGTCCTGCGCGGCGATGCGCAGGCCCGTGAGCTGGCGCGCGCTGGCCTGGAGTACGCGGCCTGGCGGATGCAGCAGGCGCCGGAACAGCGCTGGCAGGCGGACGGACGCCTCTATCGCTGGACGTTCGACGGCGTGCCGCTGGAGATCCGCATCGTCGATGAAAGCGGCAAAGTCGACCTCAACCAGTCCGATGCGGTGTTGTTGGCGGGCCTGTTGCGTGCCCTCGGCGTCGAGCCGGGGCGCGACCAGCGCCTGGCCGCGGCGATCATCGACTGGCGCGACCCGGACAGCCTGTCCTCGGTCGGCGGCGGCGCCGAGGACCAGGACTACGCGGCGGCGGGATTGCCTTACGGGGCCAAGGACGCGCCTTTCGAGAGCCTGGGCGAACTGCGGTTGGTGCTGGGCATGGACCCGGACCTCTATCGCCGTTTGCTGCCCAATGTCACGATCCACGGCCAGCAGGCACGCCCGCAACCGGCTTTTGCGCCGCTTCCGGTGTTGACTGCGCTGGGCGTGGATCCGGCGCCCTGGCTGGCCCGGCGCGAAGGCGCCGACGCACAGGGGTCGGGCCAGGCTCCGGTGAATGGAACGGGCACTTATAGTATTGAGAGTCGGGCAAGGCTGGGACAGGAACGCGAGGCCGTGCTGCGCGCCGTGGTGCGCACCGGGTTGACGACCTTCCCGCCATCGCCCTACACCGTGTTGCTGTGGGAAGAGGGGACGGCGGGTCAATGAGCGCGTGGCGGCAAAGTCTGGAGCGCATCGGTCTGCGGTTCCCGCCGGGAGCCGGCGGCTTCCTGCGCTGGTGGCAGGGCGCCTTGCTGGCGTGGCTGCCGCCGCGTTGGCAATGGCAGCTCGGGTTTGCGCCCTCGCGGCTGCTGCTGGCGCGTGAAGGCGAGTCGCTGGCGTTGGCCAGGCAACGCGAGCTGGCGCCGGAACCCCTTGCGCAGCTGCCGTGGCCATTGGCGCCGCAGGAACTGGATGCCCTGTTGCCATCGCGGTTGCAGGCGATGCCCCGCCACTGGTTGTTGCCGCCGCAGCTGGCGCTTCGCCGTCCGCTGCGGCTGCCCGCGGCCGCGACCGCGCGCCTGCGTGACGTGGCGCGCTTCGAGATCGATCGCCAGACGCCGTTCGAGTCCGAGCAGGTCTGGTTCGACGTGCGCGTGCGCGGCAAATACGGCGACGATCAGCTCGATGCCGAACTGGTGGTGGTGCCCAAGCGCGCGCTCGATGGCCCGCAGGGCGTGCCGGTGGCATGGCGCGACCAGTTGGCCGGTGTCGATGTCGCCGATGGCCACGGTGAACCGCTGCGTATCAACTTGTTGCCGGAAGCGCAGCGCAAGACGCGTGGCGATCCGTTCGCAGGCTGGAACCTGCTGCTGTGGGTGTTCGGCCTGCTGGCACTGTCGGCCGCGGCGCGCTGGGTGCTGGACAACCGCAATGCCGCCGCCGATGCCTTGCAGGCCCAGGTGCAGGCCAGCGCACAGCGTGCCCGCGCCGTCGCCACGCAACGGCAGCAGCTGTTGGACCTGATCGACGGTGCGGCGTTCTTCGAGCAGCAGCGTGCGGCGCGGCCGGCGGCGATCGAGGTCTGGAATGAACTGAGTCGTCGCCTGCCTGATGGCACCTACCTGGAAAAGTTCTCGATGGAAGGCGACGAACTGCAGCTGATCGGTCTCAGCAGCGAAGCGTCCTCGCTGGTGGAGCGCCTGGAAGGCGCGCCGACCTGGCGCACCCCATCGCTTAGCGGGGTGCTGCAAAGCGATTCCGGCCAGGGCCGCGATCGCTTCACCATGACCGCAACGCTGGCCCCTGCCGCGGCGCCCGCAGCGCGACCGGCCACGCCCGCAGCGGACGCGCCGGCGACGAACCAGGGAGGCGCGCCGCGATGAATGCCGCTCCCGATTCGCGCGAACGCCTATGGGCACTGGCACTGCTGTTGCTGGCGATTGCCGGGGTCTATCTGCTGGTGGTGCATCCGTTCTTCGTGCAGCCCCTGCTGGCGACGCAGAACCGTATCGAGGCCTTGCAATTGCGCGACCAGCGCATTCGCGCGGAATTGTTGCAGGCGCCGAAGGTGGCCGAACAGTTGCAGCGCGCTCGCGCCGAGCTGGCGTCCCGTCCCGGGTTCCTGCCGGAGGCAACCGCCGAACTCGCCACCGCCGGGCTGGTGCAACGGCTGGAAAGCGTGGTCGCGCAAGCCAGTCCGGGCCATCGCAGTTGCGCCATCAGCAACCGTTCGCCGCTGCCGCCCGATACGCAGAACCGCTTCACCCGCGTGTCGGTGCAGGTACGCCTGCGCTGCGGCACCCCCGAGCTTGCCGCGGTGCTGCATGCGCTGGAAAGCGGCGCCCCTCGATTGTTCGTGGACAACCTCAACGTGCTGGCGCAACGCGCGCAACTGTCGCCGAACGAAGTGGGCAGCGGGTTGGACGTGACCCTGGAACTGTCCGGCTACGTGCGCCCGAATGCCGGAGCCGCACCCACGCCCGTGACGCCTGACGCGCCGTCGTCGGGAGGTCCCGATGCGACTTGAGGCGATCGGCCTGCGCACCTGGTGGCTGGCGACCTTCGCCGGTTGGGCGGTGTTGCTCTGCCTATTGGCGGCATTCGGGCTGGGCGGACGCGTACAGCGATTGCCCGACGATGGCGCGTCCCGGCCGTTGCCGGCGCTGCCGGCGGCGGGCCAGGAGCGGCTTGGCGGCTTCGATCGCTACGACGCCATCGCCGCGCGTCCGGTCTTCGCCGAGGACCGTCGCCCGCATCCTTTCCTGCTGGGCGGCAGCGAAGGCGCCGGCGCCAGTGGGCTGCGGCTGACCGGCGTGCTGATCGCCCCGCAGTTCCAGATGGCGACGTTCACGACCGAGCAGGGCAAGTCGCTGCGGCTGCGGCTGCTGGGCGAAAGCGTGGAGGGTTGGCAACTGCTGACGTTGTCGCCGCGCAGCGCCACCGTCGCCGGCCCGAACGGCACCCAGACGCTGGAGCTGCAGGTGTTCGACGGCAAGGGGGGCACGCCGCCGACTGCGTTGCGCGGCACCCCGGGGGCCGCCCCGCATCCTTCGGCCGGGATGATCGCACCGGCGCCTGCCGCCGCGCCGCCGATCGCCGAAGCCCGTGCCGCGTCCGCCACGGCGGCCGTTCCGGCTGCGCCGCCGGCGGGCGACGCCAGCCAGGACAACGCCGAACCGACCGGGCCTTCCGCCGAACAGTTGAACCAGATCCGCGAACGCATCGAGGCGCGTCGCCGCGCACTCCAGCAGCAGAGCCGGCCACCCAGCGGCGATACGCCGCCGCCCGGACAGAACCGATAGAGTGAAAGACATGACGTCACGCTTCTTCCTGATTTCCCTGCTGGCCGGTGTGCTGGCCGGTTGCGCGACCGTGCCGGCGCCCGACGTGCGGCGGTCGCCGATGCCGATTCCGGGCGGCACCCAGCCCGCATCGACCTCCGATCCGGGCGCCGACGCGGGGCCGCAACCGGTGATCCGGCGCGGCAACGGCGAGATGATCAACCGCAGCGCCGCCGCCCGGCCTTCGCCCGCGCTGAGTGGTGCCTCCACCGGCGAGGCGACCTTCAATTTCGAGGGCGAGTCGCTGCAGGCCGTGGTCAAGGCCATCCTCGGTGACATGCTCGGGCAGAACTACGTCATCGCGCCGGGCGTGCAAGGAACCGTCACCCTGGCCACGCCCAAGCCGGTGTCGCCGGCGCAGGCGCTGAATCTGCTGGAGATGGTGCTGGGCTGGAACAACGCGCGCATGGTCTTCAGCGGGGGGCGCTACAACATCGTGCCGGCCGACCAGGCGTTGGCCGGCACCGTCGCGCCGAGCACCGCGCCGGCGTCGAGCGCACGCGGTTTCGAGGTGCGGGTGATTCCACTGCACTACATTTCCGCCAACGAAATGAAGAAGGTGCTCGAGCCTTATGCACGGCCGAATGCCATCGTCGGCATCGACCCGGCGCGCAACCTCATCACCCTCGGCGGCACGCGCGCCGAGCTGGAAAACTATCTGCGCACGGTGGAGATCTTCGACGTCGATTGGTTGTCCGGCATGTCGGTGGGCGTGTTCCCGATCCAGTCCGGCAAGGCCCAGCAGGTGGCGACCGACCTGGAGAAGGTGTTCGGCGAGCAGAGCAAGACCCCCAGCGCCGGCATGTTCCGCTTCATGCCGCTGGAGAACGCCAACGCGGTGCTGGTGATCACCCCGCAGGCGCGCTACCTGGACCAGATCCAGCAATGGCTGGACCGCATCGACAGCGCCGGCGGCACGCCGCGCCTGTATTCGTACGAGCTGAAATTCATCAAGGCGCGCGAGCTGGCCGATCGCCTGGCCGAAGTGTTTGGTGCCGGCAACCGCGGCGGTGGCGACAGTGCGGCTTCGCTGGCGCCGGGTGCGACCTCGTTGCAGCTCGGCGATTCGCTCGGCGGCACGGCCAACGCCGGCAGCGGCGCGCTGGGCGAGACCAGCGAGGGGCTCGGTGGCAGTAGCAGCGGCAACAGCGGAACCGGTGGCAGTGGGATCAGCGGCATGAGCGGCGAGTTCAACCTGCCGCAGCGCCAGAACGGCAATGGCAGCGTGACGCTCGAGGTCGAAGGCGATCGCGTCGGCGTTTCCGCGGTCGAGGAAACCAACGCACTGCTGGTGCGCGCCACCCCGCAGGCCTGGCAGTCGATCAAGGAAGTCATCGAGAAGCTCGACGTGATGCCGATGCAGGTGCATATCGAGGCGCAGGTGGCGGAGGTCGGTTTGACCGGCGAGCTCAGCTATGGCGTGAACTGGTATTTCGAGAATGCCGTGGACGGCCCCGCATCGATACCGGGCAACCCCACTGTTGCCAATCTGCCATCCGCGGCGGGTCGCAACATCTGGGGCACCTTTGCCGGTGCCATTACCGGCGACCCCGGGCTGGGTTGGACCTTCCTCGGCAAGAACGCGGCGGCGGTGATCTCGGCGCTGGACAAGGTGACCAACGTACGGATCCTGCAGTCGCCGTCGGTATTCGTCAGGAACAACGCCGAGGCCACGCTCAACGTCGGCACCAAGGTGCCGATCAACTCGGTCTCCTTCAACAATGGCATCGGTGCAAGCGGCACCTATAGCCAAGTCCAGTATCTGGATACCGGTGTGATCCTGCGCGTGCGTCCTCGGGTGACGAAGGACGGCACGGTGTTCCTGGACATCGCGCAGGAAGTCAGTGTCGCCGGTGCGCCTCCGGCCGGTTGCGATCCGACCAAATCGACTTGCAACCCGCCGATCAACACCCGGCGCGTTCGCACCGAGGCAGCCGTGCAGACGGGGGACACCATCATGCTGGCCGGCCTGATCGACGACCAGCAGACCAATGGCAGCAGTGGCGTGCCGTTCCTGAGCAGATTGCCGGTCGTAGGTGCCCTGTTCGGCACCAAGAACCAGAAGGAAGATCGCAAGGAAGTGATCGTGCTGATCACGCCGACCATCATTCGCGACAGCAACGAAGCGCGCCGCTTCAACGATGATTACGGGCGCAAGTTCAAGGCCATGGAGCCGCTGTACGCGCCGAAGAAATGAGCCTGGCAACACCCCCGCCCCGAACGCCCTGTACTGCGAATCGGCGAGCGCGCTGGGCAAGCGGCCAACGTGTCAGATAGGATTGCGGCAGTGGGCCGAACGCCCTGTCGTCAGCCTCGAGAGCCATTCCCGAGGCTTCCATTCGGAGCCGTTGAAGGGGAGCTTCCATGATCGTGCTGCTCCCCGTCGGCCCCGATGATCGCGCCCTCGATGCCTGCCTCGGCGCGCTGGAAGCGGCCACGCCCGCCGGCACACCGGTGTGGCTGGCCGACGACGCGCAGGCCGGGCCACGCGTGCACGCGGTGATCGAGCACTGGCTGTCCCATACCCGATTGCGCGCGGACTACACGCGCCGCGAGCGTGCGATCGGCGAGGTCGCGCACCTGGACGAAATGTTGCGCGCCTGCGGCGATGCCGATGTCGCCGTGTTGTCGGCGCAGTCGCAGCCGCTGCAAGGTTGGCTGCGACAGCTGCAGGCCTGCCTCGCACGCGATGCGGCGATCGCCAGCGCCACGCCCTGGAGCAATGCCGGTGAAGCGGCGGCCTGGCCGCGGTTGGGCGAGGTCAATCCGTTGCCGGTGGATCCGGAGCGCCTGGCGGCGGCTTGCGCGGCGATGCCACCGTTGCACCCGGAGTTGCCGGCCGGGATCTGCCATGGCGTGGTGCTGCGCGGCAGTGCGCGCCGGCGCGCCGGCGGCCTGGACGCGAGCAGCTACGGCTCCTGGTATGCGGCGCTGGTCGACCTGAGCCTGCGGATGGCCGGCCTGGGTTGGCGCAATGTCCTGTGCGAAACCGCGTTCGTGGCGCGCGACGGCGAAGGCATGCCGGCCGACGGCGACATGGATGCGCTGGCCACGCGCTGGCCGGCCTGGCACGCGCGGCTGGCCGAGTTCCTGATGCGCGACCCGTTGCGCGAAGCGCGCGAGCGATTGCGCGAGCGTTACGACCGTACGCCGGTGGCCGCGCCGCAGCGCGAGCTGTTCGCCGAGCAGGCGGAAAGGCAAGGGGAGGGCAACGCTTGAGCGAAACGATAGCCGCGGTAGTGGTGACCTACCGCAGTGCAGGCACCATCGACGAATGCCTGGCCCGCCTTCGCGCGGCCGAGGGCGTCAGCGAGATCCGCATCGTCGACAACGATTCCGACGACGACACCCTGGTCGTCGTGCAACGGCATGCGACGCAGGATCCGCGCGTGCACTTCATCGCCAATCCGGACAACCCGGGCTTCGCGACTGCCTGCAACCAGGGCGCGACCGACTCGCACGCGCCCTGGCTGGTCTTCATCAATCCCGACCTGATGGTCGAGCCAGAGACGCTGGCGAAGCTGCGCGCACGCGCGCAGGCGCAATCGCGCCCCGCGTTGCTGGGTGTCGAACAGGTCGACGAACATGGGCACGCGGATGGCGCCGTGCGCCGCCGTGATCCCGATTTCGCGGCCATGCTGCGTTCGCCGAAGCAGGGCGCCCAGTTGGCGGTGCCGGCCGACCCGTCGCAATCCTTGCAGGCGGTGGATGCGATTTCCGGCGCACTGATGCTGATGCCGCGCGCGCTGTACGACGAGCTCGGCGGCTGGGACGCAGGTTATCGCCTGCACGCCGAGGATCTGGACCTGTGCCGGCGCGCGCGCGAGGCCGGTGCGCTGGTCGCCGTCGCCAATGACCTGCGGGTCGTTCATCTGCGCGGCGTGTCCAGCCGCTCCCGGCCCTTCTTCGTCGAATGGCACAAGCATCGTGGCCTGTGGCGCTATTTCCGCAAGTTCGAGGCGTCGCGGCGCGGGGCGCTGGTGTGCGGCGGGGTCTGGCTGGCGATCTGGGCGCATGCGCTGGCCCAGGTGCCGCGGCTGCTGCGACAGAAGACCTGATTCCCCAGCCTGCTCGCGAGGCGGCCGCGGACAGGGGCCATAATGCGGGCATGATCATCACCTCGCTGCTCGATACCGACCTTTACAAGTTCACGATGATGCAGGCGGTGCTGCACCAGCATCCCGGCGCCCAGGTCGAGTATCGCTTCAAGTGCCGCAGCCCGGGCATCGACCTGGCGCGTTTCATCGACGAGATCTCCGTCGAGATCGACCTGTTGTGCGAACTGCGCTTCCAGCCCGACGAGCTGGCCTACCTGCGCGCGATGCGTTTCGTGAAGCCGGATTTCGTCGACTTCCTCGGGCTGTTCCACCTGGATCGCAAGTACATCACCCTGCGCGCTTCGCAAAAGACCGCCGGCGAGATCGAACTGATCATCGAAGGGCCGTGGCTGCACACCATTCTGTTCGAAGTGCCGCTGCTGGCGATCATCAACGAGGTGTGGTTCCGCAACACCACCGCGCCGGATTTCGCCGAAGGGCGGCGGCGCTTGCAGGGCAAGGTCGAGCGCCTGCGCGACACGCCCGGCTACGAGGGTTGCCGCATCGCCGATTACGGCACCCGGCGCCGCTATTCGCGGCAGTGGCACGGCGAAATGCTGCCACTGCTGCGCGAGGGTTGGGGCGAGCGCTTCGTCGGCACCAGCAATGTCTATTTCGCCAAGCGCTACGGAATGACCCCGCTGGGCACCATGGCGCACGAATACCTGCAGGCTTTCCAGGCGCTGGGGCCGCGCCTGCGCGATTCGCAGGTCGCCGCGCTGGAATCGTGGGCGCGCGAGTACCGGGGCGACCTGGGGATCGCGCTGTCGGACATCGTCGGCCTGGAGGCCTTCCTGCGCGACTTCGACCTGTACTTCTGCAAGCTGTTCGACGGCATGCGGCATGACTCCGGCGACCCCTTCGAATGGGGTGAGCGGATCCTGGCCCACCTGTCGGCACACCGCATCGACCCGCAGACGAAAGTGCTCGTGTTCAGCGACGGTTTGGATATCGACCGGGTCATGCGCCTGTATGACCACTTCAAGGGACGCTGCCAGCTCTCCTTCGGTGTTGGCACCCACCTGACCAACGATCTGGGGCCTACGCCCCTGCAGATCGTCATCAAGATGGTCCGCTGCAACGGCCAGCCGGTCGCCAAGCTGAGCGATTCACCTGGCAAGAGCATGTGTGACGACCCGGGTTATCTGCGCTATCTGCGCCAGGTGTTCGAGGTCGAGGACTCGCCCGCGGCGGGGTGACGCAGGGCGGCGCTTTATGTCGCAGCACGGCGTACACGGCTGCGGCTATGCGACAAATCTGAGATAACTCATATAAAATGAGACGTGTATCTCGGTTGTGTAATGCGCTACGTCGTGTTTGGCACCGCGCTTGCATGGGTTTCACCAATGCTCGGGGCATCATGGCCCTGCGCATCCCCCACCTGCTCGGTCCGCCTACGCATGACGGTTCCAGATCCTATCCAGCTCTATCGAACCCGCGGTTGCTCCCGGCAATGGCGCGGGTTCGTCCAGGCGATGGCCGAAGAGTTCGCCGCCGAGCTGCCCGGACCTGAACTGGCCACGTTGATGGCCCGGATCGGTCACCGCTTCGCGCAACGCCATCCGATTGGCGCGTGCAAGACGCTGGCCGAGGTCGAGGCAGCGGCGAACCGGGTCTGGAGCGATGCCGAATGGGGCCAGTGCCGCATGGTGGAGCGTGCTGACGGGGTGGAGATCCTGCATGTCGGCGCGCCGCTGGCGGTGTTGTTGACGGGGATGGACTGGAACGACGGATTCCTGGCGGGTGCTTACGACGGCTGGTTCCAGCAGCTGGGGATGCTCGCCGGGCTCGGGGTTAGGGCGGAGAGCCCGGATTCGGCGGACCTGCGCCGGTTCGTACTGGCGCGCGCCGCCTGACATTCTGATTTAGGGGATTGAACGATGAAGCGAGACGACAAAACCAATTCCAACGGCAGCCAGAACGACGACGTCGGCCGCCTGTTCGACAAGTTGGGCAGTGCCGGCGCCGGGCTGTACCAGGATTTCGAACCGAACCGCTTGCCGAGTGCACGCACGGGCGTGCAGGGCGTGCCCGTGACGGTCGCCGAGCCGGCCGTGCCGCAACCGCCGCCGCTGGCCTCGGTGCGCGCGCTGCGGCCGGAGCCGGTCGCCGCCGTGATCGCCACCGCGCCGACGGCGCCCAACCCGACGGCCGCGCAGTCGCCGCTGGGTGAACTGTTCAATCGCCTGCTGCAGGCGGAAACGGCGCCGCCGTCTTCGGGCGTGCTCAAGCGGATGTTCGCGCGCTGATCCAGCGCTGATGCGGGCAGGAGGCCGTTGGGGGACGGCATCCGCAAGAACGCCGTCCGATCCGGCGGCATAGTCTGAGGAGCGTTTGATGAGTATCGCCACTGCGCCGCGTACCGGCTCGCTGTTGCCCAGGCTCGCTACCTGGTCTTTATGGTTGGTCGGCGCGCTGTTGCTGGTGTTCGTGGTGGCGGTGCCGATGGACGTGACGCAGCAGATGATCTTCTCGGCGGTGCTGTTCGTGACGGCGATGATCTTGCGCCGGCGCGGCGGGCGCATGGTCGTGCTGCTGCTGATGGGCATTTCGCTGGCGGTGTCCTCGCGCTACATGTGGTGGCGCATGACCGAGACGATGGGCTTCGGCGGGCCGATCGACCTGGTGCTGGGCCTGGGCCTGTTCGGCGCCGAGCTGTATGCCTTCGTGATCCTGGCGCTGGGCTTTTTCCAGGTGCTGTGGCCGCTCAACCGCAAGCCGGTGCCGCTGCCGGCCGAGCAGCGCGAATGGCCCACCGTCGACGTTTTCATCCCGACCTACAACGAGCCGTTGTCGGTGGTGCGCACCACGGTGCTGGCGGCCACGGTGATGGACTGGCCGGCCGACAAGCTCAACGTCTACCTGCTCGACGACGGCCGCCGCGAGGAGTTCCGCGAGTTCTGCGAAGCCGTTGGCGTGCACTACGTCACCCGCACCAACAACTTCCACGCCAAGGCTGGCAACATCAACGCCGCGCTGAAGAAGTCCAACGGCGAGTACGTGGCCATCTTCGATTGCGACCACATCCCCACGCGCTCTTTCCTGCAGGTGGCGATGGGTTGGTTCATGCGCGACGCCAAGCTCGCCGTGGTGCAGACGCCGCACTATTTCTTCTCGGCCGATCCGTTCGAGCGCAATCTCGGCACGCACGGCAAGGTGCCCAACGAAGGCGAGCTGTTCTACGGCCTGCTGCAGGACGGCAACGACCAGTGGGATGCGACGTTCTTCTGCGGTTCGTGCACGGTGATCAAGCGCGGTCCGCTGGAAGAGATCGGTGGCGTGGCGGTGGAGACGGTGACCGAGGACGCGCACACCGCACTGAAGTTGCATCGTCGCGGCTACCGCAGCGCTTACCTCGCTATCCCGCAGGCCGCCGGCCTGGCAACCGAAAGCCTGTCTGGCCACGTCGCCCAGCGGATCCGCTGGGCGCGCGGCATGGCCCAGATCGCACGCCTGGACAACCCGTTGTTCGGCAAGGGGCTGCGACTCTCGCAACGGCTTTGCTACACCAATGCGATGCTGCACTTCTTCTATGGCCTGCCGCGCATCATTTACCTGACCGCGCCGCTGGCGTTCCTGTTCTTCGGCGCGCACGTCATCCATGCCTCGGCGCTGATGATCCTGGCCTACGCGCTGCCGCACATCCTGCAGGCGAACCTGACCAACATCCGCGTGCAGGGCAAATACCGCCACCTG
>Ga0160436_1000326_pt1 | contig 20429 bp, 15 predicted proteins | sample HID1973M_E0MG_FD_108264 | JGI IMG/M metagenome (GOLD analysis project Ga0160436, IMG submission 108264) | Enriched mosquito-associated microbial communities from UW Madison campus, WI, USA - HID1973M_E0 MG | ecosystem: Host-associated > Arthropoda: Insects > Digestive system > Unclassified ...
AAACCCGGCCAGCCGATCGACATCACCGTGTCCTCCATCGGCAACGCCACCTCCTTGCGCGGCGGCAGCTTGCTGATGGCACCCTTGCGCGGCGCTGACGGCGAGGTCTACGCCATCGCCCAGGGCAACCTGGTGGTCGGCGGTTTCGGCGCGCAGGGCCGCGACGGCTCCAAGGTGTCGGTCAACGTGCCCAGCGTGGGCCGTATTCCCAATGGCGCCACGGTGGAACGCGCGGTGCCCAATGCGATGGGCGAAGACGCCGGCGGCAATATCACCCTCAACCTGCACCAGGCCGACTTCACCACGGTCTCGCGCATGGTCGATGCGCTGCAAGCGCGTTTTGGCAATGGCAGCGCCGCGGCCGTAGATGCAGTGACCGTGGTCGTGCGTGCGCCGCAGGATCCGGGCAGCCGCGTCATGTTCATGGCGCAGGTGGAAAACCTGGAACTCAATCCCGGCAGCGCCGCCGCCAAGGTGGTGGTCAATGCGCGTACCGGTACGGTGGTGATTGGATCGAATGTCACCGTGATGCCGGCCGCAGTCACCCATGGCTCGCTCACCGTCACCATCACCGAGTCGGCCGAAGTCAGCCAGCCCAACAGCTTCACCCGCGGCGGCCAGGCCGTGGTGGTGCCGCAGTCCACCGTCACGGTGAACCAGGAAGGCAACCGCATGTTCAAGTTCGAAGGCGGCACCTCGCTGGATGAAATTGTCCGCGCGGTCAACGAAGTCGGCGCCGCACCCGGCGATCTGATCGCCATCCTGGAAGCGCTGAAGCAAGCCGGTGCGCTGCGGGCGGAGCTGGAGATCATCTGATGAACGTCCTGCAGCCTGCGCTGGCGCTCAACCCCACCACCGATGCCAAGGCCGACAACGCCCGCATCCACGAGGTGTCGCGCAAGCTGGAAGGACAATTCGCGCAGATGCTGATCAAGTGCATGCGCGATGCCAGCTTTGGTGACTCGCTGTTCCCCGGCGAGAACCAGACCTTCCGCGACATGTACGACCAGCAGATGGCCACCGCCCTGACCCAGGGCAAAGGCCTGGGACTGGCGCCGATGATCGCGCGCCAGCTCGGCGCCACCGACAGTGGCAAGTCGACCACTCCGGTCAACACCGCGCTGTCGCAGTACCGCCAGCTGATGCCGCAAGGCGCCTCGCAGATGCTGGACGTGATCGCCGGCCGCGAACCCGGCAGCAGCACCAGCGAGGCCAATGGCCTGCCCAATCTGGATTTCGCCGCACTCACCTCGCCCACCGCGCAGGACGCCTGCGATGAAGTGGAGCAAGTGGCCAGTGCGGATCCGTCCAAGTACGCCAAGAACACGCCCGAGCGTTTCGTCGCCGAGATCTGGGGCCATGCGCAGAGCGCAGCCAAGGAACTAGGCGTGGATCCGCGTGCGCTGGTCGCGCAGGCTGCGCTGGAAACCGGCTGGGGCAAGCGTGGCATCCAGCGTAATGACGGCGGCAGTGCCCACAACCTGTTCGGCATCAAGGCCACCGGTTGGAAGGGCGATCGCGCCACCACCGGCACCCACGAATACGTCAACGGCGTGCGCGTCAACGAGACCGCCGATTTCCGCGCTTACGCCTCGCCTGCCGAGAGCTTTGCCGACTACGTGCGCATGTTGAAGAACAACCCGCGCTACCAGCAGGCACTCAAGGCCGGCCGCGACATCCATGGCTTCGCCAAGGGCCTGCAGCAGGCCGGCTACGCCACCGACCCCGGCTACGCCAAGAAGATCGCCTCGATTGCCAACGGCCCGACCCTGGGCAAGGTGATCGCCGGCATCGGCACCAGCATCGGCACCGCCGTGGCCGGTCCGGCTGGCGGCGCCGTCGGCAATACCCTGGGCCAGGCGCTGGCCGATCGCTTCCTGCGTCGCTGAAGGAGCTGAAACCGCATGTCCAATCTTCTCGCCACCGGCAGCAGCGCACTTATCGCCTTCCAACGGGCGCTGTCCACGGTCAGCCACAACGTCGCCAACATCAACACGCCGGGCTACTCACGCCAGCGCGCCGAGTTTGCCGCGCGTGAGGGTTCCAATCACGGTTATGGCTTTGTCGGTTCGGGCGTCAGCGTGGTGGACATCCATCGCATGGCCGATTCGCTGGCCACCTCGCGCCTGCTCGACAGCACCGGCGAGTTGAACCGGTTGCAGCAGTTGTCGGTGTCCAGCAATCGCCTGGACAGCATGTTTTCGGACAAGGCCACCGGCATCGCCACGCCGTGGTCGAGCTTCTTTGATTCGGTCAGTGGCTTGTCCTCGGCGGCTTCCGGCGCGGCGGATCGGCAGAGCGTGCTGGCGCAGGCCAATGCGCTGGTGACCCGCTTCAACCAGATGGACCAGCAATTGGACAAGCTGGATGGTGAGGTCAACAGCGGCCTCACCGCCAACGTCAGCGAAGTCAATCGCCTGACCAAGGAAATCGCCTCGCTCAATGGCCGCATCGGCAACAACGCCGCCAACGCCTCCGGCGATCTGCTCGACCGCCGCGATCAATTGATCAGCGAACTGGTGGGCTACACCGGCGGCACCGCGATCCAGCAGGACGGCGGCCAGATGAATGTGTTCACTGCCGGTGGCCAGCCGCTGGTGGTGGGCAGCTCCTACAGCTCGCTGGTGACCGTGGCCGATCCCTATCGCCCGGAACGCCTGCAGGTGGCGCTGGAAACCAACGGCCAGCGCGTGACCCTGGACAAGCGCGCCATGGGTGGCCAGATCGGCGGCCTGATGGAATTCCGCAGCAACGTGCTGGACCCGGCAATTGCCGAACTGGGCCGGGTGGCGATGTCGCTGGCCGAAACCTTCAATGCCCAGCACCGCGCCGGCATGGATCAGTACGGGCAGATGGGCGGCGACTTCTATACCGCTCCGCAGCCCACCGTGACCCACAACGCGCTCAACACCGGCAACGCGGTGTTGACGCCGACGCTGGGCGATTTGTCGGCGCTCAACGCCAGCAATGTGGTGTTGCGCTTTGATGGCAGCAACTGGGTCGGCAGCGATCCCAACACCGGCGTGTCGGTGCCAGTCTCCGGTACGGGCACGGCGGCCGATCCGCTGGTGGTCAACGGCGTCGAACTGGTGCTGTCCAGCGGCACGCCGGCCACCAATGATCGCTTCCTGCTGCAGCCCACCGCGGGCGCCGCCGGCACGATCAAAGTCGCCATCAGCGATCCCGGCCGTGTCGCCGCCGCCACCCCGGTCAAGGGCAACACCTCACTCAGCAATACCGGCACCGGCAAGCTGGGGGCGGTCAGCGTGACTGACGCAGCAAACGCCAACTTGCTCACGCCCTCCTCCATCGTCTTTACCAGCGCCACCCAGTACACGATTGATGGCGCCGGTCCGTATACCTATACGCCCGGCCAAACCATCACCGCTAACGGCTGGAGCGTGACGCTGGATGGTGCGCCTGCCGCGGGCGACAGCTTCGGCATCGGCCCCACCGGCGCCAACAGCAGCGACAACGGCAACGCCAAGCTGCTGGCCAACCTGGATGATCTGCGTGCGCTCAACGGCGGCACGCTCACCCTGAACGGCGCCATCTCCGGACTGACCACCACGATTGGCTCGGCCGCGCGCCAAGCCGACTACGCGGCCGAAGCCCAGCAGGTGATCCAGGACCAGGTGCAGGCCGCGCGCGACAGCATCTCTGGCGTCAACCTGGATGAGGAAGCTGCCGACCTGATGCGCCTGCAACAGGCCTATCAGGCGGCGTCGCAGATCATCGCCACCGCCGACACCCTGTTCCAATCCCTCCTCAGCGCGACCCGCCGATGAACAATCGCATCTCCACCGGGATGATGTACCAGCAGTCGATCAGCACGATGCTGGCCAAGCAAGCCAAGCTGGCGCATACCCAGCAGCAGCTCGCCACCGGCCAGAAACTGATTACCGCCAAGGACAATCCGGTCGCCGCCGGCAACGCGGTCGGCCTGGATCGCACGCTGGCCGAACTGGAACGCTTCGCTGGCAACGCCACCAATCTGCAGAACCGCCTGGGCCTGCAGGAAAACGCGCTGACCCAGGTCGGCAGCGCCATGGCACGCGTCAACGAACTGACTGTGCAGGCCAACAACTCCGCACTGGGCGATGACAGCCGCAAGGCCATCAGCAGCGAACTGCAGGCCATCTACCAGGGCCTGCTGGATCTGGCCAACAGCACCGATGGCGCCGGCCGCTATCTGTTCGGCGGCACCGCCGATGGCAGCGCGCCGTTCGCCCTGTCCGGCGGCGGTGTGATCTACAGCGGCGACCAGACCCAGCGGCAAGTGGAAGTGGCGCCGGACACCTACGTGTCCGACACCTTGCCCGGCTCGGAAGTGTTTCTGCGCCTGCGCACCGGCGATGGCCGCATCGACGGCAGCGCCGCCGCCGGGAACACCGGCACCGGCCTGCTGATGGATTTCAGCGTCACCGACTCGTCCACCTACAACGGCGCCAGCTACCGCATCGCCTTCACCGGCCCCAATACCTACGACATCTACAACGGCGGCCCCACCCCGATTGCCAGCGGCACCTATGCCAAGGGCGACAGCATCGCGATTGGCGGCGTGCAGATGAAGATTGACGGCAATCCGGCGGCGGGCGATGAGTTCAATGTCGGCCCCTCGGGCTCGCGCGACATCTTTGCCACCCTGCAGAACCTGATCGGCGCGCTCAACAGCAACCCGACCACCGATGCGCAACGCGCGGCCATGCAGAACCAGTTGCAGTCCTCGCTGCGCGACGTCGCCACGGCGCAAGGCAAGATGATCGATGCCCGCGCCAGCGGCGGCGCCCAGCTCAGTGCGTTGGACAACGCGGCGGATCTGCGCGAGGCCAACTCGGTGACCCTGAAAGGCTCGCTGAGCAACCTGCGCGATCTGGATTGGGCCGAGGCCATTGGTCGCTTCAACCTGGAGAACACCGCACTGTCAGCCGCGCAGAATGTGTTCATGCAGATGCAGCAGTTGAGTCTGTTCAAGATGATGTAAGCAGCACGCGCGAACTTGTCGTTAGTTTGCTTCGTCCCTGGGCAGGTCATCGCCCGGGGATTTTTTTTTTTGCTCTGACGGTTGCAGTTTCGGCTTGGGATGGGCGACATCACAGCACCGGTTACGCGTCTTCCGGCTCAACTATCGGCAGCGTTTCCAGTCCAACATGCATCACATTGCAGGCGCCCGGGCGGAGGGTGAATACGCAGAAGTGACTGTCCTGCAATCCGGCGCGTGGCTCGGCGCGCAAGACAAGCTTGCTGGCAAATGCCGCGTGCGGATGGCAGTCCAGAACAACGGTGCCGCTGCCGTACTACGATTACGATTATAAGGGGGGATCGCCGAGGTTCTTGTCCTTCGAGTTCGTCCTCACGCTCCGATCACTGCCATCATCGAACCCGAATGCAATCTTGAACATTCTGAAGTCGCTACCCACAACGGCAATGACGAAACCCAAGGCCACCGAAACGTAAGTCGGCATCCTCTTCCAATAGAGATACATGATGATCATCAGCGCGACCCAGACCAAGCAGGCTGCGATCATCAACATTCGGAAACCGTTCCACTTGGCCATCTCAGCATTTCTCAGTAATCCGACACAGCTCGTTTGCGTACCAGTGCCCATATGTAACATTTCTCCCTGGCACATGCGTGGTAGCGCAGGTTCGTCGCGCCATCGCCGAAGGCTTCGCGCATCAATGCCCGGCTCATCGCCTCGCGCTGCGGACACTGCGCCGTGAACTGGATGAAGATGGAATGATCCGCGGCATAGGCCATGCCCGATACCGGCAAGTTGAGCTTGTACACGGCCTGCGGCAGACGTTGGGCATCGGCCTGTACGCCTTTGAGCACAGGCGCGCCTACTGCGTCCGAGACCTTTACGATGCAGTCTGAGCGGCTGGGCAGCTGTCCATGCGAGAAATACAAGACCGGCACCACCGCCAGCTTGGAGCCGCACACACCCTTGCCTTCCGCCGGGATGGCTTTGATCGGGTACAGGTTGTCCACCGAATCCAAGCGGAGCGTCGCCCCTGGATAGCTCGCCTGAGCCAGGTCCTGCGCCAGCGACGACGCGGCCAAGGCATCCACGAACGCCTGACGCATAAGGCGGAAGTCAGTCGGCCGCACGTGCGCACAGGCAACTCGCCACGCGTCATTCAGTTCAGTCAGCACGTCATCGCTTGGCGGCAAGTGGACCGCCAACGTCAGCGTCTCCGCCCCGGTGGGCGGAAAAGGTGCTCCGTGCTTGAGTGCGGAGAGCAGCTGCTGGCGACCGGCGCAAGTCGCACCATGGGCGCTGATCACGCTGCCGGACTTTGTAGCAGCGGTCTCCCAGCGCACCTGGCACGGCGGAGCCTCGGCTGCCGCAGTCTCACCGGCGTGGCTGCCAGACGGGAGAGTAGCCAGCAGCACGAGTGGAAACAGCGACAAGGCGACGGAGAAGATGCGTGATCGGGTGATTCGTCGGCTCATGGCGAGGTTGTCCTGCGCTTGTGACGTTTCCAAATGGCAAAGCCCCACCCGGCGACGCCAGCCGCAGCAGTCGAGCAGAGCGCCCACAACTGGGTGGAGCTGGGAAGGTCCCCGCCCCCTGTCCAGCCGAGCTTGAAGGTGGTGTTCAACCAGCGGAAGTCGGGCCCTACCACGAAGCAGTAACTGACAAACCAACAGGCCAGGTAGCCACAGGCCATGAAGAAGCAAACTTGAAGGAAACGCGGGGGATTCCAGCGAATCAACGGGACCACGCCATCAGCCAGGTCACGCGCGCGACTTCTGCCTGCCAGGGCAACGGCGAACAACAGTTTCAGTGCGGCCCACAGGAAATTGTCCATGGCCATCTCCACCACCGCCAACAGCGCAAACGCCACGCTTGCAACCAGTTCCACTTCGGACCACGCGCTGCGTACTTTCCTGGGTGCAGTCGACGCGTCCACGCTGTCCATCACGGAGGTCCCTTTTGGCCGGCGACTCCACAGCTCACGTTCGCGGTGTTCGAACGGCATCTGGCTCACGAAGCCATCAAGGCCCTGCAAACCTGGAAGATGCTCCGCCAGTTGTGTCAGCACGGAACCGAATCCCCGATCGAACTCGGAGATCCACAGCACCTGCCCTTGCCGGTCAAAGAACCCGACGCAAGTTTCTTCGTGGGTGATGGCATCACGATTGATCGCCACCACGCGCTCGACGGCAGCCAAGTCCATCCGTTCTTCGTGGCGCGGCGCAGTCCGCCGCACGACCGCGCCGGCCTCCACTGCGGTCCAGTGCTTCCATTGCATAAGAAGTCCCTCCCCTGCGGGAAAGATAATGCAATCTGCCCAGCCGATGTAGTGCGCGCTTCGCCAAGACGCCCCTGCTGGCAGGGGCGTCGGTTTGACTCAGGCGGCGTCGGCGACGCGGTCCACCAGGTTATCAGCCATGCTCTTCCAGGCATCCAGCTGGTGCAGCACGCCCAGCGACTGCAGGTAGCTTTCGTCGACCTTTTCGTTGCCGGCCAGTGCGCCGGCCACGTGCACCGCGCCGGGCACCCAGAAGCTGCGCAGGCTGGAGCGCTGCGGCTGGCGGTGGAAGGCCACGGCTTCGACGATTGGCATGGGCAGGCCCCACAGGCCGAGCAGGTAGGCGCCGGCTTCGGTGTGGCCGGGGCGCTCGTCGTTCTCATCCGTCATCGGCTCGCGCTCATCGCGCACGCCGGGCAGCAGCAAGCCGATGTCGGCCAGCAGCGCGGCGGTGGCGCCGAGTTCGGCGCTGGAATGCGGCAGAATGCGCGCGGCCAGGCGCGAAGCAATCAGCGAGCGGTGTTGCAGGGCGGCGCGGTCAACGTTGCTGCCGGTCTTGATCGAGAAGACTTCGCTGGCCAGCACCAGGTCGCGCAGCGTCGACAGACCCAGGCGGGTGACCGCAGCACGTAGGTCGGTATTGGCGCGGCCGTTGGAGAAGTAGGCCGAGTTGCACAGCTGCAATACCTTGGCGGCAATGGCCGGATCGCCGGCGACAATCTTGGCGATGTCGGTGCTGTTGCCGTCGTCCTCTTCCAGTGCACGGGTCAGTGCGAAGTACAGGTGCGGCGGCGACGGCAGGTGTTCGACGCGGCCGATGACACGGCGCAGGCGCGGGCTGTCGAGCAGGTCGCGCAGTTCTTCCAGGCTGTGGATGGATTCCAGCACGGTTTCGGAAGACAGCGGCAGCGGCAGGAAGCGATGGGCTACGCCGATGAGTTTGATCGGAGGTGCGCCGTTGCCGTCGCTGTTTTCCAGCAGGGCGATGCGGATGGTCTCCGGGCGCAGGGTGCGCACTTGGCCGAGCAAGGTGGAGGGCGGCAGGTCGGGCAGCGTGGGGCCGGTGATGATGACGTCCACGGGCGAGTTGGCCACGGCAAAGATGGCGGCATTGCCATCGGCAGCAAACTCGACCTTCCATTCATCGCCCATGTCGCCGATGTAGTCGGACAGGTCTTCAGGCAAACAAGCGGTGTCGCCTACGTACAAGATCCGCAAGACACTTCCCCTAGAAACAGATCAACCGGTGAACCAGCGCGCGCCTCATGCGCACGCCCGCACGAAAATCTACCTAGATGTCGGCGCGGGCTGGGGGTTTCTTGAGGATGGGATTTCGATACTGCGGCGTATTTCACACTACGTGCTGGAGTGCGCGGGCAAGACGGGGTTTTCGTCAAATGTTTGACGGCTACGCGGGTTCCACCCGCTCGCAGTACGCTGCGAATGCTCGCTTCCACGCCGGCCGGTCCAGGCAACGGTCGCGGTAGGCGGTCACGCTTGGATACGGTTCGAGCAAGGCTTCGTCCGGGACTACCGACAGCACATGCACGGTCAGGATGTCGGCGACGGTGAAGTCATCGGTGGCGATGAACTGGCGGCCTTCCAGCCAGCGCTCCAGGTTTCCCAGCATCCGGTTTGACCAGCCGGTCAGGAACTCGCGGTGCTTGTCGCAGCCATCGGGCGAAGTCCAACCCAGCACCATCAGGTTGAGCAGCGGTGGCTCGATGGAATTCATCGCGGCAAAGGACCAGCGCAGCACCTGGGCCTCGCCCTCCAGGTCGCCGGGGATCAGGCGGCCGGATTTCTTGGCCAGGTAGATCAGGATGGCGGCGGATTCGGAGACGGCCATGCCGTCGTCATCGATGGAGGGAATCTGCTCGAACGGACTGAGCCGGCGATAGGATTCGGCATTCAAATCATGCGCCGGGTGATCCATGCCGGCGATTTCGTAGGGCAGCTGCATTTCTTCCAGCGCCCACAGCACACGCAAGTCGCGGGTCTTGCCACGGGCAAATCGGTTGACCTTGGAAAAGCCGTAAAGCGTGATCATTGTGCAAGGGCCTGGAGAGGGTCGTATGCGGAGATTACCTTCCCCGCCGTAGCGGCGCGTGTTGGCTCCTTCGCGCGCCCGTTCCTACAGTCAGATTGGATCCTTGTGCTGCCCTGTGCCACCGCATTGGCTTGGCTGCGCGCAGACGGACGGCTACTCAGGCGCTCGGCGCCAGATGCTCTGCGGGCTCAGCCAGATGCATCAGCAAGCGCGCCAGGGTCACCACGTCCTGGAAGTTGTGCGCCAGCACGCGCTTCAGGTTATGCGATGAGCCACCGCGCAGGTAACCGAGCCAGGCGGCGGGGGCTTCTGAGCCGGGCAGATCGTCTTCGCGCACGATGCCCAGCGCGCGGCGTTCGATGGTGGCGAGCTTGCAGTTCTCCCAGACGCCGCGATAACGGCGGCGGGTGGGATACAGCAGGTCGGTGTGGGCCAGTTCCGGCAGTGGGCTGGCGCGCCGTGCCAGCCGATAACGGGTGTTGAGCAGCGGCGCGTCGTAGCAGCGGCCGTTGTAGCTGACCAGGCGGGTCTGCGGCGTGAGCCAGGTCTGGAAGGTGTTTAGCATGGCCGACTCGGCGGCCATGTGCGCCATCATCAGCTGGCGGATGCGCAGGCCCTGCGGCACGAAATCAGACGCGCCAATCATGAAGGCGCGGGTGCCGGTGCCACCGGCCAGGCCGGTGGTCTCGGTGTCGAAGAACAGCAGGTCGGCCAAGGCCAGCTCGCCTTCGCGGGCGAAGCTGCCGTCGAAGGTGGCGGGCATGGCGTCCCAGGGCAGGATGCGTTCGAGCAGGTGCAAGCCGTCGGCGATGACTTCGCCGGGGAGATCGCGTTGGTGGGAGCGAGCGACCGGAAACGCTGGCGTGCGGCGTTCGCGGATGCCGAGCATGCGGCGCAGTGTCGAGGTCGGATCGGTCCGAGTCGGAACTAAAGTCCCTCCTACAGCATCGGCGTCGTTTCGAATCAAGCCGAACGGTCCGATCCTGGCAGCTGAGGTTTGATTGAGCCCTTGGTTCGACTCTGCCTTGGCATTGGACGCCGCCGTCGCGCTCATCTCTGGCGCGGCCGGTGCACATGCAGCGCTTGGCGCTTGCATCGACGTTGACGTTGACGTTGACGTGGCAATGCCAGCCTGCTTGCGCAATGCGCGGAGCCGGTCCACCGCGACCGCGCTCAAGCGCTGGCCAACTGGGTCAGTACGCGCTGTGCCAGCAATTTCGGCGTGACTTCCGCGTCTTCATCCGCCGCCAGGATCGGACCCACGCAAGCCGGGCAACCCGCGCGGCAATCGCAGCCGGCGATCAATTCGGCGGCCTTGTGTACGAGTTCGCGCTGGCGATGCCAGAGCGGCTCGCTCAGGCCGATGCCACCGGGGTAGTTGTCGTACAGATACAAGGTGGGCACAAAGCGGTCGCCCTCCAGCGGCGACATCAGCTGCCCTTCGCCGCCGCGGATCTGCCCGCGCCCTTGCGTGTCCGGCAAGGCGAACCAGGCGCCGTCGCCATCGCCCACCGCCTTCTGCAGATCGCGGCCTTCGGCCATTACTGCCACGGTGGCGGCGATATGCAGCGCATTGGCCGCGCCGAGGAAGCCATCCAGCGCTTCCTGCCGCGACGCGAACGCCGCGTGCAACAGCTCCGGCGGCAGTTGCCACCACAGGCTGGTGGTGTGCATCTCCTGATCCGGCAGATTGACGGGGCCGTAGCCGATGTTTTCGTGGGTGTAGTAGCGGATCTTCTTGTAGCCGGCCACGCGCCGCACCACGTGTACTTCGCCATGGTGGCAAGTGCCCTCGCCCGCCCGGCTGCCGTCAAAGCGATCCAGCACTTTGAGTTTGGTGTAGTCGATGGCGTCGGTGTAGTAGTCCACGTGGGTGCGGGTGACGTAGGCTTTGCGGCCTTCCCAATCCAGCTTTTCCACCTGGTACGGGGTGGACTGGATCATGTGGATGGCGCCTTCGTACAAGGTCAGCGGCACCGCGCTGAAGTCCACCTCGGCAATGATGGTCTGGCGACCATTGGTGCGATCCACCACCACGAAATTGCCGTCGGCCACAGAGCGCAGGCTGACCGCGTTGGCCGGATAGCTGTCGGCAATCCACTCGAAGCGATCGCCTTCGCGATGCACTACCGCGTCTTCGCTCAGCAGTTCCAGGAAGGGTGCGGGATCGACCGGGCCGAAGCGCTCACCGGCCAGGAACGGCAGCTCGAAGGCGGCGCAGCGGATGTGGTCGAGCAGGATCATCGGCTGATCCGCCGCAATGCGCGCATGCTCCGGCGGACTGTCGGCGAAGAATTCCGGATGCCGCACCACGTATTGATCCAACGGTTGCGAGCTGGCCACCAGCACGCCCAACGAGGCCTGCTGGCGACGGCCAGCGCGACCAAAACGCTGCCAGGTGGACGAAATCGCACCGGGATAGCCGTTGAGCACCACCACATCCAGGCTGCCGATATCCACGCCCAGCTCCAGCGCCGAGGTGGAGACGATGCCGTCAATCTTGCCTTCGCGCATGTCGCGCTCGGCCTGGCGGCGTTCGGTGGGCAGGTAGCCGCCGCGATAGGCGCGGATGCGGGCGGGCTTGCGCGGATCGTGATCGAAGATGTCCTTGAGGTACTTGGTCAGCACTTCGACCATGGTCCGTGACTGCGCAAAGATCAGCGTCTTCAAGCCGGCCTTGATCGCCACCCGCGCGATGCGGTTGCTCTGCGATCGCGCCGAGGCGCGCAGGCCCAGGTCCGGATTGACCACCGGCGGGTTCCACAGCAGCACGTGCTTGTCGCCGGTGGGCGCGCCAGACTCGGTGATGGCATGTACGTCGGCCTCCAGCAACGCCTCGGCATGTGCCTTGGGATTGCCGATGGTGGCCGAGCAGAGGATGAACTGTGGCTTGGCACCATAGAACGCGCACACCCGCTGCAAGCGCCGCAACACATTGGCCACATGCGAGCCGAATACGCCGCGGTAGCTGTGGATTTCATCAATCACCACATAGCGCAGGTTCTCGAAGAACTGCGCCCACTTGGTGTGGTGCGGCAGGATGGCCTGGTGCAGCATGTCCGGATTGCTGACCACGATGTCGCCATGCAGGCGGATGGCCTGGCGCGCATCGCCGGGGGTGTCGCCGTCAAAGGTGAACGCCTTGACGCCCAGGTTGCCGGCGGCGTTGAGCTCCAGGAGTTCGCTGACCTGATCCTGCGCCAGCGCCTTGGTCGGGAACAGATACAACGCCTTGGCGCTGCCGCCCAGCGCAGCCGACACCACCGGCAGCGTGTAGCACAGCGACTTGCCCGAGGCAGTGGGCGTGGCGATGACCAGATGCTCGCCGGCTTGCGCGTGCTGCCAGGCCTCGGCCTGGTGGGCGTAGAGCTGCTCGATGCCGCGCGCGCGCAGCGCCTGCGCCAGGGCGGCCGGCAGATCCTCCGGCAGGGGCGCGTACCGCCCCTCCCTGCCCGGCAAGGTGAAGCTGCCGGTGACCCGGTCCGGATACTTGCTCTCCAGCCGCGCCGCCAGCCGTCCGCCATCGCCGCCGGCGCTGCTGGCGGGAATCAGATCGCGATGGGCGCGGACGAGATCGCGGGCGGGAACGGACATGGGCGGACTCCGGAAGCGGGGCGCCAATGAGAGTTCAGGGGTGTCGCAGGGAATGAGATTGAGCCATGCGTCCGTACTCTGCCTCCCAAGGATCTTGGAGACATACATCACGTACAAACTCAATCTCCAGAGACAACTAAGGCCACAGCAAGGTGGCCTTAGGATTTGCTGCCCGGTCAGGGACTCGAGTCAGCGACTGGCGATTTCTGGAAGCATTAGACCGACGCCGGGTCGGTTCGTCAAATAGGTGAGCTCGTTCGATCAGCTGACATTTCGATTCCAGCGGATTGCACATTGAGCAGGATCAGTGTGCCGACCCGCACTGCCCACTACGCTCCTGCACCGAAATCCCCTCTCCAATACGCCCGCATGATCCAAACCATCTACCTCGCCGGCCCCGATGTATTCCGCCCCGATGCCGATGCGCGTGGCGAAGCGCTCAAGGCACTCTGCGCTCGTTATGGCTTCGAGGGCTTGTTTCCGCTCGATCAATCGGTACCTTCGAACATCACCTCGCCTGCCGATCAGGCGCGCTGGATTTACCAGGCCAACATTGCCCTGATTCAACGCGCCGATGCGGTGCTGGCCAATCTGGATTTCTTCCGTGGCCCGGAACCGGACAGTGGCACCTGCTTTGAGTGCGGCTACGCCATTGCGCTGGGCAAGCCGGTCTACGGCTATCTGCCGGAGCACGGCAGTTTTGCCGAACGCATTCGCCGCCAGCATCCGCACGCCATCGGCCCCGGCGGTGAAGTGGACGCGGCCGGCTGGGCGTTGGAGGAATTTGGTCTGCCGCTCAATCTGATGCTGGCGGTGCCGGCACCACTCATCGTCGGCGATGCCGAACTGGCACTGCGCCGGATGCGTCAGGACTGCGCGGCGGAAGCGTAGCCAGCCAGTTGGGCTTGCACGGCCACCTGCAGCTCCTGCAATCCGTAAGGTTTGCTCAACACAGGAATTCCCAGCGCATCGGCATCCTTCCTGACCGCTTCGGAGAATCCGCTGGTCAGCAGGATGGGCAAGTCGGCGCGACGTCGGCGGACTTCCCCCGCCAGTTCAACGCCATTGGTGCCTCCCGGCATCATGATGTCGGAGAACACCAGATCCACACGTCGCCCATTGGCCAGCGCACCCAAGGCCGCCGCCGCACTGGCCACGTGCAACACCTCATAGCCGATGCTGCGCAGCATGTCGGCCACCAAGGCCGCCACTTCGCCGTCGTCTTCGACCAGCAGGATGCATTGATGCGGCCTGGCGACAACGTCGTCTGACGGCGCTGCCGTCAGGCCGTGGGGCTGCGCAGGCTCGTGTGAGCGCGGCAAGATCAAGGTGATGGTGGTGCCCTGCCCGACTTCCGAGTCGATGCTCACCGACCCGCCCGATTGCTTGGCAAAGCCATACACCTGGGCCAGGCCCAGACCCGAGCCTTTGCCCACATCCTTGGTGGTGAAGAAGGGCTCGAACACCCTCGCCTTGATCTCCTCGGGCATGCCAGAACCGGTGTCGCGCACCATCAATCGCACAAACTCGCCGCCGCTCTGTTCGCTGGGCTCAATGACGTTCTCGCCCAACAACGTGATGGTGCCACCGCCTTCCATCGCATCGCGCGCGTTGACCGCCAGGTTGAGGATGACCAGCTCCAGTTCGCCCGGGTCTGCCACCACCGGCCACAGGCCTGGCTCCAAATCCACTTTGATTTCGATGTCAGCGCGCAGGCTGCGATCCAGCAAGGTGCGGGTATCGCTGATCAACTTGGCCAAGTCCACCGACTCGGGCCGCAACTCGCGACTGCGCGAGAATGCCAGCAGTTGCCGGGTCAATCCCGCGCCACGCTGCGCCGCCTGACGCATGCCGCGCATCAGCGTCTCGCGACGTGCAGGATCGCTGCGTCGCTCCAGCATTTCCAGGCCGGCGGTAATCACCATCAACAGGTTGTTGAAATCGTGCGCAATGCCGCCGGTGAGCTGGCCCACCGCTTCCAATTTCTGCGCATGCCGTAGGGTTTGCTCAATGCGCGCGCGTTCGCCCATCTCGGCACGCAGGGCGACATTGGCGTCTTGTAGTTGAGCGGTGCGCTCAAGTACCAGCGACTCCAGTTCTGCTGCTGCGGCTTCGCGTGCCTGGATGTGGGTGCGAATCTCCAGTTGCCGACGGCGCGCACGCAGTGCCGCGCGCATCACGCTGAGCAGGGTGATGGCCTGCACCGGCCGTTCGATCAGCGATACGTTGCCCAGGCGCTGTATCTGCTGCTGCCGCCACTTGGCCACATTGGGCTCTTCGTGGTGGCTGGTCAGCATGACAAAGGGCAAGTCGGACCAGGGGGGCTGCTTGGCCAGCCAGGCGTCTAGTAACGGCAACGACTGCCCAAACAGCCCTTCCTCGGCCACGATGGCTGCATCTGCGCCGTCGTCCAGGCCACGCAGCAACGCCTCGTAGTCCTGACACACAAGGGTCTGGATTCCCGAACGTATCAGCAGCTCGGAAACGGACTTGGCGTCGCGGCCGATGGGCGCGAACACCAGCACCCGCTGTCCCGCGCTCTCAATCGTCTCCACTATTTACGCCATGCAACAGCGGTTCACCACCGCCTGTGTAGGCAGGCGTGCCTGAGAACACGCCGGTGAAGTCCCGCAGCGGCGGGCCGACATCCAGGCCATTGTGGCTAAGCTGGAATTCGCGAATGGTGTGCTCGTGATCGCCGCTGCGTTTCTTGACCACGGACAGCGCCCGCCGGACCGTGCCGGCATGTTCGAAGTAACGCAACATCACCACCGCATCGCTCAGGTAGCTGATGTCCAGCGGCGTATCAATGGGTCCCACCAGGCCATGCTGGGCCAGGACCAGGATGGTCAGCACGCCCTGCTGGCCGAGGTAGCTGAGCAGCTCATGCATCTGCAGGATCAGGAAGCGCCCATCCGGCATGGCGTTGAGGTAGCCGTTCAAGCTGTCGATCACGACAACGCGCGCATCGTCGTCCTGCACCCGCTTGCGCACGATGCTGGCGAATTCTCCGGGCGACATCTCGGCCGGATCAATCTGCTGGAACTTGATCAAGCCCGAGTCGATGGCCGGTTGTAGGTCCAGGCCAAGTGCGCTCGCGCGGGCTTCCAGCGTGCCTCGCCCCTCGTCAAAGGCGAAGAACGCAGTGCACTCACCGCGCTTGGCTGCGGCAATGGCATAGGTCAGTGCCAGCGACGATTTGCCCACGCCTGCCGAACCAATCAGCAGCGCGTTGGTACCCCGTTCCAGGCCACCTCCCAGCAATTTATCCAGTTCCGCATTGCCGCTGGGCGTGTGTTCTCCCACAAAGTTGGCGTGGTGCTCGGCGGCAATCAGGCGTGGATAAATCTCCAGACCGCCCTTGATGATCTTGAAGTCGTGGAAGCCGCCGCGGAACGCGATGCCGCGCATCTTGACTACGCGTACGCGCCGGCGCTCGGCGCCGTATTCGATCGCCAGCTGCTCCAGCAGCACCACGCCATGCGAGATGGAGTGCAGCTGCAGATCGTTCTGCTGCGAGGTCATGTCATCCAACAAGACCACCGTGCAGCGACGGGTGGCAAAGAAATGCTTGAGCGCCAGCACCTGCCGGCGATAGCGCAACGAACTCTGTGCCAACAAGCGCAGTTCGGACAGGCTGTCGATGACCACCCGAGTGGGATTGAGCTCAGAGACGCGGTTGAGGATCAGCTTGGTAGTCTCGCCCAGCTCCACTTCCACCGGATGCAGCACGGTGATTTCCTGGGTGGGATCCAGGGTGGTCTCAGGCGGCACCAATTCAAAGATGTCCACCCCGTCCAGTTTCCAACCGTGGCGATTGGCGACCAGGTGCAGCTCGCGCTCGGTCTCCGACAGCGACACGTACAGAACCTTCTCGCCCTTGCGTGCGCCTTCCAGCAGGAACTCCAGCGCGAGCGTGGTCTTGCCCGTGCCTGGCTTGCCCTCGTAGAGATACATGCGGTCGGCGTCAAAGCCGCCGCCCAGGATGTCATCCAGGCCTGCGTTGCCTGAAGAAATTCGTGCTTCCACAAAATCGTTTGCACCAGAACCGCTGTGCATAGGGCTCCTTGGTCCTTGTCGGACGTAGCGGCGGTCCACCGGGTAGTGAGCTCGACTATGCAGGACCGGGTGTCAACAATTTGCATGCGGGCAGGCCGTATCTGCTCGCAGAAAGGTCGCTAGCTGCTTGATTTGACAGCGCCTTGGCGGCGTTTCCCTGCTGTAGGTTGAACGAGCTGCTCCACGGCCTCGCTAACTAGCGCGCGCAACCATTGATGCGCCGGGTCGTGCCGGTAGCGCACATGCCAGGCCATTTCCAATGGGAAAGTACCCAGGTCCACCGGCGTGGGCAGCACCTTCAAACGCTTGTCGCGCGCCAGGCGACGGCAAATCTGGATGGGCAAGGTGGCGCAGTAGTCGGTGGCGGCGATCAGTTCGGGTATCGCCAGGAAGTGGGTGACCGACACCGCCACTTCGCGGCGCAGGCCCTGTTGTTCCAAGGCCTGGAACAAACCCGCGCGCAGGCGCCCCGGCGGCAGGACGTTGACGTGTTTGAGCTGCTCGTATTGCTTGCGGCTCATGCGCTTGTCGACCGTGGGGTGGTCTGCCCGGACTACGCAGGCTAGGCCGTCATCCATCAGGTGCTGCACCACCAGGTTGTCAGGCGGGTCGATGATCCGGCCCAGCACCATGGCGGTGGCGCCGGAACTCACGCCGGTCTCCGCCAGGTCGGTGCCATAAGGCGTCAAACGCAGGCGGATACCCGGCGCGCGTTGCCGCAGCAAGGTCACCAGACCGGGCGCCAGCACGAACTCCACGTAGCTGTTGGGCGCCAGGGTGAACAAGCGTTCTGCCTGCGCCGGATCAAAGCCCTGCTGCCCCAGCACCAGCGCATCCAAGTTGGCGATGGCTTCGGCTATACCTGGCGCCAGCGCTTGCGCCTTTTGCGTGGGCTGCATGCCGTAGCGCTCGCGGATGAAGAGCGGGTCTTGCAGCATCTCGCGCAAGCGCACCAAGGCATTGGACAAGGCCGGCTGGGTGATGCCCAGGCGCTGCGCGGCGCGGGTGACGTTGCGCTCCTCCATCAAGGCCAGGAACACCGGCAGCAGGTTCAGGTCGTAGCGCATCCAGACATACTGCAATCGGTATATCTGGAATTCAACAAATAAATTGGCTGAATCTCTACGGCGCGCGCATCGTAGCCAGCACCGGGAAGCCGCAGTCGCAGCGACCGCCCCGCCCCCTTCCTGACCTGGAGCCTGCCATGAACACCGCCACGCCGAATCCGACTGCCCAAGCCTTGACGACCTCGCCCTCCGCCAACGGTTCGGCGCCGAGCTTGTTCGCCCCCACCCGCCTGGGCGCCATCGAGGTCAAGAACCGCATCGCCATGGCTCCGCTGACCCGCTCGCGCGCCGGCATGGACGGCGTGCAGACGCCGTTGGCGGTGCAGTACTACGGCGAGCGCGCTTCGGCGGGCCTGATCATCACCGAGGCCACCAACATCACCCAGCAAGGGCGCGGTTACGCCTACACGCCCGGGCTGTACAGCGATGCGCAGGTCGAGGCCTGGAAGCCGGTGACCGAAGCCGTGCACGCCGCAGGCGGCCGCATCGTGGTGCAGCTGTGGCACGTGGGCCGCATGTCGCACGTCAGCCTGCAAGCCGACGGCATCGCACCGGTGGCACCTTCGGCCTTGCAAGCCGGCGGCAGCGTATTCACCGAAGCCGGCCATGTGCCGCCGTCAATGCCGCGCGCGTTGGCCACGGAAGAAATCCCCGGCCTGATCGAGGACTATCGCCAAGCCGCGCTGCGCGCCAAAGCAGCGGGCTTCGACGGCGTGGAAGTGCATGCCGCCAACGGCTATCTGCTGGAGCAGTTCCTGCGCGACAGCACCAACCAACGCGATGATCAGTACGGTGGCTCGCTGGAGAACCGCGCCCGCCTGATTCTGGAAGTCACCGCAGCCGTGGCCAGTGTCTGGGGCGCGGACCGCGTGGGCCTGCGGCTGTCTCCGCTCTCCACCGCGGTGGGCAACACCCCGCTCGACAGCACGCCGATGCAAACCCACCTGTACCTGGCGCGCCGCCTGGGCGAAATGGGCCTGGCCTATCTGCACGTGGTCGAAGGCCAGCTGCACGCTGGCAATGGTGCTGACGACTTCGACTTCCAGGCGCTGCGCGCTGCCTTCGGCGGCGCCTATATCGCCAACAACGGCTACGACCGCCAGCGTGCGCTGGACACCACCGAGGCCGGACTGGCCGACATGATCGCCTTCGGCAAGGCTTACATCGGCAATCCGGATCTGGTGGAGAAGCTGCAGGCCGACACGCCGCTGTTCGATGCGCCGCAGATCGGCTACTTCGGCGGTGGTGCGGAAGGCTATACGCAGTTCACCCAAGTTGCCGCCTGAGATCATCGGCGTCCCCTGGCCCTGCCTCCGCATGGCAGCGGAGGCAGAGGCGAGGTCGGGAGCCACGCGCAACATCGCCATGATGCTGTGTCCTGGCGCCGACATATCTGGCGACGAGGGATGGGCGCAGACTGTCCGCCCTCCCCCAATGCTGGACCGCCTCATGCATACGCGCACTCTGGGCCGCAACGGCCCTACCGTTTCCGCTCTGGGCCTGGGCTGCATGGGCTTGAGCTTTGCCTACGGCCAGGGACTGGACCGCCAGCACGGCGTCGAGCTCATCCGCGCGGCGTTTGAGCGTGGCGTGACCTTCTTCGATACCGCCCAGGCCTACGGTGCGCTCAACGAGCAGATGCTCGGCGAGGCGGTGGCACCGTTCCGCGACCAGGTGGTGATTGCCAGCAAGTTCGGCTTCCGCAATGGCGAACCCAACGACGGCGTGGACAGCAGCCCCAAAAACATCCGCGCCGTGGCCGATGCCTCGCTCAAGCACCTGCGCACGGATCGCATCGACCTGTTCTACCAGCATCGCGTGGATCCGGAGGTGCCGATGGAAGACGTCGCCGGCACCGTCAAGGATCTGATTGCCGAAGGCAAGGTCAAGCACTTCGGCCTGTCCGAAGCAGGCGTGGAATCGATTCGCCGCGCGCACGCGGTGCAGCCGGTGGCGGCGTTGCAGAGCGAGTTCTCGCTGTGGTGGCGCGAACCCGAGCGCAGCGTGCTGCCGGTGTGCGAAGAGCTGGGCATCGGCTTTGTCCCCTTCAGCCCGCTTGGCCGCGGCTTCCTGACCGGCAAGATCGATGCGAACACCGTCTTTGCCGACAACGATTTCCGCAAGGGCATTCCGCGCTTTGCCGCCGACGCCATCCAGGCCAACCAGGCGTTGGTTGCCCTGCTCGGCAAGATTGCCGGTGATCGTGGCGCCACGCCCGCGCAGATCGCCTTGGCCTGGTTGCTGGCGCAGAAGCCGTGGATTGCGCCGATTCCTGGCACGACCAAAGTGCATCGTTTGGAAGAAAACATCGCCGCCGAAAAAGTGCTGCTGAGCAGCGACGACCTGCGTGAAATCGACGCGGCGCTGGCGCAGATCCAAGTGCAAGGCGATCGCTATCC
>Ga0160436_1000328_pt1 | contig 20318 bp, 18 predicted proteins | sample HID1973M_E0MG_FD_108264 | JGI IMG/M metagenome (GOLD analysis project Ga0160436, IMG submission 108264) | Enriched mosquito-associated microbial communities from UW Madison campus, WI, USA - HID1973M_E0 MG | ecosystem: Host-associated > Arthropoda: Insects > Digestive system > Unclassified ...
CGTGGAGCAGCGCAATGAAGTTTTCATCCCTGATCCGATTCTCCAGCGTGCTTGCGTTGGCCGTACTGGCCAGCCCCGCTGCCTTCGCCAGCGAACCAGCACTGACGCAATACGCGGCCATCCCCGCCGACGCCTACGCCGTGGTCGCGCAGGTACGTGCCAAGCCCGGCAAGGAAGACGCTCTGCGCCAGATCACGCTGCCTCTGGTCGCCAAAGTGCGCGCGGAGCCGAACAACCTGGTGTATTTCCTGCAGGAAGACCGGCAAACGCCGGGACACTTTGTCTTCTACGAAATCTTTGCCACGCAGGCGGACTTTGAAGCCCACAACGCCACCCCGCATGTGCAGGCCTGGTTTGCCCGCTTGCCGGAGCTGGCCGAGGGCGGCGTGCAGGTGACGCGGATGGCCATCCTCAACAATCAGGCGCAGCCCTTGCCGTGATGCCAGCCTGATCGTGGGCGGCCGCGACGGATGGCGGGGCCGGCATACCCGCAAGCACTGTGCCCCCCGTTACAGAAACTTGTCGTCCAAGATTGTCGAAATCGCCCACAGCCCGTAGGCTTGTCCGCGCATGACAAGCCCCCCCGCCATGCTGCAGCGTCGCTATGCCAACCAGTACGGCCTGCTGGCGGCGGCGCTGATCTTCATCGCCATTGGCATTGGCATCCTGTTGGGCGCGCAGCGCTTTATCGCCGACGCCAACAAGGTCTCGCACACCAACGAAGTCATCGCCGTCATCGGCGCGGCGGAGTCGCAGCTGCGCGACAGTGAATCGGCCCAGCGCGGCTACCTGCTCACTGGCGAGGTCAGTTATCTGGCCGACTACGGTCGCGCGCGGGATCGCCTGCCCGAGCTGCTCAACCAGTTGCAGACCCTGGTCCACGACAACCCGGTGCAGTCGCCGCGGGTGCGCAGCTGGCGCATCGAGATCGAACGCCGGCAATCGCAGATGGAAACCACCCTGCGCACGTTCGAGCTGGGCGGCTTGTCCGCAGCGCAGCGCTCCATCAACCAGGACGTGCGCACCGCCTCCAACAATATCCGCCGCCAGGCCGAGCAACTGGTGGCCACAGAGCGCGAGCTGCTGGCGGCACGTGGGCAGTCCAGCCAGCTCAGCGCCTGGTTGCTGCGCGCCTTGGCCTTGCTGGGCATCCCCTTGGGTCTGGGCCTGATTGGCTGGGTGTACTGGTTGCTGGTGGGCGAAATCCGCCGCCGCGCTGCCGCTGAACTGGTCAGCAGCGAGTCCGAGCAGCGCCTGCAGGCCAACATCACCACCTTGCAGCGTCACAGTGCCGATCTCAACGAGCTCAGCCGCTACGCCGGCATGCTGCAAAGCTGCGTGCGTACCGACGAAGCCGTGCGCCTGGCCGCGCAGCACTTCGCCCGCTTGCTGCCGGGAGTTGGCGGCACGCTGTATCGCATCCGCTCCTCGCAGGACTATGCCGAGGAAGTAGCCAACTGGGGCGCGCATGCCCTATACAGTTCGGCGATGTTCCCGTTGGAAGCCTGCTGGGCGCTGCGCCGCGGCCAGCCGCATCTGCATCTGGCGCATGAGGAAGTGCTGGCCTGCACCCATATCGATCAACCGGCCATGCAGCGCACGCCGTCCACCGCCTGCATTCCGCTGATTGCGCAGGGCAACCAGATGGGCCTGCTCTATCTGTCCAGCGCCGATGACGAATTCCTCGACCGACTGGATCTGGCCGAGACCGCCGCCGAGCAGTTGTCGATGGCGCTGTCCAACCTGGATTTGCAGGAGCGCCTGCGCATCCAGTCGATCCGCGAGCCGCTCACCGGCCTGTTCAATCGCCGCTATCTGGAAGAGTCGCTGTCACGCGAACTGGCGCGCTGCGAGCGCCGTGGTCTGCCGCTGTCGCTGATGATGCTGGACCTGGATCACTTCAAGACCTTCAACGATCTGCACGGCCACGTCGGCGGCGACGCGCTGCTGGCCGGCTTTGGCCAGTTGCTGCAGTTGCACTCGCGCCACGAAGACATCGCCTGCCGTTACGGCGGCGAAGAGTTCACCCTGATCATGCCGGAGGCCGATCTGCAGGCCGCCTGCGAGCGCGCCGAGGCCATTCGCGTGGCGGTGGAGGCCATGCGCATCCGCCACCTGGGCCAGGAGTTGCCGCCGGTCACCGTGTCGATCGGCGTGGCCAGCTTCCCGCTCAACGGTCGCGATGGCGACAGCTTGCTGCGCAGCGCCGACAAGGCGCTGTACCGGGCCAAGCGCGAAGGTCGCAACCAGGTGGTGTCGGCAGGCGAGAGCGAATCTCAGCCGGCGTAACGCGCCTTCAACATCGCATACGCACTGCGCAAGGCCATGGCTTCGCCACCGGCCGGGCGGCCCGGGCGATCGCTGTCATTCCACGCGTACACGTCCAGGTGCGCCCACGGCAGATCCGCCGGCAGGAAGCGCTCCAGATACAGCGCGGCGGTAATGGCACCCGCCATGCGCGAACCGGCATTGGCCAGATCCGCCACGTGGCTGGTCAGGTAGCGCAGGTACGGCCGCCACAAGGGCATGCGCCAGACCGGGTCGCGGCTCTGCTGGCCGGCGTGGATCCAGGCATTGGCCAGGGCGTCGTCGTTGGCGAACAGCGCCGGCAGTTCCGGGCCCAGCGCAATCCGTGCCGCGCCGGTGAGGGTGGCGAAATCCAACACCAGCTCCGGTGCGTCTTCGGCGGCGTAGGTCAGCGCATCGCACAACACCACGCGGCCCTCGGCATCGGTGTTGTCGATTTCCACGCTGATGCCCTTGCGGGTGTCGATGACTTCGCCGGGGCGGAAGGCCTCCGGGCCAATCGCGTTTTCCACCGCCGGGATCAACAGGGTCAGACGCACCGGCAAGCCGCGCGCCATGATCAGCCCGGCCAGCGCCAAGGCGTGGGCGGCGCCGCCCATGTCCTTTTTCATGTTGCGCATGCCATCGGCCGGCTTGATGTCCAGGCCGCCGGTGTCAAAGCACACGCCCTTGCCGACCAGCGCCACGCGCGGGTGCGACTCATCGCCCCAGCGCAGCGCAATCAATCGCGGTGCGCGGTGCGAAGCACGGCCCACCGCGTGGATGGCGGGGAAGTTCTGCAGCAACAGCTCGTCGCCGACGATCACTTCGATCTGTGCGCCGTGCGCGTTGGCGATCGCGCGTGCGGCGTCTTCCAGATCTTCCGGGCCCATGTGCTCGGTGGGGGTGTTGACCCAGTCGCGCACGCGCACGGCGGCGGTCAGCAGATCCGCAGTCTCGGCATCGGCCTCGGCCAGCACCAACTGCGCGGGCACGCGCGGCGGAGTCTTGTAGCGGTCGAACTTGTAGCTGCCCAGGCCCCAGCCCAGCTGCAAGGCATGGCGCGCGGCGATGGGCAGGTCGGTGGTCAGCGCCCAGCTGCCGGTGGGCAGGCCGTAGGGCGCGTGCGCATAACTGTGCGGGTCGAGCGGATCGCCGATGCCGATCACCGCGCCGGCCAGGCCGTCTTCGCCCGGCAACAAGGCCACGCTGCCGGCGCCGCCGGTCAGGTGCTGCGACTCCAGCCAGGCGCGCACCGCAGCGGGCTGCGCTTGCAGCCAGCCTTCCCATTGCGCGCGTTCCACCACGTGCAAGGGGCGGGCGTTACTGGCGTCGTCGGTGTAGGCGTGGCTCAGGTCCATGCGGGTGCGGGCTCCATGTCCGTATCGGCAGCGGTGAATTGCGGATGCGCGTCCAGCCAGTCGGCCAGCGCGGTCAAGGTGTTGAATTCCAGATCCGGCAACGGGTCCGGATGCGGCCAGGCCAGCAGTGCGCCAGTGTCATCGGCGCGATTGAGCCAGCAGGTGCGCAGGCCGGCGCGGGCGGCGCCGACCACGTCCAGATCCACATGATCGCCCACATGCAGCACCTGCGCGGCCGGTACGCCCAGGCGATCGCAGGCGGCCAGGAAGATGCCCGGCGTGGGCTTGGCCGCGCCAAATTCGCGCGAGCCCAGCGAGAACGCAAAATGCTGTGACAAGCCAATCCGTTGCAGGTCGGCATTGCCGTTGGACACCGCCGCCACCGGCACCCGCGCGGCAATGCGCGCCAACGCGTCGATGGCGTCGGGGTAGCACTCCACCTGGTTGCGCGCGGCGTAGAAGACTTCGTACGCCTGATCCAGCAAGGCCATGTCGGCGCCGCTGCGTTGCAGGGCGATCTCCAGGGTCAGGCGGCGCAGCGCGCTCAGGTCGTGCAGCAAGTGCGGGTGATCGGCAAAGACCTGCTCGCGCAGCGCGCGCATGGTCTGGATGGGGAATTGCTCGGCGGTGGCCGGGCTGTGTTGCAGCAGCCAATCGTGGAGCACGCGTTCGATACGCGCGCCGATGGGCGCAAACGGCCACAGGGTGTCGTCGAGATCCAGGGTGATGGCGTGGACAGGAAAGCTCACGCGCCGATTTTAGCGCTTGCGGGGTGAGCCAGCGGTAGCGGTGGCTTCATTCCAGCAGCCGCGCCCAGCCTTCCATGCCGTCCACCCGCGCCAGCACCAGCTTCACGCAGACCAGCAGCGGCACCGCCAGCAGCAGGCCGATGATGCCCCAGGCCGAGCCGAACACCATCAGCGCCAGGATCAGCACCAGCGGCGACAGCGCCATCCGCCGGCCCAGGATGATCGGGGTGATGATCTGCCCTTCCAGCGTGTGCAGCAGCAGGTAGGCGCCGGCCGGGGCCAGCGAATGCAGCGGATCGTCAAAGGTGATGAAGCCCACCAGCAGCATCGCCACCACCCCGATCAGCGGCCCCACATAGGGCGCGAAGTTGAGCAGCGCCGCCAGCGTGCCCCACAGCAGCGCCTCGGAGATCGGGAATTTGAGCAGGTACAGCACACCGGCAAAGATCAGGCCCACGCAGGTGTTGATCAGGCTGATGGTCAACACATAGCGCGAGACCTCGCGCTCGATGGAGTGCAGGATTTCCACCGTGAACTTCTTCTGCTGGCGGCTGGGCATCAGCGCTATCGCCTGCCGCTGCAGGTTCTCGCCATAGACCATAAAGAAGAACGTCAGCAGCACCACTGCCAGGATTGAGGCCACCAGCTTGGGCGTGGTCACCAGCATGCGATAGGGATCGTCCTGAGTGGTGCGCACAATCTGCGGGCGCTTGCTGGCATCACCGCCGGCCGCGCGGGCAAAGCTTTCTGCCGCCAGGTTGGCGTCCTGCACCGGCTTGGCGAACTCGCGCAGCTTGGGCGCCAGCTGGCGCAACTCGCGCGGCGCATCGCGGAACCAGTCGCTGGCCGGCTCCCAAAGTTGCATGCCCAGCGCACCGGCGGCGGTGATGCCGCCGGCCAGCACAATCAGCGCACCGAGGAAGCGCGGCAGATGGATCTTGCGGAACAGCCGGATGATCGGATTGCCCACCAGCGCGAAGAACGCCGCCAGCAACACCGGCAGCACCACGTCCTGCGCGGCGTACAGCACGGCGGCCACCAGCAGCACCGCAATGACGATCACCGAGGTCGGCGCACGCGGCCGTGGCGTGGGTGACGGGGGCGCGGGCGGCGAAGTCTCGACTGGTGCGGCAGCCGTCAACTCAACAGCCGCAGTAGCTGGCGCAGGCGGCTCGTCGCCGGACGTGACAGGTATGCTCATCGCACCTTCCCCCATGGTTGAGGCCGATTATGCGGCCAGCCCGCATCGCGATGATGTGTAGGAGAACGCGTAGGGGGGAACCTGATGGGGAACCGTTGGGGGAACGTTTGGGCGAACGTTTGGGGAAGCCTGTAGGAGGGGCTTTAGCCCCGAAGCCGATGAACCGTGGGCCACCTGACCAATCGCCACCTGATGCACTTCCAGCTTCGGGGCTAAAGCCCCTCCTACAGATCTCCGAGTCGATTTGCGCTGCTCTAGCGCTCGGATACTTCCGTCGCCGCTTCGGCCGGTCGCGGCTGCACCACCACGCGCTCGCCGAATTCGTCTTCGACCAGGCGTTCTTCCGGATAGTCGAGCGGCGCGCGCAGGTAAGGCTCTGCTTCGGCGCCGCCGCTCGCGCCAGCTGCCGCTGCTGCCGCGCCACCCGCCACGCCCGTCTTGGCCGCATGTGCGCTGTCAGCCGCATCACCGGCTTCATCAGCGGCGTCGCTGGCCTCATCCGCCGCCGTGCTGGCTTCACCGGCCGCGGTGGCGGCGGTGACGCTGGCAAACAGGCTGGAGAGCGAACCCACCATCTGCAACCACTTGGCTCCGGTCATGGCGCGCAGCGGCTCGGAGCGGCCGCTCAGGAAGCCGGTGACCAGACCGGCGACGATGATTCGCCCCGGCGTCCAGGCTTCGCGCCAGGTACTTTTGAATTCCTGCCAATGCGTCTGCGTCTGCAACGCCCGGCCTTCGACCAGTTGCTCGGCCTTTTCCACCCGGCGCAGGGCGCGTTCGAAGTTCACGGCTGCCGCTCCGTCTTGTCGTCGTCGGCGCCGTCGTCCTCATCGAACCAGCCCAGCCGATGCAGCTGGCGACGGGTGGCGTGCATGCCGGTGTAGTCGAAGTAGCGGCCCACTTTCCAGGCGGCGAATACGGTCACGATGATGCTGATCAACGCCGCCAGCGACAGCGCGCCCAGCCACGACCAGCCAAAGAAGCCGACCAGCAACGCAATCAGCGAGCCGGCCAGCAGGGCCCAGGCCGAAGCGCCAAACACAATCGCCACGCCGGCCCACGCCAAGCCGCGCCCGAAGGCGCTGCGCATCAGAGTGAAGTCGGCCGACACCAGCCGGCGCAGGGCGCGGCCGGTGTCCTTGGCTGAGTCGAACGCCGCCTTGCCGGTATGACCGACCTGACGCAGGCTTTCTTCCAGGCCTGGCGGCGGGGTGCGCTCGCCGTCCGTCGCGGCGCGATCGTCGCTCACGCGTGCGGCTTACTTGTCGCCGCTGCGCGCCAGCTTGGCGATGATCCAGCCGGCCGCAAAGGCCACGCCGAACGAGGCCAGTGGACGTTCGCGAATCAACTCGGCGGCGCTGTCGATCAGATCGCGGCCCTTGTCCATCAGCGCGTCCATCTGTTCGCGGGCAGCTTCACCGCCGACTTCGGCGGCGGCGATGCCGGCCAGCGCGCTGTCGGCCAGTTCGGATTTGACGTTGGCCTTGCCCAGGCGCAGCTCGTCGCCCGCGGCGCTGGCGGCGCCCTTGACGGCTTCACCCGCAGCGGTGGCGGCGGACTTGAGATGCGAACCGGCTTCGCCCAGGTTGCTCTTAACGGCATCGGTCGCGGTGGGAACGCTCATGAGGATCTCCAGCAATAGGGGGATGGCGGGCCAACTCTAGCGCATGGACCCATGAACACCTTGTTATGGGCTTTGTCCGTCGTCGGCGCTCATTGCATCACGATGTCGCCGGAGCTGCGGCCGCGCATGATCCGCAACACCAGTTGCTGCGGTTTGCGCTCGAAGCTGGCGCGGAAGCCGGCCAGATCGCCGAAGTCGCCGTTGCTGCCGGCCACCACGATGTCGTTCGGGCGCAGACCGCTGGTCCAGGCGCGGCTGTTGCGGGCCACGTTGCTGACTTGGAGGCCGCCGTTGGCGCCCATCTGCCGCAGCTGCTGGCGTGTGGCTTCGTCCAGTTCCTTGAAGCTGGCGCCGGTCAGGCGCGGATCGACCGTGCCGCCATCCAGCGAGCGCAGGCCTTCCTTCAGTGTCACCGCCAGACTCAGCGGTTTGCCGTCGCGGCGTACGTCCAGCGTGATGCGGCTGCCCACGTCCTGCAGGCCTTCAAAATTGTGCAGCGAGGGACTGTTGTCGATGCGCTGCCCATTGGCAGCCAGCACCACGTCGCCCGATTGCAGGCCGGCGGCGGCCGCAGCCGAACCCGGATACACCCGCGTTACCAGCGCACCACGCGGCGTGTCCAGGCCCAGGCCCTTGGCCAGGCGCTCGTCCACGTTCTGGGTTTCGATGCCCAGCGTGCCGCGCCGCACTTCACCGGTGGCGACCAGCTGATCCTTGATGTTGCGTGCCAGGTTGATCGGAATCGCAAAGCCCAGGCCGATGTTGCCGGCCATGCTGCCGCGCGGATTGAAGCTGGCGGTGTTGATGCCCACCAGCTCGCCGCGCAGATTGACCAGCGGGCCGCCGGAGTTGCCCGGATTGATCGAGGCATCGGTCTGGATGAAGTTCTGGAAGCCCATCACCGGAATGCCGCTGCGGCCCACTGCCGACACGATGCCGGAGGTGACCGTCTGGCCCAGCCCGTACGGGTTGCCCATCGCCACGACAAAATCGCCGACCTGCAGCTGATCGCTGTTGGCCAGCGGAATGGCGGTGAGATTCTTGGCCGGGATGCGGATCACCGCCACGTCGGTATCGGGATCCGAGCCGATGAACTCGGCTTCCAGGGTGCGTCCGTCTGCCAGGGTCACCGACACGCCGTCGGCGTTTTCGACCACGTGGTGGTTGGTCAGCACCAGGCCCTGCTGGGCATCGATGATCACGCCTGAGCCCAATGCGCGCTCCACGCGTTCGCGCGGCATGTCCGGAATGCCGAACAGGCGGCGGAAGAACGGGTCATCGGCAAACGGCCCGAGCGGGCTCTCGGTGCGGATGGTCTGGCGGCTGTACACGCTCACCACGGCCGGGCTGACCTGTTTGATCATCGGCGCCAGTGAGGGCAGCGCCTGGCCATTGACCGCGACGGGCAGGGTGGCGGCGGCGGGAATGGCGGCGGCCGGCATGGCCTGGGCCGGCTGCTGCACGATTTCGTGCACGGCTGTGGCGGCAAAACCGCCAAACATGGCGGCGGCGGACAAGGCGAGCAGGGTCGGCAGGGGTCGCAAGGTTCTCATGGGACGGGAGAGCTCTGGAGAGGGCTGGCGGGGTCAACAGGAACAGGCTAGAGGCGAATCTATGACGCTCTGCAGCGTGACGCGCATCCTGAACGAGTGTGCGTAGAGACCATTAAACCCGCAATGAAGTTCCACGCGAGGCAGGTTGAGGGTTTCACTGGATCGGCATGATCTGTAACGAAAAAATTCTCTGAAATCTCATTGACACACCCCCAGACCGGGGGTAGCTTGCATACCTCGTGCCGCCACTACATGTAGCGGTTTGGCACGAGATGGACCCAAGTACTGGGGTTTTCTGCAGGAAAACGAGCCAGAAGGGGGAGGCGCCGGAAAGGCAATGCCGCGGGCCCGGGACATAGGTATTCCGGGCACGTAATACACAGGTGGTTTTTTAGCGGCGCCTGCCGTCCAGCGGCGCGCTGGCCCACCCGTTGCCCCTTCCGCTTGCCGGGTCCAAACGTCTCACACAACAAGAACCAGATCAGGACAAGGAGAAACACAGAACATGAGCACGGTGCGCCTTGAGGCGGTGAAGACGGTGGACGTGGATGCGGAAATCCCCATGCAACCGGCGTCGCAGGATATCTGGGACAAGAAGTACCGCCTGAAGACCAAGCAAGGCGAGGCTCTGGACGCCGACATCGACGGCACCTACCAGCGAGTCGCGCGCGCCCTGGCCGATGCCGAAGCCACGCCTGAGAAGCGCGCCTACTGGCACGAACGTTTTGTCTGGGCCCTGCGCCGCGGTGCCATTCCCGCTGGCCGCATCACCTCCAACGCCGGCGCGCAGCAGCACAAGCCCGCCACCAGCACGATCAACTGCACCGTCTCCGGCACCATCGAAGACTCGATGGACGGCATCCTGGAAAAAGTCCACGAAGCCGGCCTGACCTTGAAAGCCGGCTGCGGCATCGGCTACGAATTCTCCACCCTGCGTCCGCGCGGCGCGTTTGTCGCCGGCGCCGGTGCGTACACCTCCGGCCCGATGTCCTTCATGGATATCTACGACAAGATGTGCTTCACCGTGTCCTCGGCCGGTGGCCGTCGCGGCGCGCAGATGGGCACCTTCGATGTCTCGCACCCGGACGTCAAAGACTTCATCCGCGCCAAGCGCGAAGACGGCCGCCTGCGCCAGTTCAACCTGTCGCTGCTGATCACCGACGGCTTCATGGAAGCGGTCAACACCGACGCCGACTGGCCGCTGGTGTTCCCGGTCAACATCAAGGAAAAGGGCGACCTGGATCTGGAAGACGCCAGCCAGGTGGTGTGGCGCGACTGGCCGACCCACAAGAACTACGTCAGCCGCGATGACGGCCTGGTCGCCTGCAAGATCTACGGCCACATCCGCGCGCGGCACCTGTGGGACATGATCATGGTGTCCACCTATGACTACGCCGAGCCGGGTTTCATCCTGATCGACCGTGTCAACGAGATGAACAACAACTGGTGGTGCGAGACCATCCGTGCCACCAATCCCTGCGGCGAGCAGCCGCTGCCGCCGTATGGCGCCTGCCTGCTGGGTTCGGTCAATCTGACCAAGTTCGTGCGCAAGCCGTTCACCGACGAGGCCTCCTTCGATTGGGAGGAGTACAAGGAAGTGGTGCGCGTGTTCACCCGCATGCTCGACAACGTGGTGGAAGTGAACGGCCTGCCGCTGGAACAGCAGCGCGCCGAGATCCTGCGCAAGCGCCGCCACGGCATGGGCTTCCTGGGCCTGGGTTCGACCCTGACCATGCTGCAGCACAAGTACGGCAGCCCGGCTTCGTGCGAATTCACCGAGTCCATCGCCCGCGAGATGGCGGTGGCCGGTTGGGAAATGGGCCTGGCCCTGGCCAAGGAGAAGGGCGCCGCCCCGATCATGGATGAGCTGTTCGCGGTCACCGCCGAGATGCTGCGCAAGCGTCCGGAGATGGCCAAGGACGGTTGGAAGGTCGGCCAGGAAATCCCCGGCAAGGTGCTGCACGCCAAGTACAGCCGCTACATGCAGCGCGTGGCCTCGGTCGCGCCGGACCTGGTCGATGAGATGGCCGAGGTGGGCAGCCGCTTCACCCACCACAGCTCCATCGCCCCCACCGGCACCATCAGCCTGTCGCTGGCCAACAACGCCAGCAACGGCATCGAGCCCTCGTTCGCCCACCACTACAGCCGCAACGTGATCCGCGAAGGCAAGAAGTCCAAGGAAAAGGTGGACGTCTATTCCTTTGAGTTGCTTGCCTATCGCGAGCTGATCAATGCCAAGGCCATGCCGTTCAGCGATGAAGCCGACGCCCGCTTGCCGGACTACTTCATCTCCGCCGACGACATCAGCCCCAAGGAGCACGTGGACGTGCAGGCTGCCGCTCAGAAGTGGGTCGATAGCTCGATCTCCAAGACCGCCAACGTGCCCACGGACTACCCGTACGAGCAGTTCAAGGACATCTACCGCTACGCCCACGAGCAAGGCTTGAAGGGCTGCACTACGTTCCGCTTCAACCCCGCCGCCTTCCAGGGCGTGCTGGTCAAGGAAGCGGATCTGGAGAACACCACCTACCGCTTTGAGCTCGAAGACGGCAACGTCATCGAGGTCAAGGGCAACGAGCAGATTGAGTACGACGGCGAGATGCACACCGCCGCCAACCTGTTCGACGCCCTCAAGGAAGGCTATTACGGCAAGTTCTAAACGCACCAAGCACACCACAAAGCAGTAGCATCGGCGTCGTCGAATTCGACAAAGGCCCACAGGAGGGCAGACATGAGCAACGGTAACGGTGTCACGGCGACGCTTTCCGACGCCGCCGAGACGGTAAAAGAGAAGGCACTGGAGATCGGCGAAGCCGCCGCCACCAGCGTCAGCAAGACGGTAGCCAAGGCCAAGAAGGCTGCCAAAAAGGCCAAGAAGACCGTGACCGCCGATGTGGCCAAGGTGCGCAAGGCTGTAGCCAAGCGCACCAGCAAGGCCACCAAGGCCGTCAAGAAGTCGGTCGCCAAGGCCAAGAAGCGCCTGGAAGAAGCCAGCGCCACCGCCAAGAAGGAAGCCAGCGCACTGACCCGCAAGGTCGGTAAGAAGGCGACCAAGAAGACCGCGAAGAAGTCCACCAAGAAGGCAGCTGCCAAGAAGACCGCCCGCAAGGCGGCTCCGAAGAAAGCCGCCAAGAAGGTGGCCAAGAAAGCCAGCGCGGCCAAGAAGACCGTGAAAAAGGCAGCCAAGAAAGTGGCCAAGAAAGCCACGGCCGCCAAGAAGACCGTAAAGAAGGCGGCCAAGAAGGTCGCCCGCAAGGCAGCACCGAAGAAAGCGGCAAAGACCGCACGCAAGACCCCGAGTACCGCCAAAAAGGCCAGCAAGAAGGCCGCCAAGAAAGCTTCCAGAAAGTAAGACCGCTTGACCCCCTCCCCCGCACAGCGGGGGAGGGCTGGGGTGGGGGCAAGAGGCGCCATCAGCCTCTCCGTAGCCCACCATCGCACCGCCCAATCACCACATAAGAACCACGCACAGGATTCGCGCCATGGCCGTCAAAATCGACAAGAAGATCAAGGGCTACACCGTTCTGACCCCGGAAGACAAAGCGCGCGAAGCCGCCGCTCCGGTGCAGGCCGAGTCGATTAGCCGCAGCAAGGCCGAATCCGAATTGCCCACCGCCGAAGTCATCCACATGCATGAGCGCATCGAGCGCCCGGAAGTGCTGGTGGGCAGCACCTACAAGATCAAATCGCCGCTGGTGGAACACGCCATGTACGTGACCATCAACGACATCGTGCTCAACGCCGGCACCGAGCACGAACTGCGCCGCCCCTTCGAAATCTTCGTCAACAGCAAGTCGATGGAGCATTTCCAGTGGATCGTCGCGCTGACCCGCATCATGAGCGCCGTGTTCCGCAAGGGCGGCGACGTCACCTTCCTGGTCGATGAAATGAAGGCCGTGTTCGACCCGCGCGGCGGCTACTTCAAGGCCGGTGGCGTCTACATGCCCAGCCTGGTCGCCGAACTCGGCGCCATCGTCGAAGAACACATGAAGTCGATCGGCCTGATCCACGACCCGGAAATGAGCGAGCACCAGCGCGCCATCCTGGCCGACAAGCGCAAGCAATACGAAGAACGCGCAAAAAAAAACTCTGAAGTAAGCCCGGCTGCGCCGGCATCAGTCTCTTCCCTCGCCATCGCGGAAGATGCCCGCAGGGCAGATGGGGGCAGCGCGGTGGCCAACGGCACCTCGGAAGATATCGCCGTGACTGGGGATGGGACGAGCTTCCCGCCTTCGGCGACGCTTTGTCATAAGTGCAGCACCAAAGCCCTCGTCATCATGGACGGGTGTGCTACTTGCTTGAATTGTGGGTATTCGAAGTGCGGGTGAGAAATCCCTACGCAAGAAACAACTGCCAGATACTTGGACCAAGAATAGACGGAAACAACTCGATACAGCGAGGCTAGCTCAGTGCAAAGACCTGGGAGACATCCGAGAGCTTGAACTTGCACGCGTTGCGGCTTTCAGTCGCCCGGAAGATCGCTTAATTCTGTCAAGGAGAGAGCTATGAGCCGCCTTAGTGAAGAGCAACAAAGGCAAGTTGAGGCGGCCACGGAAATGAGCACTCAAACCAAGCGTGCTCTCTCGCCGGGCCTCGAGGCAATTCTCTACCAGGCCTTTCCCGTACTCGATCATGGTTTCGTGCGCGTCGTTGACTACATGGGCAACGACGATGCGATCGTTCAAGCCGCACGAGTGTCTTACGGAAAAGGTACCAAGCGAAAGAGTGAAGACGAGAAACTCATCAACTATTTGATGAAGAATCGTCACACGACGCCGTTTGAGATGGCCGAAATCAAGCTTCATGTAAAACTCCCTATATTTGTTGCTAGGCAGTGGATTCGGCACAGAACAGCAAGCGTCAACGAGTACTCCGCTCGATACTCAATCCTCGATCGGGAGTTCTACGTACCTCTGCCGGAGCATCTCGCAGCTCAGTCACAATCGAATAGACAAGGTCGGGGAGGTATTCTTCAAAGCGAAGAATCAGAAGTGGTCGTAAACACTATCCGAAGTGACTCAGAGAATGCCTACGTCCATTACCTGAGTATGCTCAACTCGGACGAGTCGGGTGAAGAAGTGGATCCTGCACGACAGGGGCTTGCAAGGGAGCTCGCTCGAATCAACCTGTCGCTTAACTTCTACACCCAGTGGTACTGGAAGATCAACCTGCACAATCTCTTGAACTTCCTACGACTTCGCGCAGATCCGCATGCTCAGTATGAAATCAGAGCGTATGCAGCAGTAATACTTGATTTGGTTCAGCGCTGGGTTCCATCAACATACGAAGCATTTGTCCAACATCAGATGCAGGCCCTCACTCTGTCTCGCTCAGAGGTCGGTACGTTACGAGGCCTGCTCAATGATGCAAAAGACTCAGACGCGAAAGATGACCGCAGCGCACGATTGCGCTCAGACTTGCTGGCCAGGCTCGGTGAAATTGAGAGCTAAGGGTTCACCATGCCTACAAGAACTAATATGCCTAACGGATTGGCGATGCAGGAACGGAGCAAGCCCGAGCGGAGGACAAACCTCACGGCGTCAAACAGGAACAACGCAAGCTGGGATTTCAGTGAATCACTTGACGTGCTGACCCGTCGCTACGCGGCGAGTGGGGAGCCCGTCACTGTGAACTTTCGCGATATGGTGCCCATCGCACCAGGAAGCGATCGCGCAACGCACCTCATACACCCGTATCCTGCCAAACTTCTACCCAACATCCCGCTCTACTTCGCGAACTGTAAACAGTTAAGTCACGCAGGAGATCTAGTACTCGATCCCTTCTGTGGAACAGGAACGGTACTACTTGAAGCCATCCTGGCAGGCAGGCGCACGGCGGGATCCGACGCGAACCCTCTTGCAAGACTAATCACCAAGGTCAAGCTCTGCCGCATGGATGCAGCAGATGTCGAATCTGCTTTCGAGTGGACGATGAGTGCGGCGCGAACGTCGAGGCCTCTGGACTTCAGCCCGGTGGTGAAAGTTGATCATTGGTACTCCCGCAAGACAGCTCGAGAGCTGGGAAAAATCATCTCAGCAATCAATCAACTGCCTGAAGGACCTTCCAGAGAGTTTCTTCGAGTGAGCTTCTCAAGCTGCGTTAAACGCGCGAGCCACGCAGATCCTCGATTGTCGGTGCCAGTAAGGAAAAAGGGCGTCGATGTAAATGAAGGTCTGGGCGCGTCTGAAGTGCGTGCTATGTTTGCACGAGTTGTGACTACGAATATCGATCGGCTCGCTCGTTTCAACAGCATGGTTAGCGCAGTGAACAGCGATTCTTATATCGGACAAGATGCTCGAGATTTCCGCCCGATAGCTGAAGAAAAAGCGGAGCTGGTCATTACATCACCTCCGTACAACAGCGCACAGAAATACATCCGTTCTTCTTCCCTTAGCATTGGATGGCTAGGACTCGCGCCGAATAACAAACTACGCACCCTTGAGCGTCTCAGTATTGGGCGGGAGCACTTTGATAGAGCAGACTACTCTCTCCCGATAGATTCGGTCGTTCCAGAAGCCGAGGAAGTTCTGAATAGGGTTCGCCAGAAAAGCCCATTAAGGGCCCACATCGCGGCGACATATCTACAAGAGATGCAATCTGCTCTTTCTGCGACTGTTGCGGCAATGAAGCCTGGAGGTCATTTTGTCCTCGTAATCGGGAACAACACGATTGCAGGAGAGCCCTTCCATACCGAGCGATACATAAGCACGATGCTGAGGAATGCCGGTCTTACATCTAGGCTCGAGCTAATCGATGACATACGTTCGCGAGGCCTCATGACAAAGAGAAACAAGACCGCGGGGCTTATAACGCAGGAGCACATCCACGTTCTTCAGAAAGGATAGAGGGCGATGAGAAATAAGGAGTACTACGCCGATGAGCTACGGAAGACCATCAAGAACCTCATGGAGACTACCTGGGGCTCTGTCGTAAACTCTGTCGATATCGATTCCTGGCTTAGCCAGTTTCAAGAAAACCCAGATGTGACTCTTGACGAGCAGCTGCACGCGATGTATCTGCTAAGCCACTTCTTGTACTTCGACCAGGCATCCATTCGCGAGCTGCTTCGTGCGATCTATCGTGACCTATTTCGCACGCCATTGGTCCATGAAATTCGCCGCGCTAACTTAGGCACCCTAGATCCTAATGTGATTGAACCGGCATTCCTGGAGAAACGAGGAAAGACTCGATTCCTAGGCGTCGGCAACCCTTCAGAGAGCGGGGTTCATCTCCTTTACTACTTCAGACAGCAGAACGAACTTCCGAAAGATCTGTTCATAAATTCCTATGAGATTTTCAAGCGCGAAGGAGAAGGGAACTCCGCGAAGACAATAGTCAGGGACCCGACAATTGAAAATTACGTCTACTTGGATGACCTGTGCGGCTCCGGAACTCAGGCAAGCGATTACTCAAAAGATCTCGTGTTTCCCCTAAAGGCGATGAACCCCAACGCCAAAGTTTTCTACTTTGTACTATTCGCAACGAGTGATGGACTCAAGGCGGTTCGCGACCTCGGGTGCTTCGATAGAGTTGAGGCAATCTTCGAACTAGATGCCTCTTTCAGATCCCTAGAGCCAGGATCAAGGATCTTTGAGCCTGAGGTAGCGCCCTACTTTCGTGAAAGAGTTAGAGAGACCTGTATGAAGTACGGATCTAACCTTTGGCCTCATCATCCTCTTGGGTACAAGAACGGACAGCTACTTGTTGGATTCAACCATAATACGCCAGACAATACGTTGCCGATATTCTGGATGGATATTCCATCGTTATGGTTGCCAATATTCAAACGCTACCATAAGGAGTACGGCCCATGACGAGCAAAGAGCATGTGCCCAATCCGTTTGGTGCAACGAAAGCCGTTGACCTCGACAACACTCAGATTCAGGCTCTTTGGGTCGATGTTCTGAACATTGGCGAGGAGCTCTCCCAGTTCGCGCATCCCAGTACCGCCATGCCAAGCTTGGTGTTAGGAGCGAAAGGTAGTGGAAAAACGCATTTGATGCGATACCACTCGTTTGACCTGCAGCTCCTCAGGTATGGGAAGGATGCACCAGACGTAGAGGTGCACAAGGGGATCGAAAAGGACGGATATATCGGAATATACGTCCTCTGCGGAAGCATCAACTCGAGTCGCTTCAAAGGAAAGGGGCAGTCAGATGAGAAGTGGCGAGACGTCTTTGCGTACTACCTTGAGCTTTGGCTGACGCACCATCTACTGCGCGTAGTTGAAAGATTGCATCTTGGGGAAAATAAAGAACGCGAGTTCTGCGAGCTCGCGTGCGAACTATTTGACCGCCAACCGTGGCCGGCGCCGAAGTCTGTGAACGAACTGTCTAAGGGAATTGCGGATCTGCAGAAAGAACTAGATTATGCAGTTAACAATTCCATTATGACGGGAACCCTCAACGTAGAGATCCTTGTCACCCGTGGAAAATTGATATTTGGACTACCAAAGGTACTTGCGTCGATTTGCGAATTTCTGTCATCAGCTAGATTCGTCTACTCAATCGATGAATTTGAGAACTTGACGATTGAGCAACAGCAAGTGGTCAACTCACTGATTCGTGATAAGGAGATCCCCGCTACCTTCAGAATTGGCGCTCGTCTATACGGAGTGAAGACCCAAAGAACCGATGGTGCGGAGGAGGAGAATCTCAAAGATTCCGAGTACGAGACGATTCCGCTTGATCGAATTTTTAGAAATCATAAGACGAATTACGCAACTTTTGCGAGAGAACTCGTGGCGAAGCGGCTAGCGGCTGCGCGATATACCGCGGCAGCGGCCGGCACCCTATCCCCTAGCGACTGGAAGGGCGTGTTCGAAACAGTTGATGATCGATGGGATAGCAAATACTTTCGTGATATCGCAGGAGACAGTGGGTTCAAAGAGAGGGCGCACTTCAGATCCTTTAGGGCAAAACTGTCTGAAGTTGGAGGAGACGAGTTGGGGCAGCTGGTAGGATTGCTGTCTGCCACGGAGTACCCAATCCTTGAGAAGCTCAACTTGCTCAGGTTCTATAAGCACGCACGTAGGAGGGTGGATTACTTCGATATCGCACAACGAATTAATCGTGAGTGCCGTGCCTTTGTCAGAACCCCATCGGACAGAAGTCAGTACGCAACGGCGTTGGATCACTACAAGACGGATCTCATTGCACAGTTGCACCGGGAGAACGGCGCGAAGCAGCTCTACCTTGGACTCGACAACTTCATACTGATGTCTGCCGGTCTTCCGCGAGCGTTGCTAACTATCCTGAGGTCAATCTTCGATTGGTCTGCCTTTAACGGGGAGAGACCACTCGCAGGAGAGCCCGTATCTGTTGATGCGCAGTACAGGGGTGTTAGGGATGCATCTGACTGGTTTTTCGAGAATATGAGGAAGGCAAGTGGGGACGGGCGGAGGATTCAGGTTGCTACGGACCGTCTCGCGCAGCTGTTTCGAGCCAATCGATTCGCAGACCGTCCAGCCGACGTCTCCATGTGTGCATTTGCGGTGCCTGAGGGCGCGGGTAGCCAAGAAGCGCTCGAGGTGTTGAGACTGTGCGAAGAGAGGTCATTCCTGGTTCGGCTTTCCGCGCGAGAACGAAAGGACAAGAATACTGGCGCACCTCAATCGGTCTACCAGATTAGCCCAATGCTTGCCCCCCGTTGGGATCTGCCGCTTGGTAGAAGGGGGGTGCCGGTATTCTCACGTGAGGAGGTGGACGCGGTGTTTGGCTCGTCTGATGAGGGATTCCGCACTGTTCTAGAGTCCTGGCGAGATCGGATGAAGTTTGTGTCTGGCGCGGGGAATGATGAATCCGAGAACCCTCAACCGAGTCTAATCTGATGGTTGACTACACATACATGTTTCGGAGCGAACTACCGTTGGACGAAGCGTGGCCCATTACTTGGGACATCTTTATTTCCGCATTCGATGGCAGTGAGCGTGTTGTACAAGTCTTTGACAAAGTTGTGGCGAATGGAAAATTCTGGATTGCGCACAACGAATATGGATTCGCGGAAAGCGACAAACCGGAATCAGCCTTTACGTCGCCAGCCGATAATGAGGCGGAGTTCATTAGCAACTTTATAGGCTCGCGACTCTCCTCCCATGACTTGCCCAGCCTCCGACTATGTGTAGATATAACTGGGTTCATGCGACCCCATCTCATGATTTTGGTGAAGATGCTGAGCAAGCTTGGCGTTAGGAGGCTTGACGCGATCTACAGTGAGCCGACGCATTATGCTAAGCGGGAGATGACTGAGTTCTCGGACAAGGCCGTTAGCTCGGTGCGCCAGGTTGCAGGCTTCGAGGGGTATGTCCAGAACGATACATCGAATGACATACTCGTCATTGGAGCTGGTTACGAAAGCCACCTAATTGCAGAGGTAGCAGAAGACAAAGAGAAAGCTGATAGGGTAGTTATATTTGGTCTTCCATCTCTCAGAGCGGACATGTATCAGCAGAACAGACTCAGAGTGCGAGAGGCGTCGGATTCCATTGGAGACACGGCAACCGGCAAGTACTTTGCACCAGCGAACAATCCTTTCGTCGCTGCAAGTGTCCTAAGTGAACTTGTTGCGAAGCGAGAGGCCAAACGACCAGTTACGAATCTGTACCTTGCTCCCCTGGCGACCAAAGCTCAGGCTCTCGGGTTTGCCCTTTTTTACATCCATGAATGCGAAGGTAAGGCCGTCAGTATTCTGTATCCATTTAGCTCAGTTTATTCACCTGATTCGAGTCGAGGAATATCGAGGGCGTGGCTATGCGAGATGGAGCTTTGATTTGATGAAGCACATGTGTGAGTCGAAGCGGCTGTTAATCTCGAATCGACGAAGTGCAGATTGCAGCTTCTTCACCAACTGGAGGCAGCCACTGGGCATGCCGGCTTGGCTCTCTGTCCTCGCCGCCTTCGTTGTGATGATGTGTGTGGTATCCGTCGTGCTGCTTTGATTTTGATCAGACTGAAGTTTCTAGATGCGGTGCTCTCGGCTGCACTTGAGGATTAGGTAGTGGCCTGCCTACACACACTCACCAACCCACTCGAACGCAAGTCACGGACCGACGTCTGATTCATGCAAGAACGCACCCCACCTTTCTCGCTCGGCGAATTCCTCACCGTCACCATCGTCGCCTTTGCGCTGCCGATCTACAGCAGCATTGACGGCATGTTCGCCGCGCCGCAGGAGAGCCTGGCGATGGCTGATCGCGGGTTGGTCGGCATCGTGATGTTTGAGCTGTTGATCATGGCCCTATTGATACCGACCCTGCTGGTGCGCGGTTGGCGGCCCGGTGACTTGGGGCTGGGTTTCCGTTGGTCCGATATCGGCATGGGCTGTTTGCTCGCGATACTGTGCTGGCTCAGTGCCTATCCCATCTACTGGTTACTCGACGCCTTCGGGCTAGCCGAGAACCCCGTCAATGCCGGCATGCACGCCGGCATGCTGTCGATCAGCGCGGTGGTGTTGCTGTCGGTCATCAACCCAATCTTCGAGGAGCTGTTTGTCTGCGCCTACGTCATCCGCGCGCTGGAGCGCACGCGCAGCCGGATGTTCGCGGTC
>Ga0160436_1000329_pt1 | contig 20199 bp, 19 predicted proteins | sample HID1973M_E0MG_FD_108264 | JGI IMG/M metagenome (GOLD analysis project Ga0160436, IMG submission 108264) | Enriched mosquito-associated microbial communities from UW Madison campus, WI, USA - HID1973M_E0 MG | ecosystem: Host-associated > Arthropoda: Insects > Digestive system > Unclassified ...
CTCCGCCGGCGCGATGATCGCCGCCGATCGCGCGATCATCGGCGGCTGGCGCATCAACGGCATCGCGGTGTGCCCGGAGGGCACGGCGCAGGGCCTCGACGAGGTGACCGTCGTCGAGGGCCTCGGACTCGTCGACCTCGCCGTCGACGTGCACGCCGCCCAGTGGGGAGTTCTCAGCCGCATCGTCGCCGCCACCGAGGCGGGCCTCGTCGACGGGGGAGTGGCGATCGACGAGCAGACGGTGCTCATCGTCTCGGACGACGGTTTCGCCGTGTTCGGCGACGGCAGCGTCTGGCAGGTGCTCGACGAACCGGCCGGGGTCATCGTCGCGACCCTCGGAGGCTGACCCGGCATGAGCGCCCCGAAACCTCTCACCGAGCTCATCGACCCCGGCTGGGCCGCCGCGCTCGAGCCGGTCGCGCCGCAGGTGGCCCGGATGGGCGAGCTGTTGCGCGCGGAGGTCGCGGCCGGGAGGCCGTACCTCCCCGCCGGGCCGAACGTGCTGCGGGCGTTCGCGGCGCCGTTCGAGGAGGTGCGCGTGCTCATCGTCGGCCAGGATCCGTACCCGACTCCCGGGCATCCGATCGGACTGTCGTTCGCGGTCGAACGGCACGTGCGCCCCATCCCGCGCAGCCTGCAGAACATCTACGCCGAGCTCCGCGACGACCTCGGCGTCACGCCGCCCGACCACGGCGACCTGTCGGGGTGGTCGTCGCAGGGCGTGATGCTGCTCAACCGCGTGCTCACCGTGCGCGCGGGGGAGTCGGGATCGCACCGGGGCATGGGCTGGGAGGCGATCACCGAGCACGCCATCCGAGCCCTCGTCTCTCGGGATGCGCCGCTCGTCGCCATCCTGTGGGGCCGGGATGCGGGCACCCTCCGACCGCTGCTCGGGCAGACGCCGGTGATCTCGTCGGCGCATCCGAGCCCGCTGTCGGCTCGCAACGGCTTCTTCGGGTCGCGGCCCTTCAGTCGCACGAACGCGCTGCTCGCGCAGGCCGGTTCGGCTCCCGTGGAATGGGACCTGCGCGCACTCGACGCCGCATCGGCGTGATCTCCGCCATCCGGGGGAGGCAGGCGGGCAGAGCCCGCGGATAGCGTGGTGGCATGACCGGCGCCGTGATCGAGATCCAGTCCCTCACCAAGCGCTTCGGCGGCACGACCGCCGTCGACGACTTGAGCTTCCGCGTCGAACCCGGGGTCGTGACGGGCTTCCTCGGGCCCAACGGCGCGGGCAAGACCACCACCCTCCGCTCACTGCTCGGCCTCGTGAAGCCCACGAGCGGGAGTGCCACCTTCGACGGGCACGCGTACGCCGAGCTCCCGGACCCGCTGCGCACGGTCGGCACCGCGCTGGAGGCGTCGAGCTTCCACCCCGGGCGAAGCGGCCGCGACCACCTGCGGGTCGCCGCGGCTGCGGCGGGCATCCCCGACTCGCGCGTCGACGAGGTGCTCGAATGGGTGGGCCTCGGAACGGCGGGAGGGCGGCGGGCCGGCGGATACTCGCTCGGCATGCGCCAGCGCCTCGGTCTCGCATTCGCACTGCTCGGCGACCCGGGTGCCCTCGTGCTCGACGAGCCCATCAACGGACTCGACCCGGAAGGCATCCGCTGGATCCGCGGATTCCTGCGCTCCCTCGCAGCCGAGGGGCGCACCGTGCTCGTCTCGTCTCACCTTCTCAGCGAGGTGCAGCAGACGGTCGACCGGGTCGTCATCATCTCGCACGGCAAGCTCGCCTACCAGGGCACCCTCGACGGACTCGAGACCGGCATCGGCCGGGTGCATGTGGATGCCGCCGACCGCGAGGGGCTCGCTCGTGCGCTCGGCGCCGCGGGCGCACAGGTCGAACTCGTCGCCGACGGATTGCACGTCTCGGGCTTCGAGGCGACGGCCATCGGCGAGCTGGCGCTCGCGGCGGCCATCCCCCTGAGATTGCTGGTACCCGAGAGGGAGGGGCTCGAAGACGTCTTCCTCGGCCTCGTCGGCGAAGGAGGTGAGCTCTGATGCTGCGTTCGCTCCGCTCGGAGATGCTCAAGATCACGACCACCCGCTCCTGGTGGGTGCTCGCCCTCATCCTGTTCGGCTGGGTCGGGTTCAACGCCTCCGTCATCGGTGCCCTCGGAGGCGTCATCGTCGACCAGAGCGGGGGAGCCCTCGACGCGTTGTCGATCCCGTCGCTCGCCTACAGTGTCGTGACCGCGGTGGGCTACGTGTTCCCGCTGCTCTTCGGGGCGCTCGCCTCGACGGGCGAGTTCCGCCATCAGACGCTCACGCCCACCTTCCTCGCGACGCCCCGCAGGAACGTGGTGCTGGCGGGCAAGGTCGGTGCCGGGTTCTTCTGGGGTGTCGTCTATGGTGTCGTCGGCCTCGTGGCCGCCGTGGGTCTCGGCGCTCTCGTCATGCAGCTCACCGGCGTCGACCCCGAGCTGGGCTCGTCGGACACCTGGGCGCTCATCGCGCGGGCCCTGCTCGCGATGGCGCTCTGGGCGGTGGTCGGTGTGGGCCTCGGCGTGCTGATGCCCAACCAGGTCGCCGTGATCGTCGTCGTGCTCGCGTTCACCCAGTTCCTCGAGCCGCTGCTGCGCACGGCTGCCGCCTTCTGGGAGTGGACGGCCGCGATCGGCAAGTTCCTCCCGGGCGCGGCGACTGACGCGCTCGTCGGATCCAGCATCTACAGCCTCATCTCCGGGAGTGCCGCGGATGCGCTCGAATGGTGGCAAGGTGGTCTGGTGCTCGGCGGTTACGCCGCGCTCTTCTTGATCATCGGCGGCCTCACCACCTGGCGCCGTGACGTGACCTGACGCTCGGAGGGGCGCGATGCTCGAAGAGGAATACAACCCTCGACGGAAGCCGCCGCCGCACATCGCGAAGAAGCCCGAACCCGAGCCGGAGTTCGCCTTCAGCATCCGCGACGCCGTCGAGGCCGACCTGCCCGACATCCGCGAGATCTACAACCACTACATCGCCAACTCGACGGTCACCTTCGACGAGGAGCCCCAGACGTTGAAGGGGCTGCGGGCCAAGTTCCGCCACAACGAGAAGCTCGGGTATCCGTGGATCGTCGCGGTGTCGCCGAGCGGGCAGATCCTCGGGTACGCCAACGTGTCGCCGTGGAAGGCGAAGGCCGCCTACCGGTTCACCGTCGAGAACTCGATCTACCTGCGCGCCGCGGCCACCGGGAAGGGCCTCGGCACGGCGCTGCTTTCGGAGCTGCTCGTGCGCTCGAAGGCAGCGGGCATCAAGGAGGTGATCGCGGTGATCGCCGACAAGGGCGCGGAGGCGTCGATCGCGATGCACAAGTCGTTCGGCTTCAAGGAGATCGGCCACATGGGCAAGGTCGGGTTCAAGTTCGGCCGGTGGCTCGGCACGGTGCTCATGCAGAAGAGCCTGAAGTGACGCGCGGCGGCTACGCGCCGACCTGGGTCTCCACCTCGTCGGCGATGGTGGCCGCCTCCTCGTAGAAGTCCTGGCCGCCGAGCCCCTCGATGACCGAGACCCAGCAGTCGTCGTGCACGACGTTCACGATCGCCGGAGCGGCCACCTCGTCGCCCACTCGCTCGTAGACCAGGGCCTCGCCGGCGACGCGCTCGTTGAGACCCTGCTCGACGAGGTCCTCGATGACGCTGCCGCGGGTCGAGGCCGCGAGGGGCGCCACCGAGATGATGACCGAGTTCTCGGGCACGTTCTCTTCGCCCCAGATGCAGGTGATCCCGCCGACGAGCTGCTCGGGGGTGGGGTCGGCCAGGTACTCGTCGCCGTACTTGCCGTCGGGCCCGGCCAGCAGCTCCATGCCGAGGCTCGTGAGGTGCGCGATGCGCGACGCGGGCAGCACCTCGGCGCACAGCTTCGGCATCCGGAACACGGCGGCAGGGGCCTGGGGTGAGGCGGTGGGGGTCGCGACGGCGTCCGGAGTGGATGACGTCGGCGGGGGATCGGGCTGCGGGCCGGTGGCCGCACAGCCCACGAGAAGGGCGGCGATGAGCGCGACCGCGACGGTCACGCCGCCACCTGTCGCTCTCATCGCCGCCCCCTCCGGATGCCGAGAATCTATCATCCGTCCGTTCAGCCGCGCGGCGTCGCCCGCCGCAGGACCAGGTATCCGAGCCCCGCGGAGAGCACCGCCGGCACCAGCAGCCACGAGACGGATCCCACGACGCCGAGGTCGGCGATGGTGCCCCACAGCACGTGCCAGGTCTCCGTGAAGGTGAGGAGCGCCCCACCGCCGACGACCAGGAACGCCAGCACGGCGAACGCCACGATCAGCCCGGACGCCTTCCACCGCACGTACATGGCGGCGAAGATCGTGCCGGTGAAGAAGAAGAACAGGAACCAGCAGAAGTAGACCCACAGCTGCACGTACCAGACCTCGTCGCCGCCGAAGTAGATCGTTCGGAAGAAGGTTCCCCCGAGACCCCAGCCGTCGGTGGCCTTCTCGAGCGCCGCACCGATCGTCATGCCGACCGCGTACATCACCGACAGCAGCACGAAGGTGAGCATCGCGCCGAGGGTGAACTCGCGCCTCGTCGAGCCGTAGCCGAGCGCCAGCGGGAACGAGAGGTTGATCGCCTGCACGGCCAGCACCAGCATGTACACGAAGATGTAGAACGCCGCCCCGCTCCACTGGATCCCCTCTTGCGCGTTCGAGCGTTGGTCCGCTCCGAGGTTCGCGAAGATGATCAGCCAGATCAGCCAGTTCAGCAGGAAGATCGTGCCGAGGATGAGCCACGGCGTGACGATGGCGGTGAACGGGTTCGCCGTGATGAGGCGCACGATCCGCCAGATGCGTGAGAAGACGGGCGGTGCCGGCGCGGCGGTGGCCGCGGTGATGGTGGTCATGCGTTGTCTCCCTTCGAGAGGTCGGGGGTGTCGCCGATGGTGGTGCGCACGACGAGCTGCTGCAGCGAGACGGGCGCGAGTTCGAGTCCCGCTTCGCGGGCGGCGATGCGCTCCGTCTCGTCGAGCCGGGCGATGGTGGCGGATGCCAGCCCGCCGAGACCGGTGCGATGCAGCACCTCACGGCCTTCGACGAACGCGTCGACGGCGCCTCGCGGGCCGACGATGTCGACCGCCGAACCGCGCAGCTCTTCGGCATCCGCGTCGATGATGATGCGCCCCTCGTCGATCACGATGACGTGTTCGAGCAGGTTGCTGACCTCGTCGATCAGGTGGGTCGAGAGCACGATGGTCCGGGGGTTCTCGGCGAAGTCGGCGAGCAGCGTGTCGTAGAACAGCTGCCGCGCGACGGCGTCGAGGCCGAGGTACGGCTCGTCGAAGAACGTGAGGGGTGCGCGGCTCGCGAGACCGACGATGACGCCGACCGCCGAGAGCTGCCCGCGTGACAGCTTCTTCATCCGCCGGTTGACGGGCACCCGGAAGCGCTCGATCAGCTCGGCGGCGAAGGCCGGATCCCAGTTGGCGAAGAAGTGCGGCGCGGTGCCGAGCACATGCTTCACACGGAAGTCGTCGGGGTAGCGCTGGCTCTCCTTGATGAAGCACAGCTGCGAGAGCACGCGGGCGTTCTCGACGGGAGAGGCCCCGAATACCCGGATCTCGCCACGGGTGGCGAACTCCTGGCCGGTGACCAGCTGCATGAGCGTGGTCTTGCCGGCGCCGTTGCGACCGAGCAGGCCGTGGATGCGGTTCTCCTCGAGCGAGAAGCTCACGTCTTCGACCGCGTGGACGCGGCCGCCGCGCTCTCCGCCGTAGTACTTGCTGAGGGAGCGGGCTTCGATGACGGCGCTCATGACCGCACCTCCGCCCGGATCATGTCGGCGAGCTGCGCGGGGGTGATCCCGAGCTTGCCCGCCTCGGCGACCAGGGGAGCGAGGTACTGCTCCCGGAAACGGTCGCGGCGTTGGGTCACGAGGCGCTCGCGGGCGCCGTCGGCGACGAACATGCCGATGCCTCTCTTCTTGTAGAGGATTCCCGAGTCGACGAGCAGGTTCACACCCTTGCCGGCTGTCGCCGGGTTGATGCGCAGGTATGCGGCGAGCTCGTTGGTGGAGGGGACTTGGGTCTCTTCGGGGAGCGCGCCGGAGATGATGTCGTTCTCGATCTGCTCCGCGATTTGGAGGAAGATCGGGCGGCTGTCGTCCACGGTAGCTCCTGTGGGTGGTTGGTTCAGTACTTGAGTAACTAACCAAGCAGGCCTTCGATCGAATGTCAAGCCCTACGCTCGAAGAGTGTTCGAACTCCACCACCTCAGCGCGCTCGAGCAACTCGACTGGTTGCGACGGGGCGAGGTGACGCCGCGCGAACTGACCGAGCACTACCTCGCCCGCATCGAACGGCTCGACCCCGAACTGGGCGCCTTCGCCGCAGTCGACGCGGATGCGGCGCTCCAGCGTGCGGATGCGGTCGGGCGGCTCCCGCACGCCCTCGCGCTCTGGGGCCTGCCCACCGCGGACAAAGACCTCGTCGCCCGGGCCGGGCGTGTGACCTCCTTCGGGTCGCGGGCCTTCACGGGATTCGTGCCGGAGACCAGCGACGAACTCGCGACCGTCGTCGACGACGCGGGAGCGGTGAGCCTCGGAGCGACCGCCGCTCCCGAGTTCGGGTTCCCCAGCTACACCGAGCCGGCCAGCGGGCGCCCGGCACGCAACCCGTACGACATCTCGCTCGGAGCCGGGGGATCGAGCGGGGGAGCCGCCGTCGCGGTGTCGGCGGGACTCCTGCCCGTCGCCCCCGGATCCGACGGTGGCGGCTCCATTCGCATCCCCGCGGCAGCCACGGGACTCGTCGGCGTGAAGCCGTCCCGTGGTCGGGTGCCCGCGGCATCCGGGTTCGAGAGCCTCGCGGGCCTGGTGGTCGCGGGGCCGCTCGCCCGGTCGGTCGCCGACGCGGGGCTGCTGCTCGACGCGCTCACCGCGGCACCCGGTGCGGCATCCGCCTGGGCGACGGCGCCTCCCGACGCGGACGACGGGCCGTTCCTCACGGCGGCGACCCGGGGGGAGGGGCGATTCCAGCTCGCCGTCACCACCGACAGCCCGTGGGAGGCGAGCTACGACCTCACCCTCGACCCCGCATCACGGGTGGCGCTCGATCTCGCGGTCGCCGAGTTCGCGGCGCTGGGTCACGGCATCGAAGAGCTCCGGATGCCGCAGGAGCCGGGCTACGCCACCGCCTTCCGTGCCGTGTGGATGGGCGGTGCCGCGACCCTGCCGCTCGACGACGCACAGCTCGGGCTCGTCGAACCGCTCACGCGTTGGCTCGTGGAACGCGGGCGCGGACTGGGGGCTCGCGAGCTCGGCGAGGCGCTGTCGTGGCTAGCGGCCTACGAGCGGCGCACGATCGCGCTCTTCGCGCCGTTCGACGCGGTGCTCACGCCGGCCCTCGCGCTCACGCCGAGGCCCGTCGGTTGGTATGACGCAGAGGACGGCGAGGAGAACTTCGCCCAGCAGTGCCGCTACACCCCCTTCACGAGTTTCGTGAACGTGTGCGGTCTGCCCGCCATCACGCTGCCGGTCCATGTCACCGAGGAGGGGCTGCCCATGGGCGTGCAGCTCGTCGGGCGCCCGGGCGGTGAGCGCACGCTGCTCGCGCTCGGCGCGCAGTTGGAGCGCCGGATCGCCTGGCATCGTCGGCATCCGCCCGCCTGGACGGCGTGACGGCGTCGATCAGTTGGAGGGCGCCCCGAGGCTCATCGAGTCGCCGAGCGACACGAACCGCTCGTGTGGCGTGGGCTCGGCGGGCGCCGCGGCGGGCTCGTCGAGCACCGACGGCTGAGGCGAGATCACACCGGCGACGATCGCGCGGATCGCGAACTCGGTCGTGCGCGCGAGGTCGACCTCCTTCGGTGACAGCAGCCACTGCACCTGCAGGCCGTCCATGACGGCGAGGATGGCGGCGGCCGCGTCGTCGATGGTGCTGCGGTCGGTGACGCCGTGCTGAGCGCAGACGACGTCGAACGCGTGCCGCACCTCGCCACGGAGGGTCATGTAGCGGCCTTCGAAGAACTCGCGCGCGGGGTGGTCGTCGGTGACGGACTCTGCGGAGAGCACGGCGTAGGCCTGCACGATCCCGGCGCGCTCGCTGTTGAGGATCGCGGTGCGCACGAGGTGGCGGAACAGCTCGATGCCGTCGGGGATGTGCTGGTCGGCGAGGTGGGCGACGTCGGTCTGGTCGCGGTAGCTGAGCACCTCGAGCAGCAGGCGGTCCTTCGACCCGAAGTGGTGCAGGATGCCGGCGTGCGTCATGTCGACCTGGTCGGCGATCTCGGTGAGCGGGGCCTTGTTGTAGCCCTTGCTGCCGAAGGTCTGGAGGGCCGCCTTGAGGATCTCCTGGCGACGCTGGATGGTCTCCTGACGCATCTTGGGCTCGCGGCGCCGCGGGGTGGTCATGCGGGCGACTATAGCACCGGCTTACTTACCGACGAGTAAGTCGTGCGCTCGATTCTGCCGTGCGTCGAGCGGTTCTTGATCGTGGGAGCGTTCCCACAACACGCCGTCTGAACGGGGATTTTGTTGCTCCCGCTGGGGGTCGGTTGCAACTTGCTGACTGGCATGTAAGTATTTCGCCAGCACCACCCACTCAACGACGAGGAGCACCACCGTGAGCAAGACCGCCGCACCCGCGCTCGAGCGCGACGGCGACGTACGGGAGCTCCTCGCGCTCCTCACCCTCGAAGAGAAGGTGCGCCTCCTGACGGGCAAGACCGTCTGGCGCCTCCACGAGCTGCCGGGCATCGGCCTCCGCTCGCTCGCGATGTCCGACGGGCCCGTCGGCGTCCGCGGCCTGGGCGAGACCCCCGGCGAGACATCGGCGCTCTTCCCGTCCCCGAGCGCCGTCAGCGCCACCTGGGACCTCGACACCGCCCATGCCGTCGGTCGTGCGTTCGCCCGCGAGGCGCGCGAGCACGGCGTCGACGTCATCCTCGCGCCGCAGGTCAACATCCAGCGGACCCCCGTCGGCGGGCGCCACTTCGAGTGCTACTCGGAAGACCCCCACCTCACCTCGCTCGTGGGGTCGCAGGTCATCCGCGGCATCCAGGACCAGGGCGTCGCGGCGTGCGTGAAGCACTACATCGCCAACGACTCCGAGACCGACCGCACGGAGTACGTCGCCACCGTCGACGCGCAGGCCATGCGCGAGGTCTACCTCGCACCGTTCGAGCACGCCGTGCGGGAAGCGGGGGCGTGGTCGGTGATGGCCGCCTACAACCAGGTGGACGACGGCATCGAGACCTCCCCGATGACCGACCACCGCAACCTGCTGACCGGACTCCTCAAGGGCGAGCTCGGGTTCGACGGCGCCGTCGTCTCGGACTGGATGGCCACCCGGTCGACCGAAGGGTCGGCCCTCGGCGGGCTCGACGTCGTGATGCCGGGACCCGGTGGGCCGTGGGAGCAGCACCTGCTCGAGGCCGTGCGCTCCGGCAGCGTGCCCGAGACCGTCATCGACGACAAGGTGGCCCGCATCCTGCGTCTCGCCCGCCGCGTCGGCGCCCTCGACCTGCCGGAGCGGCCGCTCGACTCGGGTGCCGAACTCGGCGAGCTCATCACGGCGGTCGCGGCACAGTCGACCGTCGTGCTGCGCCGCGACGAGGCGAACCCCGTCTGGGACCGCCCCGAGCCGGCGCGCATCGCCCTCATCGGCCCGAACGCCGTCCGTCCGCACGTGCTCGGCGGTGGCAGCTCGACCGTCCACCCCGCCCACGTCGTGAGCCCCGCCGAGGGCCTCGCGGCGCGCTACCCGGCATCCGAGCTCATCGTGCGACGAGGCGGCGACTCGCGCCGCCTCGCACCCGACCTCGACCTCGCAGCCCTCACCGCGGCATCCGACGGCGCCCTCATCGAGGCGCGTTTCCTGGCCGAAGACGGCACCGTGCTCGAGACGCGCCGACTCCACGAGTGGGACGGGTGGCTGCGCGACCTCGGAGACGACGTCCACCGTGTCGCCCTGCGCGCCGAGGTCGCGCTCACCGAGCCCGGCACCCACCGCCTCGAAGTCGCCACCGTCGGCGGATACCGCATCGCCCTCGACGGCGTCGTCGTCGCCGAGCACGATGCGCCGGTCGGCGTCGAGGTGATCCTCGACTCGTCGATCAACACGCCTGAGGGCCTCGGCGGCGAGGTCGAGATCGTCGAACCGCGCACCGTCGTCATCGACGCCGAGCATCTCGTGATCCGCGCCGGCGGCTACGGCGCCATCATCCGTGCCGGCTTCCGTCACCGCGCGCCCGGCGACGACATCGACACCGAACTCGAGGAGGCGGTGGCCGCTGCGACACGCGCCGATCTCAGCATCGTCATCGTCGGCACCAACGAAGAGGTCGAGTCGGAGGGCTGGGACCGCACCGACCTGAGCCTCCCCGGACGCCAGAACGAGCTCGTCGACCGCGTGCTCGACGCGGACCCGGATGCGGTGATCGTCGTGAACGCCGGCGCCCCGGTGCTGCTCCCGTGGCTCGACCGCGCCCGCACGGTGCTGTGGGTCTGGTTCCCGGGCCAGGAGATGGGCCACGCCCTCGCCGCCGTACTCGCGGGCGACCGCGAGGCCGCCGGGCGCCTCCCGTGGACCCTCCCGGCGAGCGAGGCCGACGTACCCGTTCCCCACGCGCTCCCCGGTACCGACCGCCGCATCCGCTACACCGACGGCGTGCACGTGGGCTACCGCGGCTGGGAGCGCTCCGGGGCGATCCCCGCGGCACCGTTCGGTCACGGCCTCGGCTGGTCCAGCTTCGAGTACCGCGCGATCGACGCGGTCGAGCACCTCGCAGGAGGCGACGTGCGCGTCGCCGTGACGGTCGCCAACACGGGCTCGCGCGACGCGCGCGAGATCGTGCAGCTCTACCTCGAGCCTCCCGCAGGCTCGCACATCGAACGTCCGGTCCGCTGGCTGGCCGGATTCGCCAACGCCGACATCCCCGCAGGCGAGAGCCGCCGGGTCGTCGTCACCATCCCTCGGCGAGCTTTCGAAGCCTGGGATGCCGCACAGGATCGCTGGATTACCGTTGCCGGAAGCTACCGGCTCGGGGTCGGGCGATCCGTCCGTGACCTTCACCTGGACACCGCGGTCCAGGTGGATTCCCCCGACGCACAGTAGAGGAGAACACAGCACTCCGCGGGCAATACCACCCACTCCCGGCGTCAGCCGGATCCCAACACACTCACCAAGGAGAGAGAGTCCATGAAGAAGTGGATGACCTCGGTCGCCGCGATCGGAATCGCGTCGACCCTGCTGCTCACCGGTTGCTCGGCGGGCGGTAACGACGGCGACGCCAAGGGCGCCGCACTCACCATCGCGAAGCCCGACGGCGCGATCGCCACCGAGAGCAACAACCCGTGGATCGGCGACTCGTCGGCCCTCAAGCTCGGCTACGTGAACGCGATCTTCGAGCCGCTCGCGTTCGTCAACCTGATCGACCCGAGCCAGGACGTCGTGCCGTGGCTCGCTTCGGAGATCCAGTGGGCTGACGACTACAAGAGCATCACCCTGACCGCCCGCGACGGCGTCAAGTGGAACGACGGCGAGGACTTCACGGTCGACGACATCGCCTTCACGTTCCAGCTGAAGAAGGACAACCCGGCGATCGACACCACGGCGCTCGGCGTCGAGGACATCACCGTCGACGGGAACAGCGTCACCGTGTCGTTCGCGAACTCGATGTTCGTGAAGCAGGACAAGGTGCTTCACACCTTCATCGTCCCCGAGCACGTGTGGGCCGACGTCGACGACGTCACCACCTTCACCAACCCGGAGCCCGTCGGCACCGGTCCCTACACGCTCACGAGCTTCAGCTCGCAGAGCGTGCAGCTCGACCAGCGCGACGACTACTGGGGCGGCGAGCTCGCCGTGCCGACGCTGTACTACGTCTCGTACAACGACAACACGGCGCTCACCACCGCGCTCGCCAACGGCGACGCCGACTGGGCGCAGGGCTTCATCCCGAACATCGAGGACGCCTTCCTCTCGAAGGACCCCGAGAACAACAAGTACTGGGCGCCCGCAGGCCTCGGTGTCGACGGGCTCTGGTTCAACACCACCAGCAAGCCGTTCGACGACAAGGCGCTCCGACAGGCCATGAACCTCGTGGTCGACCGCAGCAAGCACCAGGAGATCGCCCGTGAGGGCTCGGTTCCGCCCGTCACCTCGGTGACCGGTCTGCCGACCCCCGCAGGTGACCCGTACATCATCGACGAGTTCGCGGGCCAGGAGTACACGGTCGACATCGAGGCGGCCAAGGGCATCCTCGAAGACGCCGGCTACACCTGGAACGGCGACGACAAGCTCGTCGACCCGTCGGGCGCCCTGGTGACCTTCACCATCCAGGTGCCGCAGGGCTGGAGCGACTACGTGACGGGCATCACGCTCATCGCGGACTCCGTCAAGGCGATCGGTATCGACGCCACCGTCGAGACCCCGGATGTCGACACCTGGTGGGCTGCGAAGGGCACCGGCGACTTCCAGGCGATCCTGCACTGGACCGACACCGGCCTCACCCCGTGGGACATCTACTCGAACGCGATGGACGGTGCACGCTACCTCCCGATCGGCGAGCAGTCGGAGCAGTACAACTTCGGCCGCTTCAACGATGACACCGTCACCGCTGCGCTCGCGGACTACGCGAACGCGGCCGACGACGCCGGTCGCGACGCCGCACTGCAGATCGTGCAGAAGGCGTTCGTCGACGAGGCGGTCATGCTGCCGATCGGAACCCGCCCGTTCATCGGCGAGTTCAACACCCGCAGCTACGTCGGATGGCCGAGCGAGGACGACCCGTACGCGGTCCCCGAGCCGACCAACGTCGCTCAGCTCCTCATCCTGACGAAGCTGAAGGCCGCGAAGTAGCAGCCATCCCCGCAAGGGGACGCATGATGAAGGTGGGTGTCCCCGGGCGCGACCCGGGGGCACCCACCCGCATGACACGATCCCGGCGCCGTGGCCGGGGGAAGAGGTAGACCTGTGACAGACCAGACGCTGCTCACGATCGACGAGATCGATGTCGTGTACGACGTCGACCCTCCCGTCCACGCGGTGCGAGGCGTCTCGCTCGAACTGGCGCGGGGAGAGATCCTCGGGCTCGCGGGGGAGTCCGGCTGCGGCAAGACGACGCTCGCCTACGCGATCCAGCGGCTCCTGAAGCCGCCGGCCGTGATCAGCGCGGGGGGCGTGATCTTCCACGACCGCGACGGCACCGACATCGACATCACCGCCCTCGACACCGACGGTCTCCGCCGGTTCCGCTGGGACAAGGCGTCGATGGTCTTCCAGGGCGCCATGAACGCGCTCAACCCGGTGAAGAACATCGGCAGCCAGCTCGACGACGTCTTCCGCACCCACCGCCCCGGCATGGGTAAGGCCGAGCGACGCGAGGCGTGCGCCGAGCTGCTCGACATCGTGAAGGTGGGGCGCGATCGTCTGCGCTCCTACCCGCACGAGCTCTCCGGCGGCATGCGCCAGCGCGTGATGATCGCGATGGCGCTCGCGCTCAAGCCGCAGCTCATGATCATGGACGAGCCGACGACGGCACTCGACGTGCTCATCCAGCGCGAGATCCTCCAGCAGATCTCCGAGCTGCGCACGCAGTTCGGGTTCTCCGTGATCTTCATCACCCACGACCTGCCGCTGCTGCTCGAGATCAGCGACCGCATCGCCATTATGCGCGCCGGCGAGGTCGTCGAGCTCGACACCCCGGCGAACATCTACCACGGCGCCGCGCACGAATACACCCGAACCCTGCTGAGCTCCTTCCCGAGCCTCACGGGCGACCGCGGAGGCTTCCTCCGCGGTGAGCAGAACACCGGAGCCACCCGATGACCACCCTCGAGTTCTCCCACGTCAGCCGCAGCTACAAGGTGCGCGGCGCCGGGACGCTGAAGGCCCTCGACGACGTGAGCTTCACCCTCGTCTCGGGCAAGACGATCGCCCTCGTCGGGCAGTCGGGTTCCGGCAAGTCGACGATCGCGAAGATCCTCACCCAGCTCGAATCAGCCTCGAGCGGCTCGATCCTGCTCGACGGCAAGCCGATCCCGCGTCGCGGCCGCGCCCTCCGCGCCTACCGTCAGTCGGTGCGGATGGTGTTCCAGGACCCGTACGCGTCGCTGAACCCGTACCACTCCATCCGGCACCACCTCGAGCGGCCGCTCCGGTTGCACCGGGTCGTGCCGAAGCGCGAGATCGACTCCGAGGTGGCCCGGCTGCTCGAGCGAGTCAAGCTCGACCCGGCGCTCGCCGACCGCAGCCCCCACGAGCTCTCGGGCGGGCAGCGTCAGCGCGTCGCGATCGCACGCGCCCTGGCCTCGCGGCCGAGCCTGCTGATCGCCGACGAGCCGGTGTCGATGCTCGACGTCTCCATCCGGCTCGGGGTGCTCAACCTCCTCGCCGAGCTGCAGCGGGAGTCGAACCTGGGCGTGCTCTACATCACCCACGACCTCGCGACGGCGCGGCACTTCAGCGACGAGATCATGGTGCTCAACCGCGGCGTGGTCGTGGAGCGCGGACCGGCCGATCGCGTGATCCTCGAGCCGGAGCACGAGTACACGAGGCGGCTGCGCGACGCGTCGCCGAACCCCGACACGCTCTTCGGTGCGAGTACCGGCACGCGACGAGAGGAGGCGGGCGAATGAGGTTCTTCCTGCGCCGTGCGGCCTTCTACCTGTTCACCCTGTGGGCCGCCATCACCATCAACTTCTTCCTGCCCCGGATGATGAAGGGCGACCCGATCACGGCCTACCTCGCCCGCAACCAGGGCACCGTGAGCCCGGAGGCGATCGAGTCCCTCAAGATCCTGTTCGGCCTCAACACCGAGCGCTCCCTGTGGCAGCAGTACATCGACTACTGGGGCCTGCTGCTCTCGGGCGACCTGGGGCGCTCGCTGTCGAAGGGCCTCGCCCCCGTGAGCGAGGTGATCGCCGACGCCCTCCCGTGGACCCTCGGCCTCGTCGGCATCGCGACCCTGATCAGCTTCTTCGTGGGAACGTCGGTCGGCACCTACATCGGCTGGAAGCGGGGCAGCAAGGCCGAGTTCCTGGTGCCGGTCACGACCTTCCTCTCGACGGTGCCGTACTTCTGGCTCGGCCTGATCATGATCGCCGTGTTCTCGACGACCCTCGGATGGTTCCCCGCCTCGCACGCGTACGACAAGACCGTGCAACCCGGCTTCAACTGGGAGTTCATCTCGAACGTCATCTACCACGGCACCCTGCCGGCCTTGACGATCGTGATCACCTCGCTCGGAGGCTGGATCCTCGGGATGCGGAACATGATGATCACGGTGCTCGACGAGGACTACATCACCGTCGCGCAGGCGAAGGGCCTCTCACCGCGCAACGTGGTCGTGCACTACGCCGCCCGTAACGCAGTGCTGCCGCAGCTGTCGAGCTTCGCGCTGTCGCTCGGCTTCATCGTCGGCGGCACGCTCATCATGGAGATGATCTTCAGCTACCCGGGACTGGGCCTGCGACTCTTCGAGGCCACCCTCGCCAAGGACTACCCGCTCATGCAGGGCATCTTCCTCGTGATCACGCTGTCCGTCCTCGTGGCGAACATCATCGCCGACATGGCCTACGCGGCCCTCGATCCCCGCACCCGACAGGAGGAGGCACTGTGAGCGCCGCCACCGGAACCATCGAGGCCGTCACCCCGGCCCCGCGATCCAAGCGCTTCAGCGAGTCGTTCTCGATCCTGCGCAACGGCAAGTCGGTCGTCGGGCTGTCGATCCTCGGGTTCTTCACCCTCCTGGCGATCATCGGCCCGTGGATCGCGCCGTACGATCCGAGCGCCATCGACCTCGAGGCTCGCAACTCGCCGCCGAGCCCCACCCACTGGCTGGGCACCACCCACATGGGCCAGGACATCCTCAGCCAGATCATCATCGGGGCGCGCGACGTGATGTTCGTCGGCTTCGTGGCGGGCATCATCGGCACGGCGCTCGCCGTGCTGGTCGGTGTCACCTCCGGCTACATCAAGGGCGGGGGATCGGAGGCCCTGTCGGCGCTCGCGAACGTCTTCCTGGTGATTCCGGGCCTGCCGCTGATCATCATCATCACGTCGAACTTCGACGACCCCAACATGATGCTCATCGCGACCGTGCTGGCGATCACCGGATGGGCGTGGGGCGCGCGCGTGCTCCGTGCCCAGACGATGTCGCTGCGCAACCGCGACTTCGTGCAGGCGGCCCGGGCGAACGGCGAGCCGCTCTGGCGCATCATCGGCGTCGAGATGCTGCCGAACCTGATGGCGGTCATCGCCTCCAGCTTCGTCGGCACGGTGACGGCCGCCATCCTCACGCAGACGACCCTCGCCTTCGTGGGCGTCACCCCGATCAGCCAGTGGAACTGGGGCACGATCCTGTTCTGGGCGCAGAGCCAGAACGCCTTCCCCGACCGCTGGTGGTGGTACCTGCCCGCCGGCCTGTGCATCGCACTCGTCGGCATGGGCCTCGCTCTCGTGAACTTCGGCATCGACGAGTACGTGAACCCGCGCCTGCGCAGCGCCGGGAAGCGCGCACGCGCGCTGCGCAAGAAGGGCTTCACGCAGGCGGATGCGACGGCTGTCGTCGCCGCCGGCACGATCGCTCCGATCCGGGCGGATGAGGCGGCCGACGCGCTCGATGACGACGCCCCGCGCGTGGAGACCGGGGCGTGAGGGCGGCGCTGCCGCCCGGCTTCCTGTACGGCGCAGCGACGGCGGCCTTCCAGATCGAGGGCGCGGCGAACGAGGGCGGTCGCACCGATTCGGTGTGGGATGTGTTCTGCCGCGTCCCGGGGGCGGTCATCGACGGCGACGACGGGCAGGTGGCCTGCGACCACTATCACCGCTTCCGCGACGACGTGCGCATCATGCGCGAACTGGGGCTGGACGCCTACCGTTTCTCGACGGCCTGGCCCCGCATCCGTCCCGGCCACGGCCCGGTGAACCGGGAGGGCATCGCCTTCTACGATCGACTGGTCGATGCGCTGCTCGCGGAGGGCATCGAGCCCTGGCTGACCCTGTACCACTGGGACCTCCCGCAGGAGCTGGAGGAGCTCGGCGGCTGGGCCTCCCGCGACACGGCCTACCGCTTCGCCGAGTACGCCCTCGACACGCACGCCGCGCTCGGCGACCGCGTGCGCCGGTGGACGACGCTCAACGAGCCCTGGTGCGCCGCCTTCCTCGGCTATGCCGCCGGCGCGCACGCTCCCGGCAGGCAGGAGCCGGAATCCGCTGTCGCGGCGGGGCACCACCTGATGCTCGGGCACGGGCTCGTGGTGGAGGCCCTGCGCGCCGCCGATCCGACGCTGTCGTTGGGGATCACGCTCAACTTGACGGTCGTCGATCCGGTCGATCCCGCCGATCCGGGCGACCTCGACGCCGTGCGGCGCATCGACGGGCAGCTGAACAGGTTCTTCCTCGACCCGCTGCTGCGCGGGGAGTACCCGGATGACGTGCGCAGCGATCTGGCCGGCGTCTGGCCGGAGGGCCTCGTGCGCGACGGCGACCTCGCGACGATCGCCGCCCCCATCGACTTCCTCGGGGTGAACTACTACCACGGTGAGGCGGTGAGCCTCCGCCCCGCGGCTCCCCGCGAGGCGATGGAGGCGCCGACCGACCGCCCGACGTCGACACCGTTCCCTGCGGCCGAGGGGATCTTCTTCCACTCGCGCGATCTGCCTCGTACCGCGATGGACTGGGAGGTGCAGCCGGAAGGACTCATCCGGCTGCTCGCTCGGCTCCACGACGATTACACGGGCACGCTCGGGACCGCGCTCTACGTGACGGAGAACGGAGCGGCGTACGACGACGAGGTCGCCCCCGACGGCGCCGTGCACGATGCCGACCGCGTCGCATTCCTCGAGGCGCATCTCGCGGCCGTCGCGGATGCCGTGGAGGCGGGCGTCGACGTGCGCGGCTATTTCTACTGGTCGCTTCTCGACAACTTCGAGTGGGCGTGGGGCTACGCGAAGCGGTTCGGCATCGTGCGGGTCGACTACGACACCCAGCAGCGCACGGTGAAGGACAGCGGGCGGCGTTTCGCGGAGCTCATCGCGCAGGGGAGTCCCGGCAGACTCGCAGCATCGCGTTAGGTAAGGCTGACCTATACTGAGAGCGATGCGCATCTCGGACGTCCTCCCCGCCACCATCGCCTGGAATCCCGGCGAGGGTGACTCCGTGCTGCTCGGCGCGATCGACGCCGACATCGCCATCGCCGAGACGGTCGCCGCGACCCTGCCCGCCAAGGCCCGCGGCCGCATCTTCCTCGAGGTCGCCGACGAGTCGGGCATCCGCGAGTTCGCGGCACCCGGTCGCGTGTGCGTCACGTGGCTGCGCCGAGACCGGGGTCAGTCGATGCGCGCAGCGGTCGACGCCTGGCTGGCCGAGATGCTGCCGGTCGAGTTCGACCGCGAGCACCAGGTGTACGCGTGGATCTCGGGCGATCGCGCCGCCCACGCGCTCACGTCGAACTAGACGTAGCCGCCCTTCGCGAGTCCCGCTTCCACTTCGAAGCGGTTCGTCGTGGCGTCCGCTCCCGCAGCCAGGTACAGGATCGGCATGCTCATGCCGTAGTGCCGCCACTGCAGCCTGTGCACGGCCTCGTGCTCGAGCACGCGATCCGCGGTCCCGTCGCGGGTGAGATAGACCGCCCCGATCGTGGTGCCGCCGCGTCCGAACGCCCACCGCGGCAGACGGTGGATCACGTGCAGCCCGTGGCTCGAACGGTGCCGTCCGAGGAGGATGGTTCCCCACACGAACGCGCACGCGGTGGCGAACCAGTAGCCGGGGCGGGCGACGCCCGGCCAGAGCAGCAGCCGCCGCAGCCCGGGCACCGCCACCGCCCCGCGCACGACGGCGCGCGCCGCATCCTCGAGTCGGGTCACGTGGTCCCCGGGCGCCCGAAGGCCTCCAGCCAGCGCAGCCACACCTCGCTCAGGGTCGGGTAGGCGGGCACCGCATGCCACAGGCGCTCGATCGGCACCTCGCCGACGACGGCGATGGTCGCCGCCTGCAGCATCTCTCCGACATCCGGGCCCGCGAAGGTGGCGCCGACGAGCACCTGGCGGTCGAGGTCCACGATCGCGCGCGCCTGGCCGCGGTAGTCGTCGGAGTAGACGGTGGCACCGGCGACCCACGACAGGTCGTAGTCGATGACGCGTACGCGCAGGCCCGCCTTCTCGGCGGCGGCTGCGGTCAGTCCGATGGACGCGATCTCCGGATCGGTGAAGGTCACCTGCGGCACGGCACGGTGGTCGGCGGTGGCGACGTGCGCACCCCAGGGGCGGTCGTCGACCGGCAGACCGGCAGCTCGGGCGGCGATCGCGTCGCCGGCTGCCCGGGCCTGGTACTTGCCCTGGTGGGTGAGCAGGGCGCGTCCGTTGACGTCGCCGACCGCGTAGAGCCAATCGAATCCGGGCACCTGCAGGGTGTCGTCGACCTCGATCGCCTTTCCGGCAGCCAGCCCGATCTCTTCGAGACCGAGGTCGTGCGTTCGCCCGACACGTCCCGTCGCCACGAGCACCCGGTCTGCCAGCACCCGGCTGCCGTCGCCGAGCGTCAGCACCGCGTTCTTCTCCGCCTGATGCACGGCGGTCACGTCTGTTCGGGTGAGCACGCGCACGCCCGCGGCCTCGAGCCCCGCTCGCACGAGGTCGACGGCGAACGGCTCCTGGTTGCCGAGCAGCTCGCCGCGGGCGATGAGGGTCACCCGGCTGCCGAGGCTCGCGTACGCGGTGGCGAGCTCGCAGCCCACCACGCCGCCGCCGAGCACGGCGAGGGTCGGCGGAACCTCGGATGCGGAGGTCGCCTCGCGGTTCGTCCACGGCTCGACCTCGGCGAGGCCGGGGATGTCGGGCAGCACCGAGACCGATCCGGTGCAGAGGGCCACGGCGTGACGCGCCTCCAACTCGGTGACGGTGCCGTCGGATGCGGTGACGACGACGCGGCGCGGGCCGACGAGTCGTGCGTGGCCGCGAACGAGTTCGATCCCGGCGCCATTCAGCCAGTCGACCTGCGAGGTGTCGTCGCCCTTGTGCGTGATGGCGTCGCGGCGACGGAACACCGCGCGAGGGTCGATCGACCCGGTCACCGCCTCAGCCGCTCCGCCCACCGCACGCGCGGCGCGCACGGCCGCTCCGGCGCGGAGGAGGGCCTTCGAGGGCATGCACGCCCAGAAGGAGCACTCGCCGCCCACCAGCTCCGCTTCGACGATGACGGTCGACAGACCGCCCTGAACCGTGCGGTCGGCGACGTTCTCCCCGACGGTTCCTGCTCCGATCACCATGA
>Ga0160436_1000331_pt1 | contig 20179 bp, 19 predicted proteins | sample HID1973M_E0MG_FD_108264 | JGI IMG/M metagenome (GOLD analysis project Ga0160436, IMG submission 108264) | Enriched mosquito-associated microbial communities from UW Madison campus, WI, USA - HID1973M_E0 MG | ecosystem: Host-associated > Arthropoda: Insects > Digestive system > Unclassified ...
AGCGCGACCTTGCCCTTGAACTCCGAGGTCGACAGGTAGCGAGCTGCAGCCGCGATACCGACCGTCGTGGGCGAGATGATGCCCTTCAGGTTGGGGTGGGTCTGCAGCAGTGCCGCCGTCTTGTCGAACGAGGTCTGGTCGTCGTCGTCGCCGTACACGACATCCACGAGGGTGATGTTCGGGTGGTTGGCTTCGAGGTCGGCCTTCATGAGGTCGATCCAGGCGTTCTGGTTGGTGGCGTTGGCGGTGGCCGACAGGATGGCCACCTCGCCTTCGTCGCCGATCTGCTCGGAGATGAGGTCGACCTGCGCCTTGGCGATGCCCTCCGCGGTGGCCTGGTTGATGAACAGGTCGCGGCAGTCGGGGTTGGTGTCGGAGTCGAAGGTGACGACCTTGATGCCGGCGTCGCGTGCCTCGTTGAGGGCGTCGCAGATGGCTTCGGGGTCGTTCGCCGAGACGACGATGCCTCCCACGCCCTGCTGGGTGAGCGTGTTGATGAAGCTGACCTGGGCGTCGGGCGCGGCCTCGGTGGGGCCGACCTCGGCGAAGGTGCCGCCGAATTCTTCGACCGCCGCCTTGCCGCCCTTCGACGAGGTGTCGAAGTAGGGGTTGCCGAGGTTCTTGGGAAGGAAGGTGACCGCGAGGTTGCCCCCGTCGCCTCCATCGCCGCCGTCGCCTCCGTCACCGGATGCGGCGCAGCCCGTGGCCACGAGCGCCACGGTGACGGCGAGAGCCGCCAGAGCGCCGGCGCGCTTGGTTCCAAACGTCATTGTTCTCTCCATTCTTGGTGCCGATGTGATTGCATCGACGACGTTGGGGTCCTCAGTCCTGCGCAGGAGAGGGGGGCCCCTTCTTGATGCCTGCTCCGATCCGTTTGCGGTGGATCCAAGCCAGGACGCTGGTGGACACCACCGAGGCGACGAGCAGTGCCCCGGTGATGATGTTGATGACGTCGCTCGTGACGTTCGCGAGGCGCAGGGCGCTCCCGAGGATGCCGATGAGCAGCACGCCCGCGATGACGCCCGCGATGTTGCCGCGGCCTCCGAAGATCGAGACGCCGCCGAGCAGGACGGCCGCGATGACGCTCAGCTCGAGCCCGGTGGCGTTGTCGCCTCGGGCGCTGCCGAAGCGCAGCGTGTAGTAGATGCCGGCGAGCGCTGAGATGGCGCCGCTCAGCACGAACAGGATGAACTTCGTCTGCTCGACTTTGACGCCGGAGAACCGCGCCGCCTCACTCGACAGGCCGATCGCGTAGATGCCGCGCCCGAAGGGGGTGAAGTGCAGCAGCACGGCGAAGACGATCGCGAGCACGACGAACAGGATCATGACGGTCGGCACCGGGGTGCCGGGGATCTTCGATTTCGCGAGGTCGGTCCAGAACTCGGTGAAGTCGGTGACGGCGGTGGTGCCGAGGATTCCGACCGCGAGTCCGCGGAACAGGGCGAGCGTTCCGATGGTGACGGCGAGCGAGGGCAGCCCCACCACGGTGATGAAGAAGCCGTTGATGGCGCCCGCGACGATGCCGACCAGGATCGCGACGGTTCCGGCCGCCTCGATCGGCAGCCCCGCCTGGTGCAGGGTGCCGAGGGTCACCGACGAGAGCCCGACGATGCTCGCCACCGACAGGTCGATCTCGCCGGTGATGATGATGAGCGTCATCGGCAGCGCGATGAACAGGATCGCGGCGACGTCGAGCAGCAGGTAGGTGATCGTGATGGGCGCCGCGAAGTTGCGCACGCTGAGCGCCGCCACCACGTACACGATCACGAGCAGGGCGATGATCGCCGCCTCCCGTGTGAGCAGCAGGCGTCGCCACAGCGGGCGGGCGTAGTCCTTGTACACGCGCGTGGGCGCGGATGCGGTTGCCTGGGTCATCGGTCTCTCGCCTCCGTGAGCCGGCGGCTCTGTCTGACCGCGAGCACGCGGTCCAGCACGATCGCCCCGAGGATGAGCACGCCGACGACGGCGCGCTGCCAGAAGTCCTGCACCCCGATGACGGGGAGGGCGCGGTTGATGGTGAGCAGCAGGTAGGCGCCGATCGCGGCACCCCACACGGTGCCCGATCCGCCGAAGATGGCGACACCGCCGATGACGGCGGCTCCCACCGCGTCGAGCTCCCATCCGGATCCGGCCTGCGAGTTGACGGTTCCGTAGCGGGCCGCGTACAGCACACCCGCGAGGCCGGCGAGCGCGCCGCAGACGACGAACGCGGTGAGCACACGCTGCGTGACCTTGAGGCCGTAGAGGTGGGCGGCGGCGGGGTCGGATCCGATGGCGTAGAACTCGCGGCCGGCACGCTGGGTGCGCAGGTACCATCCGGCGATCACCAGCACGACGAGCGCGATGATCGTCAGGTAGGGGATCCCGAGGAGCGACTGCGTGCCGAGGGCGAGGAACTCGCGGGGCATGTCGGAGGAGTTGATGCGGTCGCTGCCGGTCCACATGACGTTGATGCCGCGGTAGATGTAGAGCGTGCCGAGCGTGATCACGAGCGCGGGCACCTTCGCGAACGCGACGAGGGCGCCGTTGATGAGTCCGAGCAGGCCGCCGGCCACGAGGCCGATGACGAAGACGAGCGGCCACGGCACACCGGGCAGGTCGATGAAGACCCGGCCGGTGAGGTAGGCGGTGAGGCCCACGACGGAGCCGACCGACAGGTCGACGTTGCGGGTGATGATGACGATCGCCTGGCCGACGGCCACGAGCATGAGGATCGACGGCGTCAGCAGCAGGTCGCGCCATCCGTCGCTCGAGAAGAGGAACGCGGGGTTCTTCGCGGTGGTGAACACGACGACGAGGATGAGCGCGAGGGCGATGCCCGTCTCGCGCTGCTTGAGCAGGTGGCCGAGGCGGGTCATGCGGCCTCTCCTGCCGTGTGGGTCGCGGCGAACATGACGGATTCGGCGGTCGCCTCCGCGCGCGGGATGTCGGCGGTGATGCGCCCTTCGTGCACGACGAGCACGCGGTCGGCCATGCCGAGCACTTCGGGCAGCTCGGACGAGATCATGACGATCGCGAGCCCCTGGCCGGCCAGCTCCGAGAGCAGGCGGTGCACCTCGGCCTTGGTGCCCACGTCGATGCCGCGGGTGGGTTCGTCGACGAAGAGCACCTTCGGGTCGGTGGCGAGCCACTTGCCGAGCACGACTTTCTGCTGGTTGCCGCCCGAGAGGGTGCCGACCTCCGTGTCGAGGGATGCGGTCTTCACTTCGAGCCGGCTCGCCCAGACGCGTGCGCTCTCGTTCTCGGCGGCGCTCGTGATGAGGCCGAAGCGGGCGAGCTGTTTGCGGATGGCGAGGGTCGCGTTCCGCGAGACGCTCGAGTCGAGCACGAGGCCCTGCTGCCGGCGGTCCTCGGGGACGAGCGCGATACCTGCGGCCATCGCCGTGGCGGGCTTGTGCTTGGGCAGCATCCTGCCGTTGACTTTCACGCTGCCGGATGCGTACGGGTCGACCCCGAAGACGGCGCGCGCGATCTCGCTGCGGCCCGCGCCGACGAGGCCCGCGAGTGCGACGATCTCGCCCGCACGCGCCACGAAGCTGACGTCGTGGAAGACGCCCGGCTGGGTGAGTCCGTCCACCTCGAGCACGACGTCGCCGATCGGCACCTCCTGCTTGGGGAAGAGCGTGGTGACGTCGCGGCCCACCATCTGCCGCACGATCTGCGGCACGGTGGTGTCGCCGATGGGGCTCGTGGCGATGTAGGCGCCGTCGCGCATCACGGTGACGGTGTCGCAGAGGGCGAACACCTCGTCGAAGCGGTGCGAGATGAACAGGATGGCCCGGTCCTCGTCGCGGAGGCCGCGGGCGACCGCGAAGAGGCGGTCGACCTCGACGCCGGAGAGCGCCGCGGTGGGCTCGTCCATGATGAGCACCTTCGCGTCGAGCGAGATGGCTTTCGCGATCTCGATGATCTGCTGGTCGGCGATGGACAGGCCGAGCGTCGGGCGGTCGGGGTCGATGCGCACGCCGAGCCGCTCGAAGAGTGCGAGCGCTTCGGCCTTCATGGCGCGGCGGTCGATCATGCCGAGCGCGCCGCGCGGCTGGCGGCCCATGAAGATGTTCTCGGTGACCGACAGGTCGGGGAAGAGTGTGGGCTCCTGGTATATGACCGCGATCCCGGCTTCCTTCGCCTGCGCGGTGGAGGTGAAGTCGACGCTCTCGCCTTCGAGCAGGAATTCTCCGGCGTCGCGCTGGTAGAGCCCGGCGATGATCTTCACGAGCGTGGACTTGCCGGCGCCGTTCTCGCCGACGAGGGCGTGGATGGAGCCGCGCTCGAGGCGGAGCGTGCCGTTGGTGAGGGCCACCACGGCCCCGAACGCTTTGGCGATGCGGCTGAGCTCGAGCACCGCGTGCGCGGTGGGCTGCGCGGGCGGCTCGGGGGTGTCGGACATCGTCGTCTCTTCCGGTGGTGCGGATGCTGCGGATCTGAACACATTCTGAATCGATTCAGATTGTGTTCAGTCACCATAGGACCGCGCCGAGCCATCCGTCAAGCGGAGAGCTCGGAGCACCGCTCAGCGACCGACGGGTATACGGAATGGCATACTTCCGGTATGCCTACGACGATCAAGGTCTCCACCGAACTGCGCGATCGACTCAAAGCTCAGGCGACCGCGCACGGGCGAACGATCGGCGATCATCTCGCGGTCCTCGCCGACGCCGCAGATCGCGAAGACCGCCTCGCCCGGCTGCGCCGCCAGATGGCGGCGACTCCGGCCGACCTCCGCGAGAGCTACCTCGACGAGCTCGGCTCCTGGGATGCCGTGGCCGGCGACGGCCTGCCCGCAGAGGATTTCAGTGACTGGCCCGGCTATGCCGCGTCCTGACCTCTGGCCGGGCGACATCGTGTGGGCGGATCTCGCGCCCACCGTCGGCCGTGAGCAGTCCGGGCGCCGACCGGCACTCGTCGTCGCCAACGGCGACTACCTCGAGCTCGTCACCCAGCTCGCCGTCGTCGTGCCGCTCACCACTCGGTACCGCGGCTGGGACAACCACGTGGAGGTGGGCGCACACCTGCCCCGGCCCTCATGGGCGATGACCGAGCAGGTGCGCACCGTCGACCGCCGACGTCTCGGCGGCCTCATCGGAGGCGCCGACGACGAGACGATGGATGCCGTGCAGGTGTGGCTCGTCGACTTCCTCGACCTGTGATCACCTGTCGGCGTTGAGGGCGGCGACGCGCGCGTAGCGGCGGGCCGCCGCCGCGTACGGCTCCGCGAGTGCCGCATCCGGCTCGTAGCGGGCCTCGATCGCCCGCGACTGGTCGAGAGCGGCGTCGAACGACGCGAACTCCCCCACCGCCGCACCGGCGAGCAGGGCGGCGCCGTGGGCTGCCCCGTGCCCGCTCTCGGGTCGCACGACGGGCACGCCCAGCACGTCGGCCTTGATCGTCAACCAGGCACTCGACGCCGCGCCGCCGCCGGTGCTGATCACCTGATCCACCGGGAAGCCGTGGTCGCGCAGCACCTGCACGTCGTGGGACAGCGCGAGTGCGTTCCCCTCCATCGCGGCGAGCATGAGGTCGATGCCGTCGGTCGCGAGGTCGATGCCGTCGATGATGCCCCGCGCGCCGATGTTCCACGACGGCGTCCGCTCACCCGCGAGGCTCGGCACCATCGTGAGGCGCCCCGGACGCGGGCGTGCGAGCAGGGCCGCGTCGTCGCGCAGGTCGCGGGTGGAGTCGAGCCCGTTCACCCAGTCGATCGTCGCGCCGGCGGTCACCTGCGCGGTGATCAGCAGGTCGACGCCCGGCACGCAGTGCCGCGAGTGGATGAACCCGGGAACGACCGTGCCCCGCGGCACCGCCAGGATGGTGACGCTCGAGAACCCGGTCATGTCGACGAGCGGGTTGCCGGGGGCGAGCACCCCAGCCTCGATGGCCGAGCCGATCGAGTCGATGCCACCCGCGACGACGGGCGTGCCCTCCGGGATGCCGGTGGCGCGCGACGCGTACGCCGTCACCTGGCCGACCACATGATCCGCGGCCACGATCGGCGGAAGGAGGCGAAGGGACGGCTCGGCCGAACGCACCGCGTCGGCGAAGTCGCCCGAGGCCTCGTCGAAGCCCTGCATGAGCGAGGCCGTGGTCTCGTCGAGCACCGCCTGCCCGGTGAGGGCCCGCACGATGAAGCCGTTGCACGAGAGCACGAACTCGGCACGCTCGAGCGCCGAGGATCGGTGCTCGGCCAGCCAGGGCAGTTTCGCGGTGCCGAAGAAGGGGTCGGCACCGTTTCGCGACTCGGGGGCGAGCTCGGCGATGCGCAGCGCTTCGGCCGTGGCGCGGCGGTCGAGCCAGGTGAGCGCGGGAGCGGTGGGCTCCCCCGCCGAGTCGACCGGTACGAGCGTCGGGGCCTGCGAGGTCACGGCGACGGCACGCACCTCGTGACCGGCGACGACGGATGCGGTGGCCTGCGAGACGGCCGCCCACCAGGCGCGCGCGTCTTGTTCGGCGCCGGCTCCCGCCGTCATCGTCGGGTACCGCACGAGCGCATCCGCGACCCGGACGCCGTCGAGATCGGTGGCGACCACCTTGGCGCCGCTGGTGCCGACGTCGATCCCGATCAGTACGGCGCTCACGAAACCACCGTACGCGTCCCGTCGACGAGCGGGTTCAGTGCCGGCTCACCGGCGAGGAACCGGCGGACCTCCTCGGCCACGCCGTCGGCCGCGCGCTGCGCGGTGGGCACGCTCGCGCCCGCGATGTGGGGGGTGAGCACGAGGTTGGCCCCCTCGGCGGCGAGACCGAAGAGGGGATGGCTGAAGTCGGCCGGCTCCTCGGGGAACACGTCGAAGGCCGCCCCGCCCAGGGTTCCTGCGGCGAGCGCGGATGCGACGGCGTCGTAGTCGACGAGACCTCCGCGCGCGGAGTTCACCAGCAGAGCGCCCGGATGCATCAGCGCCAGCCGTTCGGCGTTGACGATGTGGCGGCTGTCGGCGGTGAGGCGCGCATGCACCGACACCAGGTCGGCGCGGCGGAAGACGTCTTCGGGGGTGGCGACGGGCTCGACGATCGCCAGCAGCTCGGGGTCGGCGAGGTAGGGGTCGTACACCACCACCTGCGCGCCCATGGCGTGCAGGACCCGGGCCACGTGGCCGCCGACGGCCCCCGCGCCGAGAAGGCCGATCGTGGAGCCGGCGACCTCGTCGCCGACGACGTCGTCGCGGTAGAGGTCACCGCGCCAGGTGTGCTGGAGCAGCGAGTTGTGGGCTGCGGGGATGCCGCGCAGCAGGGCGAAGATGAGCCCGAGGGTCATCTCGGCGGTGGCGATCCCGTTGCGTCCCGGGACGTTCGCCACCCGCACCCCGAACCGGCGCGCGGCGTCGAGGTTGATGTTCGTGGGGCCGCCGCGCGAGACGGCGATGCAGCGCAGCGACGGGCTCGCGGCGAGCACGCGCTCCGTCATCGGCGCGAGTTGGGTGACGATCGCCTCGGCCCCCTCGAGGGCCTCGATGATCTGGTCTTCGCTGCCCGCGGCCTCGTGCACCTCGGCAACCGAGCCGAACGGCTCATCCGGCCACGCGAACTCGAGCTCGCGGATCTCGAGGGTCGGCCCTGCGATCCTGATCAGCGAGTCCCGCAGGCGTGCGGAGCGGATGAAGCGGTCGCCTGCGGCGAGGACGCGAGTCACGGGGGGATTTCCTTTCTGGTCCGTCGGGCTCGACGGGCGGATGTTCGAGGACGCGTCGCCCTCCCGCTCGGGCGGGAGGGCGACGCGCGGGCGTCAGCCCCCGAAGACCTCGTCGTAGTAGTCCTGCGCGTTCGACTCGTCGATCACGGTGACCGGCATGTACTGGTCCTTCTCGACGGTCTTCCCGGCGAGCAGGTCGGCGGTGATGTCGATCAGGGTGCGGCCGTGCGCCTTGCCGCCGCCGAGGCTGATGCTCGACTTCTGCGGGTCGCCGTTCAGGATGTTCTGGATCTCGTTCTCGGTCGCGTCGATTCCGAACAGGCCGAAGGCCTTGTAGTCGGTGACACCGGCGGACTTCACGCCCTCGTTGCCTCCGGCCGCGCCGCCGCCGCCGATGGTGGCGATGACCTTCATGTTCGGGTTCGCCTGCAGGAAGTTCTCCGCGTTGGCGACGCCGTCCTCCGCGGTGAGGGCGGGTGCGGTGGCGACGAGCTTCGCGTTGGGGGCGAGCTCGGCGATCGCATCCTTGATGCCGTTGGCGCGGTCGATGATCTCGGGGAACGTCGGCAGGTCCATGAGGCCCCACTCGACGACCTTCTCGTCGGCGTAGTTCTCGTTGATCCAGTTCGCCGCCGCTTCGCCGTTCGCGTAGCCGGTGTTGTAGGCGTCGACGAGGTACTGGGCGTCGTAGTTGTCGAGCACCTGCGTGTAGCCGACGACCTTGATGCCGGCCTCCTGCGCCTTCGCGGTGACGTCGACGAGCGACTTCGCGTCGACGGCGCAGATGACGATCGCGTCGACACCCTGCTGGATGAAGTTCTCGATCTGGGTGACCTGCTTCGCGGCATCCGACTGGGCGTCGACGTAGTTCACCGACATCCCCTCTTCGGCGCCGTAGCTCTGGGCCTCCTGCACGAGCTCGGCCCAGACCGGGTTGCTGAGGTCGGAGAAGGTGACGCCGACGCTGTAGCTGTCGTCACCGGCCGCCGGCCCGGAGGCCTGGCATCCGGTGAGGGCGAGGGCGGCGACGGCGAGGCCTGCCGCCGCGCCGAGAAGTGTCTTGCGGATCGTCACTGCTGTGTTCCTTTCGAGGGGTACGGGGTCACGACCGCGTGATCCCGGGTGAGGGGTGAAGGGTGGTTCGGGTCGGTGGTGCCCGGCCGTCAGGCGACGGCGCGGGTGAGCGGGATGCCGCCGATCTGCTTGCGTCGTCCCGCGGACGATTTCGAGGTGGCGTCGTAGATGACGGCGGCGAGCAGGATGACGCCCTTGATGACGAGCTGCACGTACTCGCTCACGTTCATGAGCACGAGGCCGTTGTCGAGCACGCCGACGATGAGCACGCCGACGAAGACGCCGAACAGCGAGCCGCGGCCACCCATCACGCTCACGCCGCCGAGCACGCAAGCGGTGAGCACGTTGAACTCGAACCCGGCGCCGGTGGCGGACTGCGCGGAGTTGAGACGCGACAGCAGGATGACGGCGCCGATCGCGGTGAAGAACCCGCACAGCGCGTAGACGAACACGGTGGTGCCGCGGGTGTTGACCCCGGAGAGGCGGGTCGCCTCGACGTTGTTGCCGATGGCGTAGAAGTAGCGCCCCACGTAGCTCTTGTTGAGGATCACGAAGCCGACGATCCAGATCACGACGAGGAAGATCAGCGACACCGGCACCGGGCCGAGCGAACCCTGGCCGAGCACCGAGAACTCGCGCGGGAATCCGGAGATCGGCAGGCCGCCGGAGAGCAGGTAGCTGACGCCGTTGAGGATCGTCATCATCGACAGCGTCACGATGAGCGGGGCCACGCCGGTAAGGGTGATGATGAGGCCGTTGATGATGCCGATGGTCGTTCCGAGGGCGATCACGATCGGCACCGCGAGGTACCACGGCAGGTCGGCCTTGCTCATGAGCAGCCCGCAGACCACCACGTTGAGCGAGATTTGGTACCCGACCGAGAGGTCGATGCCGCCCGTGATGAGCACGAACGCGAACCCGACCGCGCAGATGCCGAGGGTCGTCACCTGTTTGGCGATGTTGAAGAAGTTGTTCGCGTCGAAGAACGTCGGCGACATGATGCTGAACGCGACGATGAGCACGATCAGCACGATCAGGATCCCGAGCTCGCGGACCCTCGGCATGATGCGGGTGATCATTCGGCTTCCCCTTCGGCAGCGAGTGCCATGACGGCCTCCTGCGTGATCTGCTCCTTGCGGAGGATTCCCTGCTGCACGCCCTCGCGCAGCACGACGATGCGGTCGCTCATGCCGATCAGCTCCTCCATGTCGGAGGACACCATGAGGATCGTGCGACCCTGCTCGGCGAGGCGGTTCATGATGAGGTAGATCTCGTGGCGGGCGCCGATGTCGATGCCCCGCGTCGGCTCGTCGAAGATGAGCACGTCGGGGTGCATCGCGAGCCACTTCGCGAGCACCACCTTCTGCTGGTTGCCGCCGCTGAGCTCGCCGACGCGGGATGCGATCCCGGGGGCCTTGATGCGCAGCTGCTGCGCGTAGTCGGTGGCGAGCGCGTTCTCACGGCCGTGGTCGATGAGGGCGGCCCGCGAGAGGCTGCGAAGCTGCGGCAGGGTGATGTTGTCGCGGATGCTGAAGTCGAGCACGACGCCGTGGCGCTTGCGGTCCTCCGGCACGAGCGCGACACCGTTGCGGATGCCCTGGATGGGCGTGCGGGCGGATGCGGGTGCCCCGTTGATGGTGACGGTTCCCGATTGCGCGGGCACGGCCCCGAAGATGAGTTCCATGAGCTCGGTGCGTCCGGCGCCGATGAGGCCCGCGAAGCCGAGGATCTCGCCGCGGTGGGCGTCGAAGGTGATCCCCTGCACGCCGTTGCCGGTGAGCTGCTCGACCCGCACGGTGGCTTCGCCGACGGCGTGCTCGCGCGCGGGGTAGGTGTCGCTCAGCTCCCTGCCGACCATGAGGGTGATGAGTTCGCGGCGGGAGGTCTCGCCGATGTCCCGGGTGGCGATGTGGGTTCCGTCGCGCAGCACGGTGACGCGGTCGGCGAGCCGGAAGATCTCGTCGAGGCGGTGCGAGATGTACACGATCGTCATGCCCTCGGCCTTGAGCGCGTCGACGACGAGGTACATGGCCTCGACCTCGCTCGCGGTGAGTGGGGCGGAGGGCTCGTCCATGATCAGGAGGCGGGCGTCCTTCGAGAGCGCCTTGGCGATCTCGACGATCTGCTGGTACCCGGTCGTGAGGGTCTCGACGAGGGCGTTGGGTGAGATCCGCACCCCGAGACGCGTGAACAGTTCGGCGGATCGTGCCTGCATCGCGCGGCGGCGCAGGAAGGGGCCCGTGCGCAGGTACTCGCCCAGGAAGACGTTGTCGCTCGCGCTGAGCGTCGGCACGAGCGTGAACTCCTGGTAGATCACGGCGACGCCGAGCGTGCGGGCGAGGTGGGGGGTGAGCTGCGTGTAGCTCTCGCCGCCGATCGTGATGGTGCCCTCGGATGGGGCGATCGCGCCGGCGAGGATCTTGATGAGCGTCGACTTGCCTGCGCCGTTCTCTCCGACGATGGCGTGCACTTCTCCGGCACGCAGGTCGAGGTCGATGCCGTCGAGCGCACGCACGCCGGGGTAGCTCTTGCCGAGTCCTTCGACACGGAGGAAGGCCTGCTCGCTCACCGCATCACCTCCGAGCTTCTTTGCTCACGGGGCCACCCCGTGATCGAACGTTCGAACACGATGTCATAACGTGTTAGAAGTTGTCAACAAACGAACAAGCTCTCACATCCCGAACTCGCGCCGGCAGCGCAGAGCGGCACGGGAGGGCGCGACACCGCGCCACCTCCCGCCGTGGCGGACGGCGTCAGAGCAGCTCGGAGACCAGGCCGCGGTAGGCGGCGAGTTCGGCGGATGCCGGGTCGAGCTCCGTCGCGAGCACGTCGACCTGGTCGAGTCGCACCGAGGCGGCGGTCGCGTGGCCGTCGAGCTTGGCAGCGTGCGCACCCACCACGATGCGGGCCGACGAACGCGCGAAGGCGCGCTTGATCTCGGCCTCCTCGAGGGTGTCCTCGTAGCAGGCGTGCTCGTCGATCGCGGCAGCGGATGCGAAGAAGGCCGCGAAGCGCATCTCACCGAGGAAGGCGGTCGCCACCGGGCCGATGAGGGAATCGGAGCGGCGGTCGGCCGCCCCGCCGGTGAGGATCGCGGTGACCCCCGGGCGGTCCTGGAGGGCCTGGAAGGTGAGCATGCCGTTCGTGACGACGGTCAGGCCGTCACGGCTGGTGAGCTCGAGAGCCAGCCGGTGCATGGTCGTCGACGAGTCGAGAGCGATGACCCCCGAATCCGGCACGAGCGGCAGCAGCTTGCGCGCCACCTGCTGCTTCTGCTCGACATTGGAGCGCTCGCGCCCGTGGAACGACACCGGCCCGCTGAAGACCGCACCACCCCGCACGCGACGCGCGCTGCCCTCCGCCTCGATCTGCCGGAGGTCCCGGCGCACGGTCATCTCGCTCACGCCGAGAGCGACCGCCGCATCCGCCAGACCGATGGTCTTCGAGGCGCGCAACTGGTCGAGCAGCCACTCACGGCGCTCCTGCCCGGCCAACGATTCCACCCTCGCAGTGTATGGGTGCGCTCTATGCTCGGTCGCATGGCGGTCAGCGGCACACTCGAGTCGGAGCGCAGGCGTCAGGCCCTCGTCGAGCTCGCCGAGAGCGGTGCGATCGTGCTCATCGACGAGGCTGCCGGGCGCTTCGAGGTGTCGCCGATGACCATCCGCCGCGACCTCGCCGAGCTCGAGGCATCCGGTCGCATCCGCCGGGTGCGGGGAGGCGCCGTCGCGGCGCCCACCCCGAAACCGTTCCTCGAGCGGCGCACGCTCAACGTCGCGGCGAAGCGGACGATCGCGCGCAAGGCGCTCACGCTCGTGCCGCAGCGGGGCACCATCGCACTCGACGCGTCGTCGACGATCAGCCTCGTCGCGAGCGACCTCGGGCAGCGCGACGGATTGACCGTGTTCACGAACTCGGTCGAGACCTTCGGGTTGCTCGTCGGCGTCAGCGGCGTGTGGCCGCTGCTGTCGGGCGGTGCGCCCGAGCCCGCGACCGGCAGCCTCGTGGGTCCGCTCGCCGTGCAGGGCGCGCGGTCGCTGTTCTTCGATCTCGTGCTCACCTCGGCCGACGCGCTCGACGACACCTCCGGCACATCCGAGGTGTCGCTGGCCGAGGCGCAGATGAAGCGCGCGATCGTGGAGCAGTCCAGTTCCTGCGCGGTGTGCGTGGACTCCTCGAAGCTGGGGCGGCGCTCGGTCGCCGCGGCGATCGCATCCGAGCGGATCACGACCCTCGTGACCGAGCTCGACCCGGCGGATGCGCGCCTCGATCCGTACCGGGGAGCCGTCGAGATCGTGTGAGACCCCTTCTCGGATGCGTTAATTGATGTTAGATTTCACGCAAACGAACACGAAGGATCGAACATGGCCCGCACGAAGACGTCGACACCCGAGCAGCTGATCGCACGCAGCAACCGCCTCGGATCCGACCCGGCGAACACGAACTACGCGGGCGGCAACACCTCCGCCAAAGGCACCGCCACCGACCCCGTCACCGGGGACGACGTCGAACTGATGTGGGTGAAGGGCTCCGGCGGCGACCTCGGCACCCTCACCGAAGCCGGCCTCGCCGTGCTGCGACTCGATCGCCTCCGCTCGCTCGTCGACGTCTACCCCGGCCTCGACCGCGAAGACGAGATGGTCGCCGCGTTCGACTACACCCTGCACGGCAAGGGCGGCGCCGCCCCCTCCATCGACACCGCCATGCACGGCCTCGTCGACGCGGCGCACGTCGACCACCTGCACCCCGATTCCGGGATCGCGTTCGCCACCTCGAAGGACGGCGAGAAGCTCACCAAGAAGGCCTTCGGCGACAAGGTCGTCTGGGTGCCGTGGCGCCGCCCCGGCTTCCAGCTCGGGCTCGACATCGCCGCCATCAAGGCCGCCAACCCGAAAGCGATCGGCTGCATCCTCGGCGGCCACGGCATCACCGCCTGGGGCGACACGAGCGACGAAGCCGAGAAGAACAGCCTCTGGATCATCGAGACCGCCCAGGCCTACCTCGACGCGAAGGGCAAGAAGGCGCCCTTCGGCAAGACCGTGAAGAAGAACGCGGCGCTGCCGGATGCCGAACGCCGCGCGAAGGCGGCCGCACTCGCGCCGACCATCCGCGGCATCGCATCCCACGACAAGCCCACCGTCGGCCACTTCAGCGACGACCCGCGCGTGCTCGACTTCCTCGCATCCGACAAGGCGCCCGCCCTCGCGGCGCTCGGCACCAGCTGCCCCGACCACTTCCTGCGCACCAAGGTGAAGCCGCTGCTGCTCGACCTGCCGGCGAACGCATCCGTCGACGACTCGATCGCGCGCCTCAAGGAACTGCACGAGTCGTACCGCGCCGACTACACCGCCTACTACGAGAAGCACGCCGACGCCGACTCCCCCGCGATGCGCGGCGCCGACCCTGCGATCGTGCTCGTGCCCGGCGTGGGCATGTTCAGCTTCGGTGCCAACAAGCAGACCGCACGCGTCGCCGGCGAGTTCTACCTCAACGCCATCAACGTGATGCGCGGCGCCGAATCGATCTCGAGCTACACCCCCATCTCGGATGCCGAGAAGTTCCGCATCGAGTACTGGGCCCTCGAAGAGGCCAAGCTGCAGCGCCTGCCGAAGCCGAAGTCGCACGCGACCCGCGTGGCGCTCGTCACCGGTGCCGCATCCGGCATCGGCAAGGCCATCGCCACGCGCCTCGCGGCCGACGGCGCGTGCGTCGTCATCGCCGACCTCGACCTCGCGAAGGCGCAGGCCGCCGCGGCCGAGATCGGCGGAACGGATGTCGCGGTCGGCGTGCAGGTGAACGTCACCGACGCCGCCCAGATCGACGCGGCGATCGATGAGGCGGTGCTCGCGTTCGGCGGCATCGACCTCGTCGTGAACAACGCCGGCGTCTCGCTCTCGAAGCCGCTGCTGGAGACCACCGAGCAGGACTGGGACTTCCAGCACGACATCATGGCGAAGGGCTCGTTCCTGGTTGCGAAGGCTGCGGCCCGGGTGCTCATCGAGCAGGAGCTCGGCGGCGACATCGTCTACATCGCATCCAAGAACTCCGTCTTCGCGGGCCCCAACAACATCGCCTACTCGGCGACGAAGGCCGACCAGGCCCACCAGGTGCGGCTCCTCGCGGTCGAGCTCGGCGAGCACGGTGTGCGGGTCAACGGCATCAACCCGGATGGCGTGGTGCGGGGCTCCGGCATCTTCGCCTCCGGCTGGGGCGCCAACCGAGCCAAGACCTACGGCATCGAAGAGGACGACCTCGGCAAGTTCTACGCGCAGCGCACCATCCTCAAGCGCGAGGTGCTGCCCGAGAACGTCGCCAACGCCGTCTCGGCCATCACCGGACCGGACTTCTCGCACACGACCGGGCTGCACGTGCCGGTCGATGCGGGTGTCGCTGCCGCGTTCCTGCGCTAGGACTGTCACATGAAGTTGCGCAGCGGCACCGTCGCCGCCGTCGACCTGGGCGCCACGAGCGGCCGGGTGATCCTGGGGCATTTCGATGAGGACGGCATCCGCCTCGAAGAGGTGTCGCGGTTCGCGAACGCGCCCGTTCGCACCCCCGACGGGCTGCACTGGAGCGTCACCGAGCTGTACCGCGACGTCGTCGAGGGGCTCGCGGAGGCGGTGCGCCGCTCGCCCGGCCTGCTGTCGATCGGCATCGACTCGTGGGCTGTCGACTACGCGCTGCTGCGCGACGGTCGCATGCTGGGCGAGCCGTACTCGTACCGCGACGAGCGCAACCTCGCCGCCGTGCCCCTCGTGCACGGCCGCGTCGACGCATCCGAGCTGTACGCCCGCAACGGCCTGCAGCATCTGCCGTTCAACACCCTCTTCCAGCTCACCGCCGACCGCACCTCGGGCGCGCTCGACCAGGCGGACACGTTCCTGCTGATCCCGGACCTGCTCGCGTTCTGGCTCACCGGACGCAGCGTCGCCGAACGCACCAACGCATCCACCACGGGCCTGCTCGAAGTGACGACCGGCGAGTGGGACACCGCCCTCATGGAGCGCCTCGAGATCCCGGTCGGCATCGCCCGCGGCCTCGTCGACCCGGGCACCGTGCTCGGGCCGCTGCTGCCCACCGCCCTCCGCGGCACCGGTGCGACGGATGCCGTGGTCACGACGGTCGGATCGCACGACACCGCGAGCGCGGTGGTCGCCGTGCCGTCGACGGATCGCGGTGTCGCCTACATCTCGTGCGGCACGTGGTCGCTCGTGGGCGTCGAGCTCGACAAGCCGGTGCTCGGCGAGGCCTCTCGGCTCGCGGGCTTCACCAACGAGGGCGGCGTCGACGGGCGGGTGCGCTACCTGCACAACGTGATGGGGCTGTGGCTGCTGTCGGAGTCGGTGCGCGAGTGGGAGAAGTCGGGCGAGCGGATCGACCTGGCAGAGCTCCTCGCGGAGGCCGACGCGGTCGACGGCACGGTTCCCGTGTTCGATGCAGACGACCCGGTTTTCCTCGCCCCCGGCGAGATGCCGCAGCGGATCGCGGCGTGGTTCGAATCACGCGGACTGCCCGCGCCCTCCTCGCGCCCCGAGCTGGTGCGGTCGATCCTGGTGAGCCTTGCGGAAGCGTACGCGCTCACCATCCGCCGCGCGTCCGAGCTGACGGGCGTGACCGTGCGCACCGTGCACCTCGTGGGCGGGGGGTCGCAGAACACGCTGCTGTGCCGTCTGACCGCCCAGGCCACCGGGCTGCCCGTCGTCGCGGGGCCCGTCGAGGCGACCGCGATCGGCAACGTGCTCGTGCAGGCCCGGGCCCACGGGCTCGTCACCGGCGACCTGGAGGCGCTGCGCGAACTCGTGGCGCGCTCGTTCCCCGTGACGCGGTTCGAGCCGTAGGCATGGCACGTCCACTCGCCGTCGTCGTGATCGGATCCGGCGCGCACGTCGACCGGTGGCACGACCTCGATGCGACGGGGGCGGCCCTCGGCGCGCTCCTGGCCGAGATCTGCTCCGTGGCGGTCACGACCACGGACGCGCTGGCGGGCGTCGACCGTGCCGACCTCGTCGTGGTGAACGCGAGCGGCGACCCCGACGCGCCGCCCACCGACTCGCGCGCGGCCGTGGATGCGCTGTCGGCGGCTCAGGCATCCGGTGCGCCGCTGCTGGCCGTGCACTCGAGTTCGATGGCATTCCGTGACGACCCCCGGTGGGCGGGGCTGCTCGGCGGGCGCTGGATTCCCGGCGTCTCGGGGCATCCGCCGATCGGCCTCACGCGGTTCGCGCTGCGGGCCGACGCGCCCTTCGGCGGGCCGGGCGAGGTCGAGGTGTTCGACGAGCGCTACACCTCACTCGAACGGCACCCGGACACCCTGCTCGTCGCCGAGCACGAAGACGAGGGCGCGACGCATCCGCTGATCTGGGCCCGCGACCCCGCCACCGGCGGACGGGTCGTGTACTCGGCGCTCGGCCACGACATCCGCTCGCACGAGTCACCCGGCCACCGCCGGCTGCTCGCCGACGCGGTCGCCTGGATGCTCGCCTGACGCCTCAGCGCTCGATGTGGTCGAGGTGCAGCATGCGGGCGAGGTTCTTGTCGAGCTCCTCGTCGTCGAAGACGCGCTTCCAGTCGGGCTTGATGATCATCTCGCGGCCGTAGTCCATCGCGATGAGGCACGCATCGCTGAACGGGTTGTCGCCGTTGAGCGAGTTGGCGAGCGCCACCTGCGTGTGGCCGAGCAGGATGGCGCGGGCCGCGGGCTCGGGGATGCCGATGTTGACGGCCTCCTCGAGCGACTCCTTCAGCAGCGCGCCGATCATGCACGCGATCGTCTCGACGAGGGTCGGCTCGAGCTGCGCCAGCTGCTTCACCGTGACCCAGTGCACATCGATCACGGGGGCGAAGATGGCCCGCACGACCGCCTCGACGAGTGCCTTCACGGCCGGGTCGTCCGACTCGACCGCGGCGATCGCGTCCTGCTTCGCGGCGATGCCGCCGAAGGTGTCTGCGTACTCCTCGGGCGTGTGCCGTTCGACGAACACGGAGGGGTGGCACGGATGCGTGACCGCCTGGATGACGTCGTCGCGGCGCGTCAGCAGCCCGGCGTAGGCGGCGGCCGGGTCGAGCGTCAGCAGCACGGCACCCGGCTTCAGCTGCGGCACGACATCTGCCGACACCGACTTCAGGGCGAGGTCGGGAACGGCGAGGATCACCACATCCGCGTCGCGCACGGCATCCGCGGTATCGGTGAGGGTGCGGCCCGTGGCGGTCACGCGTTCCTGACCGGCGGGCGAGTTCTCGACATAGGCGACGGTGTGCGCCGTCTTCACGAGGTTGTTCGAGACGCGCATGCCCATCTTGCCGCCGGCGCCGATCACGGCGATCGTCGCGGTGGGGGCCTGCGTCTGGGGGGTGAGTGTGTCGGTCATGGTGATCAGTGCTCCTTCAGATATTCGACGTTGTGGCTGGTCCAGTCGCGCTCGAGCGCGACCGTGTTCGTGAGGTCGCCCTGCCAGGGCAGCCAGTGCTCGACGATGCGGGTGATGCCGCGGGCGGCCGGGTCGACCGTCTGCATGAGGTGGGCGAAGTCGAGCAGGCCCTCCCCCATCCGGGCGCCAGCGAGGGTGAATCCCACCCAGCCGTCTCGGCGCGAGAAGGCGAAGTCCTTCACGTGGATGCCGTTGACGTGGGGCGCGCAGCGTTCGACCACCTCGCGCGGGTTCTCGAGGGCCGCGACCGTGTTTGCGGGGTCCAGGCAGATGCCGAGGTTCGGGGAGCCGATCTGCTCGACGAGCGCCACGAGGTCGGTGGAGCTCACCTGCTCGTAGGTCTCGAGGCCGAGCTGCACGCCCGCCGCCTCGAACGCCGGGAGCGCATCGCGCAGCATCCGCTCGGCTTCGGCGAGCGTGGGCCGTGAATCGGGCGCGAACACCATGCTGCGCAGGTAGCGGGCGCCGAGCACATCGGCGATCTCGAGGAACGATGCCAGGTGCGCGGGCGCGACTCCCTTGGTGCCCAGTTCGAGGCGGATGCCGAGGTCGTCGGCGGCGGCCCGCACCTCGCGCAGTTCGGCAGCAGAGAAGCCGAGCAGGGGCGCGTAGTCGCAGATCTGGAAGAGGCGGAGGCCCAGCTCGGCGGTGCGCCGCAGCATGCCGGTGAGGGGCAGCGGTTCTGGGTTGCGGCCGTCGGGCAGCACCGATGCGCCCTCCCAGAAGAAGGCGTAGGTGCCGAGGCCGATGTCGGAGGTCACGCCGGAACCCTCCCTACCCGCTCGGTCGCCTCGGCGAGCACGTCGGCGAGGGCGGATGGGTCGTGCGCGAAGCGGCCGAGGAAGAGCCCGTCGACGTCGTCGCCGAGTTCGGTGAGCAGCCCCGGTCCGGCACTGCCGCCGTAGATGACGCTGCTACCTGTGCGGTCTTCGAGACCCGCCAGCAGTTCACGCAGCCAGGACGTGACCCGGCGGATGTGCTGCGCAGGTGCCGGATGCGGGGCGCCGATCGCCCACACCGGCTCGTACGCGACGATGACCCGCCCGGCGGGCGCGTCGGCGATCGCCGACAGCACCTGCGCGGTCACGTAGGCCACGGCGTCGTCGGCCGGGACGCGCTCCGGCTCACCGACGCACAGCAGCGGGACCAGCCCGTTGCGGAGGGCCGCCGCGGTCTTGCGGGCGACGACCGCATCGGTCTCTCCGTGGAGCCGGCGCCGTTCGGCGTGCCCCAGTTCGACGAGGGACACCCCGATCTCGGCGAGCTCCGCGGGGCTCACCTCACCGGTGAAGGCGCCGGTGTCGTGCTCGGACGCATCCTGTGCCGCGATCAGCGTGCGGGTTCCCGCGACGGCCTCCAGGGCGGGCAGCAGTTGCGGGTAGGTGGGGGCGATGAACAACTCGACGCTGCCGTCGGCGACGGCCGGGGTGCGCGCCGCGAGCTCGGCCACTTCGGCCACCCACTCGCGCGCGGCACGATGCCCGAAGTACATCTTCAGGCTCACCCCCACCGTCACCTTCGGCATCAGCAGGCGCCCGTCGTCTCGTACTGCGAGATCGCGGCGACCTTCTCGGCCGAGGCGCTCGTGGGGTCGAAACGGTATCCCAACCATTCCCGCACGAGGCGCCTCGCGAGTTCGAGTCCGATGACGCGCTGGCCCATGGTGAGCACCTGGGCGTCGTTGGAGAGCACGGCACGCTCCACGGAGAAGGAGTCGTGCGCGGTGACGGCACGGATGCCGGGCACCTTGTTGGCGGAGATCGCGACGCCGAGGCCGGTGCCGCAGATCAGCAGCGCGCGGTCCGCGGCGCCGCTCGCGACGAGTTCGGCGGCCGCGATGGCGACCTTCGGGTAGGGGGTGTGGCCGTCGGCGTTCACTCCGACGTCGATCACGGATGCGACGAGGTCGCTCGCTTCGAGATCCGCTTTGAGGGCTTCCTTGTACTGGTAGCCGGCGTCGTCGGCACCGACCACGATGCGCAGGGGCTGGAGTTCGGTCATGAGACGGTGTCCTTCCGGGAGATGGTCGCGTTCACCGCGGTCACGATGA
>Ga0160436_1000339_pt1 | contig 19896 bp, 16 predicted proteins | sample HID1973M_E0MG_FD_108264 | JGI IMG/M metagenome (GOLD analysis project Ga0160436, IMG submission 108264) | Enriched mosquito-associated microbial communities from UW Madison campus, WI, USA - HID1973M_E0 MG | ecosystem: Host-associated > Arthropoda: Insects > Digestive system > Unclassified ...
ACAGGCCCGGCGCCATGTAGGCGAACGTCTTTTCGATGAACAGGCCGTTGATGCCGAAACAGAATCCGCAAATCGCCAGCGGTATACCGGTCACAAAGAGCGGTTGCTTGAATGCCTTTTCCATACTTTCTCCTGTCGATCTGGCGTGGGATGTGGGTGGTTGCAATAGTGATGCGATGATCAGGACCGCCGCGCCAGATCCATGGACGGCTTGAGGATCCAGGGATAATGCATGAAAAACCACGAGTCCTGCAAAAGTCACGCACATGAAAAAGCCCAACCTGAAAAGATTGGGCTAAGTCATTGAATAATATGGTCGGGACGGAGTGATTCGAACACTCGACCCCTAGCACCCCATAAAGGTGATTATTGATCCAATAGCGTCTAATACAATCTACCCCACCCCGCTAAACCCCTTATTTTACTGCACATATCCCCTATCGACGTCCATTAGCATCCGCTATCATCCGTCTAAAGCTCCTCTCAATTAACTACCAATTCACTACCGAGGATACCAATGTGGCCAATCTCACAGATAAGGCGATGAAGGCGAAGCCTGGCCACACTCATAAATGGATGAGTGAGGTAGCAATTTGGGGCCATGGTTCTCTTTTAGCAAGAATCACCCCATCCGGTGATCGCCTCTTCTATTTCCAGTACACAAACGAGGCAGGCAAACGATACGCTCTTCCAATTGGTACCTACGGGCCTGGTGACGATGCCGCAACCATGACTCTGTCGGACGCACGACAAAAAGCGATGGAACTCGCCAGCCTCCATAAGACCGGCATCAAAAATATTCGCGAACACCTTGAGTCCGAAGAAGCTGCACGTGTCGCTGTCCGTGACGCAAAGCTGGCGCAACTTGAAGCTGAGAAAGCCATCGCGGCTACCGAACAGGCTCGCCAAGCAAACCGAAAGAGTGTCACTGAGCTTTTTGAGCACTGGGCCAAGGTTGACTTGGTCAACCGTAAGGACGGAGGCGCAGAGGTGCGCCGAATGTTTGAAAAAGACGTACTCCCCTTCATAGGCTCCGTCGCCGTAATCGACGTGAAAAAGGGACACATCACTGAAGTAACCGATGCAATGCTGGCGCGCGGCGTCAATCGCGCGGCCAAAATAGCCTTCTCTCTTATGCGTCAGATGTTCCGATTTGCAGTGGACCGCGACCTGATCGAGCATGACCCGAGTGCCGGGATTCGCAAAGCCAAAATTGGCGGTAAAGATGTCGAACGCGACCGAGTATTAAGTGATGATGAGATTCGCCTCCTCTCACAGAAAGCCACGGAAGCAGGCCTACAGGTGACCACGGAAGCAGCCATCTGGATCGCCCTTTCTACCTGCTGTCGTATTGGGGAGTTGCTCAGTAGCAGGTGGGAGCATATCGATTTTGAGCAGCGCACCTGGTTAATTCCTGGCGAAAACAGCAAGAACGGAAAGCCACATACCGTCACCCTTTCGGGCTTCGCAGTAAACCAGTTCAAGCGAGCACAAAACATCAATGGCAAGTCAACTTGGTGCTACCCAAATACCGATGACAGCGGCCCGGTATGCTCCAAGACCGTTACCAAACAACTTGGGGACCGTCAGCGTCAGCCGGAACAAGGAGCAATGAGCCGACGCAGCGCCAAAGCCCAGGCCCTGCTGCTTCCAGGTGGAAAATGGACACCACACGACCTTCGCCGCACTGGCGCAACGCTGATGACGGCACTTGGGGTACTGCCTGAAGTAGCCGAACGCTGTCTTAATCACACCGAGGACAACAAAATGAAACGAATCTATCAGCGGCACAGTTATGCTGTCGAAATGGGCTCCGCTTGGAAAATACTTGGCGAGTACTTGGAGACGCTTACAAACATCAAAGCTGATTACGCATGCGCATCATCTTCAATCGCTGCGAGTTGAGTCAGGCCAAGCTAAGCTTTTGCCTACTGGCGGAACCGATCATCACCACCAGATGCAATCCAGTTGTAGCAATCCAATATCGATGCGCCAACTTAAGAGTGGCGCAATACGTGAAAATGCCATTCGAAACGCCTTACATGCCCTAGGATGCGACAGTATTACTCGCCATAGCCCCACACTCCGTGACGGGGAAAGTGAATGCACAAATTATTCAAGGGAGTTTTGTGAAACCGCTCTTACTCATGATGAGCGCGATCAAACCAAGGAGCTTAGTCCCGACCTGAATTTCTCGACAAACGGCGCGCAATGATGTCTGACTGGTCGAAATTCGCGAACAAGGTAAAGCTGACAGCATCAATAACTAGCCACCCTCTGCCTGCAAATCTAGGTAAAGTCGCCACCCACTACGCCTTGGTGCTCTTGGGTGGTTTAATGAGTCGCTTAAACTTCAAAGTATCCCATCTTTCCACAAAAGAAAGTTTTGTAAAAAACTCAGCCTTCTTCTGCTTAAAGAGCTCCTCAACCTCTTGCTGTGGAGGCTCCATTATTTCCGCACATACCTTTTTCACTTCATTTAACTGGATAGTGCATTTACTTAACTCCATAAGAGCCGCACTCAGTAGCGAACCTAAAGTTGCTGCAGCCACATGATAAAAATCAGAGTCCACTTTTGACTTTTCAGCCTTCCTAATTTCCTTCAATTGTTTTTCAGCCATCTTCTGCAAATCAAACTTTCCAGAGATCAAACCCTCCAAAACATCAGTTACACTTAAGCCTTGCCCTTTAGCCAACTCATCAAGCTGCTTCTTTGCCGATGTCGTTAACACAAAGTTAAAGGCTTTTTTACCGTCGCGACCATCCCTTAGCTTTTTCTGACGCCATGCTAGCTTCATCATCCGAACAAATTCTCGACTTTCGCTGCTATCCGGCCAACTCGCCCTCCACGACACTAAGTCAACGTAGGACTGTATCTGCGATATATCTACCCCCTGCCTCTGAAGATACCCCATAGCCCACTCATGTTGCTTTGAGTCGTCCTTCGCTATCCAAGCGAGCTTCCCCTCTGGCCTACTCATCCCTCCCTCCTGTAGCTGGCGTTGTCTTGTCCAAGGAAGCCATCTCACTAGGCATTACTGCGTAGCGTTACGGAGTGTCGTTACGCAGTAACTATACCTAAATTTTACGGAAAATATACAGGGGGTTTTTCTGCGATATAATAATTTTTATCTACGCTTGGCTAGGGCCTTTTTGTTATGCATCGCATCCTTTTGTCCTTAAAATTACGTTCAATCAGCCCTGAAGCAAAATCTTTCTTAGTCAGGTTCGTTCAGCTATACGGGCTGAGCCATTCGGTGAAGCTGGGCGTCAAGGAGCTTGCAGGAGCTATTGGAGTTACCGATCGCGTGGTATCTCGATCCGTGACTGAGTTGATGGATGAAGATTATTTGGACCACAGAACAATCGTTGATGGGAGGGGGCGCCCAAAAAGTGAATATCAGTGCTCACCTCGATTGATCAAACTGCTTGGGGACGAGGGTAAAAATACCTCCTTAGCGCATGAGCAGTGGATTGACCATGTACTACATGGCGCGAGCCAGCAAAACGGATCTGAGTTGAGCATCACCAATCGACTATTGCTTAGCGTCCTACTTGGCCACGCAGATCAGTTCGGGGTGGTCAGAAATTTGGGAATATCCGACTTATCCAAGCTCACTGGACTGAATAACGGCCGAGTGAAAGCGCAGCTACACAAATTTCTGGAGTCAGGAATCTTTCGTTCATCTGTGCCAGGGGCAACAAGCTCTAATCTGTTTAGACCTACCAAGTCAGTTCACTTTCTGAATTTGCATCACCCAATGCTGGGTCAAAATCAGGCAGCAATGCGCTTGCTCGTTATAGTTCCGAAAGGTAGCAGCGGCATGACAGCAGCAGCCCGAATCGTTAGCACCGCACAACACTACAAGACAGAAGGTGGCTTTAGCCTACATAAGGAAGCACTTGAGTTCTTACCAATCGATCATCACTACAAGGGACTTGCAGCTCTCTTTTCATCGCTTGCAAGCACACCCAGACTGATACCATTACTACAAACAAAACTGGATGAATACGCCTCACGCCTACTCTCCAACCACTGGGAGAAAATAGTACATGACGTTCCGTTTAAAGACAGACCAATACTGGAGCTCATTGAGAATGAATTCAAACTGCCCGCCCGCTCAGCCACTGCTGAAGAAATAGTATTACAAAAAGAAAAATGGGACCGTATTTTGCCACAATTCATTTATGAGGTGTCTTTGCGCTTAGCCATCAAGATCAAAGAAATGCTTTTGCACATCGACGACTTAGAGACAAAACAAATAGCGATTTCAATCCTCCCAGGCGGGTACGTAAAAGGACAACACACGGGAACCACAGTGTTTTTAATTAAGAACACAGAACCGGCGACACAAAGAAAATGTGAGGTTTTTTCCTGGAACAACAACCGCAAGGAACTAACTCCCTTGGCTTCACTATCAGAAAAAGATATCCCACTTAATGACAAGTATGACTACGGCCTACTCACAGAGCCAAAACACTTAAACCGCAGGAAGAACTCATGACTGAAATCACAACCGAAAAACACTGAAAACAGCATCACTCGGTATTTCCTCATATGCCACCCCAATCTTGTGAAGGGATATGAGGAGCCGATTATGAAACCCATTCACATAAATCGTATAGAACGTGTATGCAACACAACTGGCCTGGGCCGATCAACAATCTACAAGTATATTGCCGAAGGCCTTTTCCCAAAACCAGTCTCGCTGGGTGATAGAGCTGTTGGCTGGATCGAAAGCGAAGTTCAGGACTGGATCATGGCTAGAATAAAAGAACGCGATGAACATCAGTCGCCAGACTGATGACACCAAAGGTATCAGGGATTAGCTTAACCACTACTCTCAACCCACAATGGCATTGAGAGTCAAAAAAACCAGCACCGATGGTTTTTCTCCAGAGCTAGAAACCAATCAGAATAATAGCTACAAAAGCTCCATACATCACGCAGCCTTTAGCGGCAAACTCACGAAACATACAAACATCCCAGCGCCTGCTCAATCAGACGCCCCTCACCATTGCGCACCTATCTTCCAAGCCAATAACCATCAACCAAACTCGGTATTAGTAATATATAAAACCAAATACATACTCAACAATACACAAACATCAACAAGAACCAATCACTCATTACCAATCACTTAACAACATACACCAACCTTACCAGCAGAGGCATCAGTAAAATAGTACACACCACACTGAGTGTATGTGAAAACTCATACACGGAATCATTCAATGAACAATCCCATCAGAACACAACGTCTTCAAGCTAACCCCAACCTCACCTTACATTACGAACGCCATTATCAGGGCCTGCCTGTTATGGTACAGAAAGGCCCACTGATCCGTGAATACCTGGAGATGCTCCACAATACAACCAAGCACGCGCTGGATGAGCACTCCAGGGTCTTTGCTGTCCGATTTGACTTACGGTTACCAGATGGAAAGCCATTACCTGAGGATGCCTTTACCAACCAGACGATACAGCGATTTATCGAATCATTGAAGGCCATGATCAACCACGCTCGTGCTAAATCCAAGCAAGCTCTCCGCTGGGCCCACGACACCAGCGTCCGCTATGTCTGGGCTAGAGAGATAAGTCAAAAAAACGGCAAGCCACACCATCACTTTGTGTTATTACTCAACAAAGACGCGTACTGCACCTTAGGCAGCTTCAGCTTAGACGCAGACAACATGTACAGCCGTATACACGGAGCGTGGGCCAGTGCATTGAGACTACCCTTCGTGGAGTCTTACGGGTTGGTCCACATCCCTCAGAACGCCCAGTACAAGCTTGATCGACTTAACCAAGGCGAACTCAATAAGTTCTTTGAAAGAGCGAGTTATCTATGCAAAGTAGCAACAAAAGTATTCGGGGATGGTAATCATGCCTTTGGCTGCAGCAGAGGGTAAGCACTCAAGCACTTGACTCAGCTCTCAACTCCTTCGTCCAGCTTTTAAAACTGCAATCCAGCGTGTTATCGGCAATCGCCGCACCACTCGCATCAAGGTCTTGGTACATGACGGGCTGCGCATATGGCTAGCGGCCCGCCGTCTGCATCAGGGCAAGTTTTTCTGGTCGGGTTACAGACTTTCCGCTTAACCACGCAAGGTGTGGGTGAGCGCTTACAAAATCCAACAGGATAACCGGTGCTACACCTTTGCAATCAAGCGAGGTGTGCCGACTTTGAGTACCGTATGATGGCAATCCGGTCGGCATACGAAGGATTGATCTGTTGTGCAGAAGCATGATCTGCGTTGCATGGACTATTACCAGGCTCATTTTGCTGACTACCTGAAGCAGCTTGCCCCGTCAGCAGCGCTCGATGAGTGCCTTCATGACTTCTTGGATCAGCGCCCGAGCGGTAAATACAGCACAAGAAATCGTTCTACTGGCCTTGCCGCCGCAACCTTCTGGTGGGAACCGGCCAATGTTGAAGGTTCTCAGATGGCGAGTCTGGCGCTAGCACGAGTCCTCCATTTCGAGGATGCCATAGAGCTTGCATTGCTGGATCACATTGCCCTCCATCATCCTGACATTTTGCGCTGGGCGATTCGGTATTCTAAACTTTTTACGCGTAGGGACTCAGCACTCTGGCGGCATGTAGAAAAAACTTACATCAGCGACGATTGGTGTGAGTTTTACGGAGTCTGTAATCAGCTTTTGCAGCAGCTCGAACCTTTTGATAAAGCAATCCTTCGGGCTGAGAGCGAACTGAAGTCGCTTTCATTGCTCGGGCTTCTATCTTACCTCAGCGTACTTGCCTGGGGCCGACTGGGGGATGCCGAGAATGATGACCCTGCCGCTCAGGATTGGTCTGTCTATGAGCGGATTATCCTACGCAAGCTATCGAGCTGCTCTGAGCACGACTTTCGACTAACTGAAGAGGAACTTGGACGCTCTCTGAATCGACATCTGTCACCGATTCTTTTTCCGCAGCCGAGCGTTGGAGAAGAAAGCACTTCCAACCTAGAGGCCGTAGCATTACTCGTTGAAGCTATGCAAGACCGTATGGATTATGAGGGCTCCATTGACTGGTTCTGCTTCGACAGCGATTGTGACTACCAGCTCAAGCCGGGACATTCGGTAATTTACAACAGGACACAACAAGGGTTGCAGCGCTGGCAACAGACCGAGCGTAAGAGCCAATTGCTATGGCACTACTGGATGCACCGCGCGATTGACTGGTTCGCTGCATCGGACATGGCTGGCAGGGTGATCGGTAGGCGGGAAAACCACGAGGCTAATCAGCTCGCTTATATCAAGGCCATCCGCAGTCAGCTGTATCTACAGGCAATGTTCGGGCTGGGTGATCGAGTCCAACTCAACGACGGCACAGATGTCCTAGTGCACCATGCGATGTTGGCTAGTGAACTGACGACGGCGTTTTTCGAGAAAGAGTTTATCCAGCCTTTCAGGCGCTATCTGAAAGACGCCGGTGTGGTTGCGCTGGCGCTTAGCCGATTGGCTTCGGGAGGTCTTGCTAGAGGTGAGAATCGCTTTCCTATTACCTAGTCGGAGGCAACTGAAAAGATCCGACGCATTCAAGGCTGGACCGTTAGCCCTGACCACCCCGATGGAGAACCACAAGCGGCCAAGGCCATTTTGCAGTTCTGGACAAGTGATTTGCAGGCTTTATCCGAACAGCTTCGGCAGAGTCCTGACATGCCCCCGCCACGCCTCTACGAGCGGCCGTTCTACAAGATCGGACGCTATAGTTTCCAGTTCCCTTGGGTTACCGCGCTGCAGAACAACTTGACCGCCGCAGTGAATAACCTGCGCCGCGTTGGTCAGCGCCGACCGGCAATGCGCAGCGAAACGGAATGTATCGAGCACACTCTGGCAGAGGCTCTCAGGACTAGAGGTTTTCAGGTTGTGGTGGGATACCAGCCTCAGACAAATGGTGACTTGGATGCCGGTGAAGTAGATCTGCTATGTCATCTGGATGGTTTTGTGCTGCTGATCGAGGTCAAGTCAGGGTTCATCCGCTCAACGCAACATGAAGTCTGGCTGCATCGCACCAACACCCTGCGCAAGGCAGCCCGGCAGTTAAAGCGCAAGCGACCAGCCGTGCTCCAGGCTTTGCTTTTCGATCAGGTTCTGCGTAGTGAATTGGGGATGAGAGACAAAGACCGGCCTACCAATCTGCACTCTTGGGTAGTCGATACTTCAGTCGAGTTTGACGGGGATAGGGTCGATGAATTCAAAGTCGTATCGCGCGAAGTTTTGGAAGTCGTTCTGCGCGACGAAAAACACTGCCTCATTCCGCCGGATCAGCAAAAATGAAGGCAGAATTGAAACCTTTTATCCCACAGGTTTCAGTGCCCAGGCGTTTGTTCGGGTGATTGAGTCCGACGATGTCTGGAAGGGGATCATCGACAACGCGTGATGTCCGGACGCACTCCGCATAGTCGAGCGAGATGAACTGGGCAGTTGCTTTCGAACCGGTGCTTGATCATCCGGAATGGGCGCTTCCATACATACGGATCAATGCGGGACGTGGCAGGTAACTACCGCACCTACTCCGACCAGATTGACAACTACAACCGAGCTCCAGCTCAGTAGTGAGGGGCGCACGGACGCAATTGAGGCTACGGCTTTCCGCTTGTACAGGGCCACTTGGCGATTGTCTTCTCGCCCAACTTCTCCTAGCGTGAAAACAAGGATTGAAGCTAATGAACAGACCTACCACCGTCAAGGCACTGGAAGACCTTGGCCGGGTGAAGCTCTCCAAGCACTTATTCATGCGCGACTTCCTCCACTCGGAAATCAGCCAGATCGAAGGTATCCCCAATATTCCGGACTATCCAGACCGAGCCATTGAGGCGGGGCGTCAACTTTGCGAGCAATTGCTCGAACCTCTGCACGAGCGCTTTGGCGGTATTGTCATTCGTTCGGCTTACCGAGCTCCGGCAGTGAACGCAAAGGGCGCCGAGAACAACAACCAGTACAGCTGTGCAGCGAATGAAAAGAACTATGCCTCGCACATCTGGGACTACCTGGATCCCGAGGGACATCTGGGGGCTACTGCCTGCATCGTGGTGCCGGCCTTGCTGACCTGGTACGAGGAGCACAAGGACTGGACCCCACTGGCTTGGTGGATTCACGATAACCTGCCTTACACCAGCCAGTTCTGGTTCCCCAAGCTTGCAGCATTCAACCTTCGCTGGAGTAGCAACCCGAACGCATTGCCCAGCATCAGCACCTACGTCACCAACCCCCATACTGGCGACAAGAAGGCGCTGGTGAAGGATGGTGTCGCCGCACTAGGCCTTGAACACCGCAAATCCATTGTTGAGGCATGGCTGGTAAGCCTTGACTGAGGCTGTCCCACAATCGGGGCACGATAGGCATGACCATTACTAGACCAATCAGATTTTCCGTAGCAAGGACTCACGATGAGCAATCCAGCCGTACTGCCCACACCAGGTGAAGCTCTCAGAGCTCTAATCACTGCATCTGGTTTTCGCCCGTACTTCGCCAATATAGGGCTGGACAAAGATCTGGATGATCAAGCCGAGGAAAATCGCCAGGGCAGTAACTTCGATCTGCTTCAAGATTGCCAAGCGCAATGGCTAGGCGCTATCCGCAAAGACTGCGGTGCCAGCTGGAGCAATCTGATCGAGTCGGCCTGGCATCGACATAGCACCCTCCTACGCTCATTGGCGCGCAACACCGATACCACCGGAATGATTGCGGAGCATGCTCAACATGCCCTTTTAAGACTACTGATAGTCCCTGAGCTTTCAGCTGTGATCCGCCGCGCGAGCCTTGAAATAAAGCTGCTTAATGTGCAGCAGTGGTGGGAGGCACCCTTTACCACCTGGCTGCAGACTGCCGCGCAACAGAGCAAGCTCCCCGTAGATAAGTTGCTGGAGCGGTTTGCCAATTATCTGGATATTGACGAGCGAACATTGGAGCGCTGGCAGAGCGGAGATCGGATTAAAAAGACGCTATGGCCTTACCAAGCCACGACAAAAGCGATGTTTCACGAAAGTGGCCTTAGCGCTAGACAGGCCCAGCACCTAACTGGCTGGTTAGCCATGGCTGTAGCCGTGCAATCGCTACCGGCCAAGTTGCGCGACGACATCAAGCGAGACTTCCACCTGCCCAGCGTGCGCTCAGGGCTAAACGAACAGAAACTTATTGCTCAGTTGAAGCGTGAGGCCGCTGACCGTAATTGCCTACCTATACGTGATCAGGTGACTCCCGTGCTGGCGGAACTTGATCGTCTTTTTGCTGACGCACGGGGCAACGAACAGAAGATTCGAGATCGACTGAACTGGATTCACGCCCACTGTGAACGGGGCAGCCCTTTAGTACGCACTGCTCATGAGTACCTGTGGATGTGGCTCTCCGCAAGACTGGCAGCGAACTTCGGAGAAAAGGACAATGCACTCAAACTCTATAGCGCCGCCTGCCTTGAAGCTTGGTGGCGAGCCGGCCCAAACCAACACCCGATTTTCCACGAAGCCCTGTGCTACGCGGTTGGTGTTGGCGACAAGGTTCAAGCCAATCACTACTGGGATAAATGTTATCTGCTCGGGCTGAATAACCCACCGAAGCAAGATCTAGATGATCAGGTAATGCGCCGTATTTCCTTTGAGTTTGAGCGACTCTTTGCTCCACAGAGGGCAAAGAAGCAAATTCCGCCCGCAATGCGATGTGTACTGATAGACAAGCCATTCTCGCTATCTGCTAGGGAGCTTGCTAACCCCAATCGCAAGATTGCACAAGCCGATGGCAGGGTTCGCTATACACCGCTGATGAATGCAGTGTTGCAAGGCACACTTGAAGAGGTGAAGCAGGCCGTGCATGCTGGGGCTGACCCAAGTTTGATTATTCCTGAGTCAGGTGAGAACGCGCTTATAATGGCGTTGCGCCGCGCTTATGACTGTAAAGACCCTGACATCCTCCAGTACCTGTTGGCGTTGGATATCAGCGCTGAGGTGGCCAACCGACCCGCCTCAACCAAACGTGAAACGCCCTTACAGATAGCGATTAATATGGGCGACGCCGGAGTTGTCAGCCGGCTGGTTGCGTTCGGCGCAGATGTTGAACTCCCCTGTTTCACGTCGCCCAGTGCCCTCGTGTATGCCATGGCGCTACTGCACGATAGCATCCATGTGAATGATCCCGCACAATTGAATGCCTACCTCGAAGGCCGCGTCCCGGGAGACTCTTTTGATGCCAAAGGAGGGGCGATTCTCGATTGTGAGCTACCAGCCAAACGCCAAGCCTTGATGTCGACGCTCGAAGAGCCTCGAATGAAGTTGATCTTCGATTCGGTGGCCTCATACTACAGACGCTCCGCGGATGCACAGCGCCAAGTGGTCATAGCGCTGCTGGAGAATAATGCCGATCCGAATCGACGTTACGCGGACTTTAACGGACACAGAGATATGTGGACACCTACACTGTTTGCCGCCCAGATTGGGGATCTGGATGTGCTCAAGGCCATGATCAAAGCGGGGGGCAACCCTTGGCTTTCGCTCGACAATGAATCACCTTTGAACGAGAAGAACGCGCTATGGGTTGCCGTAGCCTACAAGCGCCACGCCGTTGTCGATTACCTTCAGGCGCAACTCCCTCACAGTCCTCCACCTACTAATTGATCATTTTTTGTTTTTTCTTTCGGTCGCCTGTCGTGCTTGCACCGAGCCTCTGTTGCATCGTTCGCGTAACGCAATGAAGCAGAGGAAACACCATGTATTTCAGCAAGAACAAAGACATCAATCAGCATGTACTGGAACTGCTGCAACTGGGCTGGACGTATGCCAAAGGACGACACTTCAAACTTTTCCCACCCAACGGCTGCGGCATGGTCATAGTGCCCACTACACCCGGCGACCGGCGAGCCTTCCAGAACTTTCGCCGTGATGTGCGACAACGGTTACGTGGTCATGCTGAGCGATACCTACATGCCTGCCAGGGAGTGGCGCCATGAAGCAGGTCATTCTGGTATCGCTGGACTGGCGCAGACCACAAGATGGCAAAACAGGTTTAGGTATCGCCTCGATTGCCGCTGCCCTACAAGACGCAGATGTGCCGTGGCGGATCATCGACGCACAGGTGAACAGTCCGAAATTCTCTCAGGAGTTGGTACTGCGCGAGTTGCTACTGGCAATTGCCGAGGCTGGTCAGCAGTGTCTAGTCGGCTTCGGTACGTACGTGTGGAACGACCCCGAGGTTCGCAGTCTGATTCGGCTGATCAAAGGCACAGGCGTGAGCATCGTTCTTGGCGGGCCACAGGTCTCCTACATGACCAAGGGGCAACTGGAAAGTACTTACCCTGAAGCCAACTATTTCGTTCGCGGCCAGGGAGAAATGGCCATGGTTGCGCTGGCTCGCGGTCTGTTTCCCAGCGATTGCGGTATTCATGTTGCTGGCACAACTGACCTAGGCCACAAGGCGGATCATGACCTGCTGGACTTACCCTCGCCGTACCTGCTGGGAACAGCCAAATTACAGAACAACATTCGCTGGGAAACCCAACGCGGCTGCCCCTTCAAGTGTTCATTCTGTCAACACCGTGAGCCGGGCAAGCGTCTCAAGCATCAGTCGTTCGATGGCCAACGCCTGGAAAGGGAGCTCGCGCTGTTTGCCGTAACAGGGGTAAAGCGTATCTCAGTACTGGATCCGATTTTTCACACCAATCCGGCACGCGCCATCGAGATTTTGAACAACATCAAGGCAGCGGGCGTAGATGCCCAGTTCTCGCTGCAGTGCCGCTTCGAAACGTGTAGCGAAGATTTTCTGGATGCGCTCGACGGGCTTAACATCACGTTGGAGTTTGGTCTGCAGACAACCGTGGAAGCCGAGTATCGGGCGATCAAAAGACCCAACCATATGGAAATTGTTAGCAGCAGAATCCGCCAACTGCATGACCGGCAGATCGACTTTGAGGTATCACTAATCTACGGCCTGCCGAATCAGACGCTAGAAAGCTTCCGTGCCAGCGTTGATTGGTGCTTGCAGAGACACATCCCTCGATTGAGAGCGTGGCCACTGATGCTGCTCCGTGGAACACCGTTGTATGAGCAGAAACATCTCTATGGATTCAGGGAAAGCGACGACCAACGCATTCCTATCGTAGTTGCCAGCGATAGTTTTTCCGAGGCAGAGCATGCCCAGATGGCGCGCATTGCCACAATGCTTGAGGAGAATTGAAATGGGAGGTTTTGTTGCCATTGAGGGACTAGACGGTGTGGGGAAGTCCACACTAGTTAGACAGCTGGCCGAGATGTTTTCAGGCCATGCCATGAGCACACCCGGGCCTGCGCTGCGTGGCGCTCGCCCAGCGGTGCTTGAAGCATTTGCCCATGACGAGCTAGCCAAAGCACTGTTCTATACGGCCAGCGTATCCAGCGAGGGAAGGAAGGCACTAAGCCTGGCAGAGCTGGGAAAGTGGGTGTTTATGGATCGCTACTGGGCCTCGACACTGGCCTACGCAAAAGCCCGAGGTGTCAAAACTGATCTGGACGCGCTGAGTAAGAGTTTGATCCAGCCAGACATGACTGTTTTGCTGTTGCTCGACGAGTCGGAACGGCTACGTCGCCTGCATATCCGAGGTGCGACTTCGGAGGATATGGAAACCCTGGATCTATACTTTCGTCAGTGTGTGCTCGACGAACTTCAGGCACGTGCCAGCCTAGTGATCGATATCAGCGGCCTTGCTGAGGCGGATGCCTCAGCAAAATTATCTAGCGCCATTAAGGACTATCTGATCCTGAACCATCATCTAGGATAAAAATCTCCGTTGCTGCCTGAGTCGCCCCTGATTTTCTAGAAGCCGCGATTTGCTTAACAGCGCCATCGATTCATCGACGCGCCCTTGTCCGAGTGCGGCACCAGCGGCTCGCGTAAACATTGCTCGCCGATAACACTGTGTTGCAGTCAGGAAAGGTCCAACGTGGTCGGACAAAGAGTAACCGGGTCAACTGCCGCATAGGTTTCAGCCCCCACCAATGAGCAATCCGACCAACGTAAAGTAGCAAATAGCCACTCTTCGTAGTAGGCTCGTGTCCAAATTGACATCATCCTCGAAGCCAGCAGTACAAGGCAGTCAACATGTCAAAGCGAAGGATCCGCTGCGCTGGCTTTTGGCCTTGTTGCGCCTTTTACCCACGCACCACTATTGGTATGGAGCGGACTAGGCACTATCGCCGACGATCACCCTCCCCCGTTCAATTCAGGCTCTCCCATGACTGAGACTTTCCCCTCCAGCGCCCATCGGCGTCTACTGGAAGCGACGCCCCCTGCGCCGACAACGCCATTGCGTGAACCCCGCTTCAACCTCAGCCGGGATGTGGTGCTTCCTGCGCGCACTCGGCTGCAGTTGGATGAGTGCCTGGCACGCTTGCGCTTTCACACAAAGATATACGAGGACTGGGGGTTTTCCGCTGTCGACCCCATGGGCATGACCGCGATTCTTAACTTCTACGGCCCACCCGGAACCGGCAAGACCCTGTGCGCCGAGGCATTAGCTGGCCAACTGGGACTGCCGTTCATGGCGCTGGGCATCGCCGAGTTGGAAAGTAAGTTCATGGGCGACACGGCCAAGAACATTCAGGCCACATTCGAACAGGCCCGGCAGACAGGGGCGCTGTTGTTCTTTGACGAAGCAGACACCCTGCTAGGTAAGCGCCTGTCGTCGGTCACCCAAGGCGTGGACAACGAAGTCAATGCCATGCGCTCGACCTTATTGATCGAGCTAGAGCGCTTCGAGGGCATCGTGGTTTTCGCCACCAACTTCGCCAAGAACTATGACGAAGCCTTTCGCAGCCGGATCGGTTACCACGTCGAGTTCACCCTGCCCGACCTTGGCGCGCGGCAGCAGCTTTGGGCACGCTTCCTAGTCAAGCAAATTCCACTGAACGAGCCACGTGAGGCGCTCATCGAAAGCGCCAGCCAGCGTTCCGACGGGCTGTCTGGCCGGGAGATACGAACATGCATGCGCCTGGCCTTGCCCAAAGCTTTTCTTGCCGCCGAACAGCATGGCCACGCCCCGCACCTGAACACCGAACATGTACACGCCGCCATCGATGAAGTACTGGCTAGCCATCGCCAGGTAGCGACATCGCTTTCATCAAACAGAACACAAAGCGAGCAGGACGTGGCACGCGCCAAAAGCCTGCTGGGCCTTCAATAACGTAACAACGGGGAAAGCGATATGGGTTTCTTTTCGAGTGTTTGGAGTGGCGTTACCAGTATTGCCTCTTCCGTAGTCAGCGTGGCCTCCTCGGCCTGGGAAAAGACCAAAGAGGTAGCCGGCAAGGCCATCGGCTGGATGGCGGAAAAGGCTGAAACCTTTGTCGGCAACGTGAAAAGTGTCTGGAAGAAGGTCAAACCCTTTATCGCCAATGTTGTGCAACCTGCACTCAAGGTCGCGGCCAAATGGACGGCGGCCAGTTTGCCTACCTTCCCTTGGGTCAGCGGTGCTATCAGCGCCTTCGACAAAGCCTTGGATGCGCTGCTGGCCTGGGAAAAGACCGAGATGGCGAAAAAGCTAGACGACGCCATCCACTGGGTCATCCAGAAAGCCAAAGACCTCAATGACGTAAACCTCAATGAAGAGGAGATGGCCACCGCCGAGCAGCACGAAGAAACCCTGCGCGCAGCCCGCAGCGAAGTACGTGGCGATGCCGCCAAGGCCATCGACTTGGCCAGCCTGATCACAAGCTATGCCCAACTCACCACGCGCATCGCCAATGTGATGGAAAACAACAATATTGAGAACTTCGACCACTACTTGCGCCTGCGCGCTGCGCAAAAGCTGCTCAAGAACACCGAGAAGCGCCTAAGAGAAGCCCAGGACATCAACGCCATCAATGCCGACGATCTGTTCCTGATGGAAATCGGTGCGGAATTGCTGAAGAAAACACCGGTCATCAGTGATGCTGCCACCCAGCGCCTCGACGATATTATTCGCGGACGCTTCCAACAGAAGCTGATCCCGTTCGTCTTCGAGGAAATGATCATGGCCTGGGGCTGCAACCTGGAGACCATGGAGCAGGAGTGGAAAGCCCAAGCCGAAGGTATAGCTAAAGATAAGGTGCTGCTGCGCCGCCTGGAAGTCGGCCAGCGCTTGGCCGAACTGGATGCCGAAGAGGCCGCCATGCTGGCCGAGCTTCAGGCCAAACTGCCGCCAATCCAGGCGCAGATGGACCTCAAACGCAAGCGCACTAATGAAATGCGCAGCTACGTGTTTGCCGCTGAAGGCTTCCTGCAAATGTTGGAGAAGAAACCGGAGGATTTCGCCGACAAAGAGTACCTGTTCAATGACAGTAGTGCCGCTGGCATGATCATCATCGAGTGCGCTCAACACGGCAAACAATGGGAAGAGCTCAGTGAATCCGAGCAGTTCCTGATCATCGATTTCGCCAACATATTTGAAGAAGCCAGCCGGGCGCGGGCGGCCAAACTGGTCGAGGTGGCGGCGTGAAGCCCGAAGAAATCATTGCTTTTCTAATCCCAGGAAACGACCTCATCCAGCTGGTTTTTGGTGGCCTTTTCCTGACTCTGATCGCTGCGACCCTGATCAGCGTATGGCGTGGTGCAACTCCGGCGTCCTGGGAGAAAAAGTGGAACGGTAGCACCCAGAGCGACGGCAGCGCAGATGACCTGGATGTCGAACACGGTTCAGTCAACGAAATCAGTGCTGCCGTAGCCAGCACCGGCGAAAAGCTTGCCGACATCATGCCGGGTATCCTGTTGATTCTAGGTTTACTCGGCACCTTCCTTGGCCTGGGTATCGCCCTGAACAAGGCCTCAAGCATCTTGATCGAAGCCAACGCCGGTGGCGGCATGGACAGTGCTATGGCCAACCTGATGGGCATGATGGAAGGCCTGGGAACCAAGTTCAAAACGTCGACCTGGGGCATCATGGCTTTCCTGGTGCTCAAGGCTTGGTCGGCCCGCAATGGCTACGAAGAACGGCGCCTGCGCTGGTGTGTCGGCAAGATGAAAGCCGCTTTCGAATACAGCCGCAAAACACAACTGCAGGAGCGCCAGCAAACCCACCATGCACTGATAGAGGCCCTGAGCAAAATCGACCAGACACTGGTCACCCAATGGCAGGCCAATTACGCTTTACTCGACACCCAATGCAAGCTGAATAAGCATGCCGGCGTCACCTTGGTAGCAACCCACAAGGCCGTTCAGGAACTGCAACAAGCCTTGGTGCCAGAAGTGCGTACCTTAAACGCCTGCGGTGTAGAAGCTCGCGATGCATTGCGCGAAACCGTCGACACCTTGCGGCAACACAGTGTCACACTCGGCGCCACCCATACCGCCGTTCAAGACCTGCAGCAGGCGCTGGTATCCGAGGTACAAACCCTCAATACCAGTAGTGAACAGACCCGAGATTCTTTACGCGACACCCTCAGCACTCTGCAGCAACACAGCATCACCCTGGTGGCAACCCACACAGCGGTTCAGGACCTGCAGCAAGTGTTGGTACCTGAGGTACAAACCCTCAATACCAGTAATGAGCAGGCCCGAGATTCTTTACTCGAGACCCTGAGCACCCTGCAGCAACACAGCATCACACTGGTGGCTACCCACACAGCGGTTCAGGATCTGCAGCAAGCGTTGGTACCTGAGGTGCAAACCCTCAATGCCAGCAATGAGCAGGTACTCGGTACACTGCGCGAAACCGTTAGTACCCTCCATCAGAACAGCGAACGTCAGCAACAACAACTCAAGGCCGCCGAAGCGACGCAAAAAAGCCTGGAACAATTTGAAACCAACATCAACAACCTGGGCGCAATCTCCGAGGCCGCCACGGAAATGGCCAGCGCCGCCAGCAACGTTGGCGTGTCGGCCGGTGAGTTGCGATCGGTCATCAGTGGTTTCAAGGACGGCGTGGCCGAGGTGCTAGGCACCCTCAAACACGACCTTGGCAGCACCATCGACCAAATGGGAGACAGCTTCACCGAGAATATGGCCAACATTTCCGCGACCATGGCCAACGCTACCGACGGCATTTCCAAGGCAGTAGCGGACTTATCCAAAAATGTCGGAGACACCATGGATAGCGTACAGAAGTCCAATAAAGACTCGATGGAGATCCAGAAAAACGCTCAACGCGAGTTCCTCGTAACCAGCGAAACCCTGAACGGCAGCATCGAAGGCATGACCGGCCTGGTCACGGACCTGCGCGAACGCATTCTCTCGGGCCTCTCGGCCGTGTCGGAAAGTGGCCGGCGCATGATGGCCGTCGACGGTCAATTCAAGGACGTAACCGAAAAAGCCGCGCGCAGCGCCGTGGCTATCGAAGATCTGGTTGCCGAACTGCAAAAGCTCCAGCACGCCAGCCCCTTGCAACCAGCGATGGACTCCGTCGTCGGGCGGGTAGAAATGATAGGGCACAGCCTGAAGCGCCTGGATGAGCACCTGCTCGCACTCAAATCGGCAGCCGATGATGAGCGCCAGTTGCAAGCCATTGGCCAACTGCAAACCCCACTGGAACGGATTGTCGAACGACTTGAGAGCCTCGACGCTCGCCTTGAGCAGTTCAATCTCGATGCCGAGGAGGCGTGAAGGTAACCCACCATGAAAGACAAACCGAATGAATGGGTCTCTATCGCCGACCTGATGGCTGGGGTCATGGCCGTGGTCATGCTGCTGCTGGTGATGTCGGTGCTGCAAAAAACCTACTCCGACGTCAAGCACAAACAGGAGATGGAAAAAAGCAGCACCTCACAGCGCGAAAAGGTCGGCGCCATTCTCAGTCAGCTCAAGGCCTCGCTCGAGACTAGTGAAAACGCCGGGTTGGTGGTGTTGGATGTAAATGCCCAAAAGATCACCTTGCGCGACGGCATTTTCGGCCGCGGCAGCGCCTGCGTCACCGACCAGGCCAAACAGGCGTTCACCAGCATTGAGGCTCGTATTGCCGACTTCCTGGCTACGTTCAATACCGGCAAGGTGTATATCGAAGGGCATACCGACAACCTGCCGGTATTGCACCCGGTCACCAATTTCGACGCTTTCTGCACGGTATATGACGACAACTTCACCCTCTCCGCCGCCCGTGCCCGCGAGGCGCGCAAGCTGATTGTTGGTGACCTCGACATTGCCAGCGCCAAGCGCGTTGTGGTCGCCGGTTACGGCGATTCCCAGCCTATCCCCGGTATTGCACCAGAGGATGCCCAGCAGCGGCGCATCGAAGTGCGCTGGGTAATACAGGAAGATCACTAAGCTGGGTTGGCACACCTTTCACCACAGAATAAAGGGTTTCAGTAATGGGTATCACCTACAGACAGGATGACGACCTGGCGTTTCTCCAGTACTGCACGGAGGAAGACATCCGCCAGTTGGCCAAGTACCTGATGTTCGATAATGACGGCGAAAAGCGGGTTGCCAGCGAGATCGCTGACGATGAGCAGTTCAAGAAACTTGAGGGCAAGCCTGACCAATGGCGCCAGTGCTGGAAACTGGTAGCCGGTGAGCTGCAGCATTTCGGTGGCGATTCGATCGTCAACCTGTTTCGCCGCCAGGGCGTGCTGTACAAGGAAATGCTTTGCGATGTCTGCGACAAGGCGAGCGCCAAGTACAACAGCAAGGAGACTGCCTATGACATCGAAAACAAATTGATCGAACGCCTGGTCGAACAGTCGTGGGACAGCATGTCTGAAGCCGAAAAACGCAAGGCCATGGAATCGATGAATCTTCCCGATACCATTGAGTCCATGCCCCTGGTCGCTATCCTGAAAGCCATCAACTCAGGCGGCATCGGGTCTTTCGAGTGGTCCGCCTGGCTCGCCCGCTCCGCCCGCCAGTACTTCGGCAACGCCCTTGTCATGAGCGCCGGCGGCGCCGCTGCGCTGATTAGCGGGCGCGCCGTGGCCGCTTTCGCCGGACCTGTGGCAGCTATCGCTGTGACCATACCGTTG